>Ga0316204_10002360_pt1 | contig 43308 bp, 27 predicted proteins | sample 6monrhotite_MG_2_FD_205661 | JGI IMG/M metagenome (GOLD analysis project Ga0316204, IMG submission 205661) | Microbial mat bacterial communities from mineral coupon in-situ incubated in ocean water Damariscotta River, Maine, United States -... | ecosystem: Environmental > Aquatic > Marine >... | reverse complement strand
GTTCCAGGCACCAATAGCATCCACGTTGAACGTGCCGTAGGCTCCCGCGGCACCACCCTGCGCCACAAACCCTGACTCACCCGCATCCGGGTCAACAATACTCAACAGACCCGACGCCGTTTGCGCAACGTCGCTCTCGGCAAGCGCCGCCGCAACATCGCCACTGATACTCGGCACACCGTCCGTGCCGGTGATCGTTACTGTCGCTAACTGGGCAACCGTGCCGCCATAGCCGTCGATGATTTCGTAACTATACGTAATGACTTCATTTTCGCCTGCAAGGAGGTAAGAATACGCGCTTGGATCCACCGACAGGCTGTTGCCGACGACCGTCACGCCCGACGCATCGCCGCTGCTGACAACCACGTTGGAAATATTCAACGTATCGCCAGCATCGGCATCCGCAGCACCGGCAAGAAGATCAACCGTAAATTCAGCAACCGCATCAGACTGTGTCGCCGATATGGCAGTCCCGATCGTCGGGGCATCGTTCGTACCGGTGATCGTTACCGTCGCCGTTTGCGCGACCGTGCCTCCGTGACCATCGATAATGTCATAGCTGTAGGTAATGACTTCGCTTTCGCCAAGTGCGAGAGACGAATAAGCATTCTGGTTAATCAACAGGCTGTTGCCCGAAGCGGTCACTCCCGACGTATCACCACTGATCACAACCAGGTTGGAGACATTCAATACATCGCTTGTATCGAGATCAGTTGCACCGACAAGAAGATCAACAGAAACCCCGTCACCGTCTTGTGAATGGGAAACCGTTACAGGGTCCGACACCACCGGCGCATCGTTGGTGCCTGTGACGCTGACCGTGACGCTGGAGGTCGAGAGCAAGTTGTTGCTGTCGGCAATGGTGTAGGTGATGGTGTCGGTTCCCACCTCGCCTTCGGCCAGGAAGTCAAAGAAGGAACCGGGTGGCGTATAGATGATGGGATCGCCAGGGTTGGCACCCAAGGCAATCGTCCCCCCGGCAGCCGACGTGGCCGAGGTAACTGTCAGGGTATCGGTAAAATCAAGATCGCTATCATTGGCCAGAACATCGATGACGACGGCGGCGCCGTTTTCGATTACCGACGCCGTATCAACAACGGCAATCGGCGCCTCGTTGGTGCCGATGATGTTAATACTGACGGTTGCCGTCGAAAACGCGCCGTGGGCGTCTACTATGACATAGGTAAGAGTGTCCGTTCCCGACTCGCCTTGCGCCAAGCCCAGAAAAGCTGGCGAGGTTGCAGGATTGTAGGTAATGCTCTGGCCATCAATTCCCGGCACGACGGTCTTCGAGGATGCAGTGTTATTGGCGATCGCACCGTTGGCCGCATTGGCGGCAACCGCAGCCGTATCGAACGATGTGCCGATGGTGTTTGCCGTCACGAACAACTCACCGGGGCCCGCACCCGCGCTCGCCGTGACCATATTGTTAACAAGACCAGAACCGTTGATGGCGAAAATCAACGCAGCACCAACATCCGTCAGGCTTGTTTCATTGCCCACAACCACCTGGATTTCATTGCCATCGATAATGACACTGTATGAATCTCCGGGCTCCACAGCACCGCCCAGCCTGACAACATCCATCTGGGCTGTCGGGGCCGTATTGATCGTAACGGTTGCCCCCGAGCTCGAGGTCGCAGAAAAAATGGTCAGGTTGCTGGCATCATTGTCGCTGTCGATATCGGAATCGTTCTTCAGGATATCAATGACGGCGCCCAGTTGATTGCCGCCAAACGCCGCAGAATCAGAAGCCGCAACGGGCGCGTCGTTTTCGCCGGTGATCGTAACGGTTACCTGTTCGGTATCGAACCCGCCTTTACCGTCGGAAACATCATATGAGAAGGTATCTGTCTGAATTTCACCTTCCGCCAGATCTTCTGTGGAATTGGTCGTATACGTGAGTGTGTCATCCTGGTTCTTGGTCACGGAGCCCCTGGCACCATCCGTGGGCTCGCCCAAAATCGTCAGGGTATCGCCAATATCGTTCTCGTCGCGGTCGGCGTCGGTATCGTTGGCCAGAACATCAATAATTACCGATCCGGTTTCGCCGACGGACGCCACATCGGCCACCGCCACCGGGCCATCGTTACCGCCGGTGATGGTCACCGTCACGATTTCCTCGGAGAATCCACCCTGACCATCGGACACCGTATACGTAAAGGTATCGACCAGTTGCGCCCCATCAACCAAGGCCGACACCGGGGCACTGTTGGCGGCATATACCGCGGTTTCACCCAAGATTTCGACCGTGCCGTAAGTGCCCTGGGTGACGGCGCTGAGCGAAAGGACGCCGCCTTCCACATCACTGTCATTCAACAATGGCCTTACGGTTACCGAGGCATCGGCATTCACCGCCGCTATGTCAGTAACGGTGATGGGGGCATCGTTAAGTGCATCGACCTTGATATTGACAACCGCCGTATCAAATGCCCCATCCGTATCTTCGACACGGTAAGTGAAACTGTCGGTGCCGCTGTAGTTTGCCTTGGGCGTATAGGTATATGTGCCGTCCGGATTAATCGTGACCGTGCCATTGTCGGCCTGCCCACCCGCGGCAAGCGAGAATGTCAGGTCAGCGGAAACATTGTCGCCGTCGGATGCTGACAGGGTTCCCGAGAAGACCTCGTCTTCTGCAATAACCGTTGGAGCGTCGGAGGTAATGGCAACGGCCACCGGTGCATTGTTCGTGCCGGTGATGGTAATGCTGACATTCTTGGTGACTTCGGCCGTGCCATCGGTGACGGTGTAAGTGAAGTTATCCCAGGCTTGTTCGCCAACTGCCAGGTATTCAAAAGCGCCCGGGTTCGGGGTGTACCTGATGGTGCCATCACCATTGTCGATGACCGTTCCATCCGCCGGACTAGCGATGCTGGAAATGCTGAGCGTATCGCCATCAATATCCGTGTCATTTGCCAGCAGGTCGACCGTTACGGATGATGTTTCACTGGCCGTGGTGCCAACATCGTTGACCGCCTTGGGGCCGTCGTTGACGGCACTGACATTGACGGTAACCGTGGCCGTGTCAAAACTCGATGCGTCTCCCTGATTGTTCGACACCGTATAAGTGAAGGTATCCTGACCGTTGTAGTTGGCATCGGGCGTATAGAGGACGGTTCCGTTCGCCGTCGTCGTCTCAACGGCCTGCGCTATCCCGGCGACGGAGACCAGCGAATGGGAGACAACGCTGGCATCGAGCGGGTTGATCGACGTCAACGGACTGCCATGCAGAACAGCGCTTAAGGTGAAATCATCGGCACCTGTTCCGGCGGCGGCTTCGAAAATTCCCCCAAGGTCAGCCTGGCCGTTAATTGTATTTACGGCTGCATCGCGGATCGCCGAGACGTCGGCGCCGATGGCATTGAATGAAAAGCTGAAACCATTGACTTCTATCGTGATCAGGTCGCCATCATTTGCGGCCAGGGTCACTGTATCGACCTGGGCCAGGATCTTGACCGACCCGTGCCCGGCGGCGGTAACGGATTCAATGACGGGCGCAACCAGGCCGGTACCGTCTGACCGGATGTCGTTACCCAGAACATTGATGATGACACTGGTATCTTCCAGAACTGCTGGTTCGGCATCGGGCGTGCCGGGATCATCACCCACTGAATCATCTTCGGCGATGGGAACGGCGGCAGAAGCCTCGCGTTCGGCGATGAGATTATTTTGCTCCCATGCCTTGGCGGCAAACTGGTCAAACTGTTGCTGGCCTGTCAGAACCTGGGCCGTACCTTGTTGTGCCGCCGACTGTAAGGCAGCAGCCAGGTCAACTGCCGTATTTGCCGTTCCGGATTCCGTTGTCGCGGCATCGGCAGCATTTTGGGCGGCAGCGATAACATCATCAATCGCCGCCTGAATATTGTCCGGACCAGGAACGGGATCGAAGGCCAGGCCATCGATGAAATCAAGGTTGCTTTGGGTCAGGCCGGCAGCATCTGAAGCATCCAGCGCCACCGCCTGTATTCTGGCGGCTACATCGGACGCGGTTTGCAGGCCGTCACGCAACGCCCCTAAAGCCGCCTCCATTCCGCTTTCGGATGAAGCAATATCCGGCGTCGACAGAGCGACGTCAAATTTCGTCGTCGTCATATCGGCAGTAAGAATAATTTCACCATCGCTGAAGCCATCGACCGCCGAGATCAATGCGGCCAAGTCGACATCAGCTTCTATGGCCGCCGAAATTGCCGACCTGACGGCTGCCAAGGTATCAGCCCCTTCGGGGATATCGATGATCAGATCAAAATCGGTGCCGCTGGCGACATCGCTGATTGTCAGGACAAAAGATGCTCCTGCCACAACCCCCGCCCCCACATTCAGGACGAAGGTCTGGCTGGTTGAGGCGATGACGGTATCAATATCGGCGATGACCAGATCAATCGCCGTGCTGGTTGTCGTCCCGGCGGTTTGCGGATCGCTGTTGTTGTTTTGCGGGCCAGAACCGTTGATCAGGGCATGGATCGCGTCGGCGATGGTGGCATTTGCCGCATCCGCCGCAGTTCCCGCCGTGGTCAAAGCGCCGGTTATGCTTGCATCGGTATTGCCAAGGGCTTCTTCGAATGCGTTGGCCGATGACAGGGTTTGAGACGTAGCGGAAATGGCTGTCTGCGCTTCACTCAGGGCGCGAACGACGGCATGTTGCACTTCTTCCACCGACAAGTCAGCAGCCACATCGGCCTGGGTCGCTTCTTGCAAAGCCGTATCGAATGCCGATTGATTAGCGGCCAATTGCGCCGCAATCAGCGCTTCACCCGTGGCCGAGGCCAATTCGACCTGGCCTTGCGCATTATTGGCAGACGTCAAAGCCGCATCGGCGCTGCGCTCGGCTGCCTTAACCGCCGAAACCCAGGCATCAATGGAATCAACGGCATCAGAAACCAGGGCCTTCGCCACACTGGTCGCATCGGGACTGGCGGCAATTGCATTGGCAGCAGCCTTCAGGCTTGCGGCCAGCGCGTCTGCCTGAAGAGCAAGAGTATCTGGTGAATCAGGTATGCTGACACCAAGTCCAGCCGCCAGGTCCGCGATTTCATCAAACGAAGCCTGTGCCGCACCGGATATAACCGCCTTGATGGCGGCGATGGCCGAAGCCAGCGACCCATCGTGAGTTGCCTCAAGGTCATTTGCGGCTTCGAGCACGATGGCAAGCGTCGCGTCGCCATCCCCGCCAGCGGCGAGATCCTTGGCATCCAGAAATGCCCGTTGCACAATATGGGCGATCGCCGCGGAATTCAGCACATTGTCCGTGCTCGTCACATCGATGATGCTGTCAGTGCCATCAATATTGTTGCCAACAAGTTCAGACGTTGCAACGAAGGCGGCGCCAAGAACATCGCCCGTCAACGTGATGACACCGGTTCCACCGACCGACGCCAAGACCGGGGATGCAAGATCGGCGTTAATATCTTGAATTAACTGATCACGAACATTGTCCGCCGCGTCACCATCAAGGACGGTGTAATTGTAGGACACACCATCGATGGTAACCGTGTAAACATCGCCCGCATCGTCGGGGGTAAGTGCGCCAATGGATACCGTTTCGACCTGTGCAACGGCTTCGGGTGCGGCATCATCAGCAGCTTCATTCGCCGCCAGCGCCGCATTGTTGGCATCGATCGAGATCAGGACTTTATCGACTGCCGCTTTGGTATTCGCGGCTTCGACTGTGGCGAGGACGGCCTGTGCATCGGCCTCTTCGGCCGCCGCCATGGCAAGATCATCCGCGCCCTTCAAATTGGCCGTCGTCATAACGACCGAAGCGGCGCTGTTGATCGCGAGGCCATCGGCATCGGTAACGATGATCGTGGTATTGAAGCCCGCGCCCGCCGTATTGGATGTCAGGGTCAACTGATCGACAATGCCATCAACCGCCGCAGCCGTCACTGCCGCGCTGGAACCATCAACCAATTCGATCAAGGCATTTCGAACACTCTCGACCGTGTCAACAATATCAACGGTGTAGCTAACCGTCGTCGTGCCCACGGTAACAGTGTAAATGTGCCCGGCGGTGACGGGATTTTCCAGCAAGATGGTATCGACCTGGGCGACTTCCGACACACCCCCCAGGTTGGCCGTGGTTGTCGCCACAGAAGCTTCGTTGTCAGAATTGGCGGATCCGTTAATGGCATTCGCTGTGGCGGTAAAGCCGACACCCTCAAACAATGCCGTCAAGAGCACTTCACCCTGGTCGTCGCCAGCCGTCGCGAATACGACATCCCCTGCACCGCCGCCGATATCCGCATTGATCTGTTCGACCAGAATAGCGCGTACATCGTTGATGGTAATACCGTCGATAATATCCTGATCGGTCACCGTATAGTCGACCGGCCTGCCGTTGACCGCGATTTCATAGAAATCACCGGCCTCCATAGTTCCCGATATGGTTATGGTATCGACTTGGGCGACCCCGCTGGCCGTGGCCGCTGCGGCCTGCGCCGCGTCGGCGGCTTTCTGGGTTTCCTGCCTGGCTTCCGTCGCGTCCGGCGCGTTGGCCAGTTCGTTGAAGGCCTCGACGGCAAAGTCACTTGCCGCCGTTGCAGCGCTTGCTGCGTTGGTGGAAAATTCGGTCGCCTGGCTCGCCAGGGCCTGCACTTCGGCCAGGGTCGCCGTGCCAAGATCAATGCCGTCATCAACAGCGGCGGCAGAATTTGACGCGCCAAACGCGGCGTCAGCCTGCGTTGCGGCTTCAACGGCAAAGGTTGCGGCGGCGGCGGCGGCGACTTTGGCCGCTGTCACGGCCTCGGGTGTCAGCTCGGCGGCTTGGATCGCCGCCGCCGCCTTCGCCGTTTCAACAGCCGCCGTGATCGAGGCTTCAGCCGCCGCGTTATAAGACGCTTGCGTCGCCGCGACGGCTTCCGTTGTCGCCTGCTTGGCATCCGCAGCACGGTCACTGGCTTGCTTTGCCGCCTGATAGGCTTCCGGGTCTATGGCTTTTGCGGCGGTGATGGCGTTTAGGTCGTTCAGGGCGTTGGCGGCCTGGGTGGTCGCCACCAATTCGCTCGCCTTGGCAAGATTCAGACTGTTCAGGGCGTTTTCGGCGGCCAGTGTGGCGCGCGCATAGGCCACCCCGGCTGCATCGGCGGCGTCCAGGGCTGTCTGGGCATCGGATGCCCGGGCGTTGGCGATGGCAGCATCGGATTCCGCCGCGGCCTGTGCAGCAAAGGCACGGTTGGCTTCGGCCAACGCCGACGCCTGAGCCGAATCAAGATCAGCCAACGCAACGGCTTTTTGCTGTGCTTCGACGGCCGCCGTGTCATTAACTGCCGTGTCGGCCAACCCCTGCTGGGCGTCGGCCTTGACCCAACTGGCTTTGGCGTTGGCAATCGCCTGAGACAAGGAATCCACCGTCCTGTCGAGCGAATTGACCAAGGCGTTCTGATACGTATCAGCACTTTGCTGGGCGTTGACCAGAGCCGCTGTCGGGTCCGAGGTGTCAACAACGGCGTCGTAGGCGTTGGCCAACAAATCATCAAGCGCTGCCGTGTTCGACGTCGCCAACTTTAACCGAGCGGCGGCTTCGACGAGACTGGTCGGGTCCGTTAACGTAATTCCCAGGGCATCGATGGCATCGAACATCGCCTGATTGGCATTATTCGCGGCGACCATAGCGGCGGCTTCGGCGTCTGCGGCCACCTGTGACAGGTCGTCGATTTCGGCTTGGCTCAGATCAAGACTGCCATCAATGTTTTCGACCAAGGTATCTGCCGCCTGCTTGGCCACGTCGGCCTGCAGTTTGGCTTCCAGGGCTTGCGCCTCTGCCCGTGCAAGGGCGGCATCGATGGTTACAACCATATCGGCAAGCTGGGCGTCGGCCAATGTTTGGGCGGCGGCCTGAGCGCCTATTTCAAAGGCCGATGCAAAGCCCGCCTCTTCGGCCGCATCGGCGGCGGCGGCGGCCACATCGGCGGCGGCGGAAACAGCACTGTTGGCGCGAGCCTGGGCAACGTCCTTGGCATCGTCGGCGGCATTTACCGCCGCCGTCGCATCGGCCAGGGAAGCCTGCCCGTCGGCCAGTGCCTGTTCCGCTTGCGCGACGGCTGAATCCCAAACCTGTTCAATGTCGGTATCGATTGTATCATCGCCGTCATCGGCATCTGCCCGTTTGGCCTGAACCCTGACCAGAGCATTCTGGCGCGAGGCAACGGTGGCTTCGGCGGCGGCTTTGGCGACATTGGGGGCAATGGCGTCATTCGCGGCCTGGGCGGCATCATCTGCCGCCGAAGACGCGGCGGCAGCGGCCCGGGACGCGGCGGCGGCGGCACTTGCGGCAGCCTGTGTCGCAGCAAAACGGGCAGTAGATGCACTGCCATCGGTCCAGTCGGTTACGGCCTGGGCTGAATCGGCGGCGATTTCGGTGGCCGCATCGGCGGCGCCGGAAAAGCCTCTGGCACCGACGGCGGCATTTGACGCCAATGTTGCCTGGGCCAAGGCATCGGCCCCCTTGCCCAAAGCCACTTCGGCAGCGGCATTTGCCGCCGCCTGGGCCGCATCCGCAGCCGCCTGAGCCTGCTCGGCAAGACTGTTCGCCAAGGCATTATTTACATTCTTTGCCGCTTGCACGGCTTCCTCTGAAAGACGCTGTGCCTCGTCGCGCTGATGGATTGCTTCATTGGCGAAATCCGCCGCCTGTTGCGTCGCCAAAGATTCCTCGGCGGCCTTGTCACTCGCCGCCTGGGCTGCTGCTGCTTCGGCAGCATCGGTCGCGGCGGCGGCGGCGGCATTTGCTTCAACCGTAGCCTGAAGCCCCAGATCGCTGGCTTCATCTTCGGCGAACTGCAAATCTGCGGCACCCTGCGCCAACGCCGCATTAGCGGCGGCACTGGTTGCTGATTGATCCGCGTCACCTGACGACAATACGGCTTCGGCCGCCGCTTCCTTGGCGCGCGCCGCTTCAAGAGCGGCGGCATCTGTGGTTCCCGTCGCCGCGGCGATTGCCGCCTGGGCCTGCAAATCAGCCTCTGTCGCTGCCAGGGCTGCGGCGGCAAACGCCGTTTGCGCATTGGACGAGGCTATGGCCGCCTGCGCCGCCTGGGCATTTGCCGTTACGGCATCATTATCGGTTTCTGCCTGCTTGGCGGAAATTCGGAAAGAATCGGCCAAGCCTGCCTGGATCGCAGCAATTTCGGCATGATAGGCGGCAACATCGGCCGCTGCTTCGGCGGCATTCGCCGCAACCGTTGCGTCTTCCAACGCCTGTGCATCCGAAACGGCCTGTTCTGCTGCCGCTTGTTCCGCCGCCAACAAGGCTTCGGCTTCGGCTATGGCTGCGGCTTCGGCTACGGCTTCAGCATCTGTCTGAACCTCCGTGGCCTGCCCCAACGCCTCATAAAGCGGCGCCGGGTCATCCGGTGTTGGATTGATAACATCGGCCAGGTTAGCAGCCGCTTCTGCTACCCGAAGATTGGCTTCGGCAAGAACGGTAGACTTGACCGCCAGATCGGCCGAAGCCTGAGCCGCAGACAATGCCTTGGAGCGCACCGCCACGGCGGCGGAATCCTCACTGGCATAGGAAAGGTTCGCCGCGTCAATGGCGCTTTGCGCCGCCGCCTGGGCGGCGTCCTTGATTTCCTGGGCCGCCGCCGCACCCGTTTGTTCAGACAGGGTCAGGCCAAGACTTTCGGCGGCATCGATCAACGCCTGTTCGGCCTGGTCTGCGGCCTCACGGGCGGCAATTTTATCGGCCGTTCCAAGGATCGCGTTGGACTTGGCCAGGTCCGTCTGGACTTGCACCGTCGTCGCTGCTTGGTTTGCTATCTCGGCGATGGCCTCAACGGCCGACACCGCTTGCTCCAGTTCACCCTGGGCTAAGGTCTCTGCCGCCGCCTGGGCGATGGACAGGGCGCCTTCGGCACGGGCGACGGCAGCATCCGATGCCGAGTCTTCTGTAATAGCGTGCAAGGATTCCGATAGTTGTTTTGCGGCATTCGCTTCCAGATCAGCGACGATTTCACCTGCCGCCGCGGCCGCTTCTGCCGCATCAACGGCCAGCTTACCGGCCAACGTCGCATCTGCCTTAAGCGTAACGACGGCATCTTGGAACAATTTCAGGATCTGTCCGGCGAAATCCAGTGCTGCATCGGCGTTGGCCTGTAATTGTGACTGCAAGGTCGCATTGGCGACCAAAACAGCATCACCAGGATCGGCTGCCGCGGCCTTTGTTGCGATAGCCGAAATTTCCGCTTGTTCATTCTTGGCCGCCAGGGCCGTATCATAATTCGCCTGCTTGTCGACGACCATGTCTTGTGCCGTGATCACCGCGGCATCCAGTGCTTCGGACCTGGCGGCCGTAACTTCTTTATCGACGATGGCGATGACATATGTCGTGCGTGCCGCGTTAACATCGTCCGCTGCGGCTTCGGCCAGTGCCTGTTCAACCTTGGCCGCGCGGTCGGTACCGCCGATGGTTGCATCGGCATTGATCGCATCGATCACCGCCTCGCGCACGGCATTGATATCGGCTTCGTCGCCCGTTGTGGTGACCGAAACCGTACCGGTTACCGTATTCACCGTCGTGGTCACAGATGAAGCCGAAATGCCGCTACCGCTGACACTATCCACGGAAGCCGACGTCTCAAGGTCGGTGCCGGGAACCACGGCGGTTAACGACAATAGCCCGTCCACGGGGCCTGCCGCCGCCTTGACCTGCGCGCCAACAATGGCATTGCCGTTGATGGCATCGATCAAACCGTCGCGCACATCTTGAAGGTTGGTTTCATTAACAGTGACGGTGAAATTGACCTGCGTGCCACCGACCGTGACACTGAAGACATCGCCCGTCACAACGGGCCCGTCAATGACCACCGTATCAACTTCAGGTACGTTGAGCGTCGCGCTGAAAGTTACATCGTAAACATCGCCAGTTTCCACCGCACCAGCAAGGGTAAGCGTATCGACCTGGGCAGTGCCCGGGGAGGCCGACGTTGTGGTCGCAGTGCTGGCGGTATTCGCAGCACCGCCCCCGTTGCTCGCCGACGAGGAAACACTGAACGAAAGCCCTGCTATGTTCGACGTCAGCAGGACTTCGCCATTTCCGGCCCCGGCAGATGCGGTGATCAGCCCCAGATCGGCTACCGTCGCCAGATCAAGACGGGACTGCGGCACACCGTCGATATAACCTTGCGCCAGCGCCAGCGCACCACCTTCGGTTTCGATCGCATTGGAGGCAACATCAATGGCATTGAAACCCTGAATAACCTGCGCTTCGGCGGCGCCGTCTTCGATCACCGCTTCAAGTACAATTCCTGAAATCCGGGCATCGATGCCGGTGAACAAGCTTACGTCCACGGCAAGATCGGCAAGATCGAAAGCTGCTTTGGCTTCGGCCGCTTTTGATCGTGCCGCGTTACCTTTTTGGATAATCTGGGTAACGTCTTCCAGCGAAATTGATTCTTCAGCCAGTTCCGCTGTCCGTGTGGCAGCAGCGGCAGCGACCTTAGCCGCACCCAAGGCACTGGTGAAAGAAGTATTACTGTTAAGATCCGTGTTCTGGATATCGCCGATATGAGATTCAACGGCAATCACCAGTTCCGATATCTGGGTCAGGGTTACCTGATCAAGCAGGGCAATACCGGGCTGCAGATCGAGCAAAATCGACGTCACCTGATCAGCGAATTCCGTCGCCGCCGTGTTATGCGCCGCAGCGGCAACATCCTGTGCGCCGTTTTTCGCCGCCTGGGCAGCAGCCATGGACAGGCTCAGAACCTCATTGGACGCGGCAATCGCCGCGTTGACGACGATGGCCGCCTTCTTGGCCGCTTCAGCAACATTGTCACCGGAAGGATCGCCGCCCAGACCGACGGCGGCTTCCAGCGCGGCGATGGTGGCTTCGCTTGGTTCCTCGCCACTGCCGATACCTGCGGCAAGAGCCAGGGCAGCCTTGGATATTGATGATGCCGTCGAGGCGATCGCCGCCGCCGCACCTAATGCCTCGAGCGGTGCCGTCAGGACTTCTTTCAATGTGGATGTCTGATCCGACGTTAACCCCAGATCGCCCGCGGTCGACTGCAATTCGACCTGGGTCGCCAGTGTCGTCGTCTGGGCGGCAGCAAGGTCTTCTGCGTTAGCGGCGACCGTTGCAGCAGCCGATGCGGCCTTAACGACATTGACCAAACGTTGCACGGCATCGGCGTTACCAAACAGGACCTGGCTTTCGGCATCGGCCTGGATTTCCGCCAAATTAACGGTCGTTGTCTGCAACTGGTTAATCAGGTCTTCGGACTGGGCCAATTCCAGTTGATAGGCTAATTCCTGCGCCGCCGCTTGTTCAATGGCCAGATTGGTCTGTTGCGTAATCAGGCCCAATTCGGTCGATGATTCCGAAGCATCATCCTCGCCGGATGCTGTTTCCAGGTCGCTGTCTGCGCCAAGTTCGACCAGATCGAGGGCATCCTCAAGAGGGCCCAGAATGGTATTGCCGTACTGCTGTTCGATCTGTTCACGGGACAGAACGATCGCTTCGCCAATGGGTTCGTTGAAACTGGTAACCCTGACCGTACCGCCAGAGATACTGACAACCAGCGCACTGACCCCGTTTGACACCACAATCTCGCCGACTTCGCCATCATCGTCGGGCAACAGGGTAAAGGTGTTCTGGACGCCTTCGGCGTCGGCTTCGCCGACCACCGTGGTGCCGCGAATGCCAATGGTCGCCACCGGGGTATTCAAAACCATAGCATCGGGCGATGTTTTGGCGACCTGGCCACTGACGAAGGAGAATACGCCCTGAACGATGGAAATTTTGAACGACCCATCCTGGATGCCGGGGTCATAGACCATTTCGTCCAGCGTCATGCGACCCGCTTCACCCAGCGAGAAGGTCGAGGAGTCGGCGAATTCGATACCAACGGCACCGTCGTCCGCCGTTTCCAGAATGTCCCCCTGATAAACGGGATCACCTTCTTGCAAAATCACCCGGGTGCCATCGACACGCACGGCCTCGACCGTGCCGCTGGCGGTAACGACCTGGCCGATTGGTTCGGCTACCGGTGTCGATACCGACTGGGCGTATTGGCCGGGGGCCAGGGGGCCTGCAAAGGTAAAGACCTGTTCTGCGGAAACGACGGCACCAGTGCCGGTCATCAGGTCGGGGGGATTTTCAAGATTGAAATAGTCGCGGATCAGGACTTTCGAGCCATCGGCCCCCACCAACATCAGGTCAGGCCCTTGGCGAATGATATCCGCCGCCAGCAGCCAGCCCCCACCGGGTATAACGACAGGAGCGCCTTCCAGCGCTTCGATCAGCAGGATCGATCCCTCTTTATCAGGTGTTAGTTCGGAGCTTTCTCCCGTACTCGGTGTTTTAAGAACCAAGTCTCCCCCCCCTTATGGCGCCCATAAACCACAACAAAATGTTGTATATGCCACGCTATCAAGTCGATCAGTAATTTTCCTCGTCTCAGCATAGAACATGTCGAAGCAACGGGAATCAGGTACTATCGACTAGCTCTAAGGTAGCGCACGAACATGACACCTTCCTGACAACTTTATAATATTATCAAGAAGGATAGCCCCAGCGATGCCCCGTACCTGCTCGAGCCCCCTGCTCGGCATGGTTAACAAACTGTTAATTAAAACAATTATAGGAACCAATATTAGATATGTCTAAGGAAAAGACGAGCAAGCAATGGTTGTCTTTTCCCTTGAGAACGCAGGATCAAAGATGCTCAAAAGGGGGCGTTCGGAAAAATGAAACGCGAATTTTCCGATTTTCAACCCTGAAGTCACAAGAAACTTACGCCTGTCAGGGCATATCCGGGACGACCGCCGTAGCTTCAATTTCCAACTTGGCACCGTCTTCAATGAAACCGCTGACCTCGATCACCGCCATCACCGGGTAGTGGCGGCCGATGATGTCACGGTAGGCCGCACCAATGGCTTTTAAGGATGCCAAATAGTCCCTTTTGTCGCCAATGTACCAAGTCATACGGACAATGTGTTCTGGTTTGGCGTCCGCTTCGTTCAATACGGCAACGATATTGAGCAATACCTGACGGAACTGGCCGGCAAAGTCATCGGTTTCGAATTCTTCCTTTTCATTCCAACCGACCATACCGCCCACATAAATGGTTCTGCCACGGGCGGCAATGCCGTTACTATATCCCTTGGCGCGGGGCCATCCGGGAGGCTGTAAAAACTCAAAAGAACTATCACTCATTGGCTTTCCTTTAGTTTAAATCGCTGAATTTTTCCGGTCTGCGTTTTTGGCAATTCATCCGCAAATTTGACAACACGTGGATATTTGTAAGGCGCAATGGCCGCTTTGACGTGATCCTGAAGCGCCTTGACCAAATTCTCGTCAGCCATGGCGCCGTCGCGCAAGACCACATGCGCCGCAACGATCATTCCGCGTTCTTCATCCGGCGCACCGACCACGGCACATTCCAATACGCTTTCATGCAACAGCAGTGCCTGTTCCACTTCCGGACCCGCAATGTTGTAGCCGGAAGAAATGATCATATCGTCGGACCGGGCGACGAAATGGAAGTCGCCGTTTTCATCCTGGGTGAAGGTATCGCCAGTCAGGTTCCAGCCGTTTTGAACGTACCCCGCCTGTCGGTCATCGGCCAGATAGCGGCAACCGGTAGGGCCGCGCACGGCGAGGCGACCGACCTCACCGCAGGGCATCTCGTTCATGTTGTCATCGACAATTTTCGCTTCATAGCCGCTGACGACCCGCCCGGTGCTTCCGGGCTTGGCATCATCGAAACGGTTGGAAATGAAGATATGCAGCATTTCGGTGGCCCCGATACCATCCAGCATGGGCTTTCCGGTTTTCCCGATCCACTCGTTAAAAATAGCGCCGGGCAGAGTTTCCCCGGCCGACACCGCACAGCGCAATGAAGACAGATCAGCTCCATCATCCATGGCCTGCAACATGACCCGGTAGGCGGTGGGGGCGGTAAAACAAATTGTCGCGCCATAGGTTTCGATGATTTTGATCATTTCGGGTGGGGAGGCGTTTTCAAGCAGGGTCGCCGTCGCCCCGAACCGCAGGGGAAAGACCGCCAACCCGCCGAGGCCAAAAGTAAACGCCAGGGGAGGAGAGCCGACGAAAATGTCATCCGGGGTAACGTTGAGAACTTCTTTGGCATAACCATCGGCGATGATCAGCAAATCGCGGTGAAAATGCATGGTCGCCTTGGGGTTGCCCGTCGTGCCCGACGTAAAGCCAAGCAACGCCACATCGTCGCGACCCGTCGACACGGCATTGCAGCTGACCGATTTACCAAGTGCCGCCCGGTCCAGTTCCGCATCATGATTGGCGGTGCCATCAAAACCGATCACCTTTTTCAGATGCAAGCTATCCTTGGCGCACGTAACCAGTTCATCCATCAAGCGGGTGTCGCACAATGCCAGGGCGATTTCGGCCTTGTCGACAATTTTGGAAAGCTCGAACGCGCGCAGCATGGGCATGGTGTTGACAACCACCGCCCCCGCCTTGGTCGCCGCCAGCCAGCATGCGACCATTGCCGGATTATTGGCCGAACGGATCAGAATCCGGTTGCCCGGCACAACGCCAAAGTCTTCAATCAGGGCGTTGGCAATGCGATTGGTCCAGTCCGACAGTTCCTTGTAGGTACGTTGACGACCATTGCCGATCAAGGCGGTATGATCGCCGTAACCCTGTTCGACCATATCATCGGTCAGCGCCACACCGGCGTTGATGTAATCCGGGTAGGTGAATTTTTCCAACAGGAAATCAGGTAGTTGACCGGCGGCGGGAAGGTTATCCCGGCTGAACGTGTCGATATGTGCAGATGGCCCCAGCATGATGAAGTGCTCCCCTATTACCCTTATGACCCTATGAGTTGACGCGCGATGACAATTTTCTGGACATCTGATGCCCCTTCGTAAATGCGCAAGGCACGGATTTCCCGGTACAGGCTTTCAACGACAGAACCCTTGCGAACGCCATCACCGCCGTGGATCTGGACCGCCTTGTCGATCACCTTCTGGGCGCTTTCCGTGGCGTAAAGTTTGGCCATGGCGGCTTCGCGGGTGACCCGCGGTGCGCCCATGTCCTTGGTCCAGGCGGCCCGGTACACCAGCAAGGCGGCGGCGTCCACATCCAGCGCCATGTCGGCAATATGGCCCTGAACCATTTGCAGGTCATTCAAGGGCGCGCCAAACAACTGGCGCTCCGCACTTCGTTTCAGGGTTTCATCCAGCGCCCGGCGGGCGAAGCCCAAGGCCGCCGCACCAACGGTGGAACGGAAAATATCAAGCACCGACATGGCAATCTTGAAACCATCCCCCGGATTGCCAATGCGCGCACTTTCGGGTATCCGGGCTTCTGTAAAGGTCAGCCTGGCCAACGGATGAGGGGCGATGACTTCCAGTCGTTCGGCGATCTCAAAACCGGCGGTGTCGGCGGGCACAAGGAAGGCCGACAAGCCCTTCGCTCCCGGGGCCTCGCCGGTTCTGGCGAAGACCACATATACGTCGGCGATACCGCCATTTGATATCCATGTTTTTTCACCATTGAGAACATACCCGTCGCTATCCCGCATGGCGGTCATCTGAATGTTGGCGACGTCCGACCCGGATGCCGGTTCGGTCAGGGCAAATGCCGAGATCGCCGTGCCGGCGCGGGTTTTTTCAAGCCACGTGCGTTGCTCAAGGGATCCGAACAGGGACACCGCCCCCATGCCCAGGCCCTGCATGGCAAAGGCAAAATCGGCCAGGCCATCGTGGCGGGCCAGGGTTTCGCGGATCAGGCACAAGGAGCGCACATCCAGCCGTTCGTGTTCGGCGGCACCGGAATGTTCAAGGAAGCCCGCCGCGCCCAGGTCACGGACCAGCCCCTGGCATGCGGCATCGATATCGCCATGGTTGACCGGCAAATTATGGTCACACCAGGTTTCCAACTGTTCCGCCAGGTGCCGGTGGCGATCTTCAAGAAACGGCCAGTTCAGAAAACTTTTATCGCTCATCAGTTGCCCTCAAATACCGGTTTTTGCTTGGCCACAAAAGCATGATAGGCGCGTTCGAAATCTTTCGTCTGCATGCAAATCGCCTGAGCCTGGGCTTCCGCCTCGATCGCCTGTTCGGGCGACATATTCCATTCATGATTAAGCTGGGTTTTTGTCATGCCGTTGGCAAAGGTGGGTCCGGCGGCGATCCGCTGGGCCAGTTTCAGGGCCTCGGCATCAAGATCATCGCCCGAATGCAAGGCGTTGAAGTAGCCCCAGTCGAGCCCTTCGGCGGCCGACATGGTGCGCCCGGTATAGAGCAAATCTGCCGCGCGGCCCTGGCCGATGATACGAGGCAAGATCGCGCACGCCCCCATATCGCACCCGGCCAGACCAACTCGGGTAAACAGGAAACCCGTTTTGGCTTCCGGTGTCGCCAGGCGCAAGTCCGACGCCATGGCAATGATCGCCCCGGCACCAACACACACGCCATCGACGGCCGAAATGATCGGCTTGCCACAGCCCAGCATGGCCTTGACCAAATCGCCGGTCATGCGGGTGAAGGCCAGAAGTTGTTTCATGTCCATCTTCACCAACGGCCCGATGATGTCGTGAACATCACCGCCTGATGAAAAATTTCCGCCGTTTGAGGCAAACACCACCGCATCCACATCGTCGGCGTAGACCAGGTCGCGGAAGGTGTCGCGCAATTCGGCGTAGCTTTCAAATGTCAGGGGGTTTTTGCGTTCCGGGCGATCAAGCCTGATGATTGCAACGCGGCCCTCCATGGCCCATTTGAAGTGCTTCGGGTTCAGGTCAGTCATTGAAGTCATCATCACCATCCATGTGTTTCAGGCGGCCGAAAATATCGGCCATCACGTTGAGGTCTTTATCGGCCATAGGGGAGAACAGGTCATTGAGCAGTGCCTCGTGGCCCTGGGCCATACGGGTAAAAAGTGTGCGCCCTTTTTGTGTCAGGCTAACCCGAACGGCGCGGCGGTCATCTTTCACGGCGACACGCTGGATCAAACCATCGGCAACCAGTCGGTCGACGATACCGGTCACATTACCATTTGAGACCAAAAGTTGCTTTGAAAGCGCGCTCATTTTCAAGCCGCCTTCGGCGCGGTAAAGAGCGGCCATAACATCGAAACGGGGCAGGGTCGTATCATATTCTTCACGCAAGAAATCACGCAGGCGGGATTCAACGGCTCGCGTCGTGCGCAACATGCGAATCCACATGCGCAAGCGACGTTTCTCAAGGGTCGTGTTTTCCTGCTTGCTCAGCTGGATCATACTTCGCCCCCGGACAGTGAGATCGCCTGGCCATTGACGGAAGCCGCCCCGTCACTGCACAGCCAAAGGGCGGTTTGGGCGACTTCACCCGGATCAATCAAGCGACCCTGCGGGTTATGGCTTGTTAGCGCGCTGCGCGCCTTATCCTCGTCCATACCTGTTTTTTCCATGATGTTGGCAACCGACCGGTCGGTCATTTCGGTATCAAGAAATCCCGGACAAATGGCATTGACGGTGGTTTTTGTTTTGGCGATTTCCAACGCCAGAGACCGCACCATGCCGACCACGCCGTGCTTGGCCGCGGCATAAGGCGCAACGTATGCATAGCCCTTGAGACCCGCCGTCGAAGCGACGGCAATCAGGCGACCGCCGTGATCCGGAATTTGGCGAAGGCCTTCGCGCAACGTCAGGAATACGCCGGTCAGATTAACGGCCAACATGTTTTGCCAGCTGGCAAGATCGGTTTTCACAAAAGGGGCACTTTCAGACGCACCGGCGTTGGCGATAACAAAATCCACCGGCCCGCACGTTGTGAACATAGCGGCGACAGATGTCTCGTCGGTCACATCGGCGACCACACTGGTAATCAGATCATGGCGTGCCGCCACCCCTTGCAACCGGTCTTTCGACCTTCCGGCCACGAAAACCCGGGCCCCGGCATTGGCAAAAGACAGCGCCATGACAGCACCCACGCCGCCGCCGCCGCCGGTAATCAGCACCGTCTTTCCCGAAAGGTCGCTCATGCCCGCACGACCATAGCCTCGGCCCGTTCCGCCAACCGGTACAATTGGTCGCAACCGGGCAGGTATGGATCAGGCCATTTTTGACTTTCTTCACTTAAGGATGCCGCTGCATGTAATGTCCAATACGGATCGGCCAGGTGCGGCCTTGCCAAACACACCAGATCGGCGCGCCCCGCCATCAGGATGGAATTGACGTGATCGGGTTCGTAGATATTGCCCACCGCCATGGTCGCAACGCCAAGTTCGTTGCGGATTTTGTCGGCGAACGGTGTCTGGTACATACGACCATAGATGGGGGCGGCGTCTGTCGATGTCTGACCGCTGGATACGTCGATAATATCGACCCCGGCATCATGGAACAGGCGCGCGATTTCCACGGCGTCTTCTGGTGTCACGCCCCGGTCATCGACCCAGTCATTTGCCGAAATTCGCACCGACATAGGCTTACCTTCAGGCCAGACCGCCCGCATGGCACGGAATACTTCCAAAGGATAGCGCATGCGGTTTTCAAGCGAGCCACCGTATTCATCATCCCGAACATTGGACAGGGGTGAAATGAAAGATGAAATCAAGTAGCCGTGGGCGGCGTGCAGCTCGATCATATCAAAGCCAGCCCGTGCCGCCATTTCGGTAGCCTGGACAAACTGATCGCGGACCATATCCATATCGGCCCGGTCCATGGCTTTGGGCGTTGCGTTCCCCGCCGACCAGGCAATGGCCGAGGCCGACATCAGCGGCCAGTTGCCATCCTGTAACGGCGTATCCATTTCCTGCCAACCCAGTTGGGTCGACCCCTTACGCCCGGAATGGCCGATCTGGCAACAGATTTTGGCTTCGGTTTCGGTGTGAACAAAGCTGGTCAGACGCGCCCATGCAGCTTCGTGTTCGGGTGCATAAAGCCCCGGACACCCCGGCGTGATGCGGCCTTCGGGGCTGACACAGGTCATTTCCACGTAGACCAGTCCGGCGCCGCCCTTGGCGCGTTCGGCATAATGAACAAAATGCCAGTCGCCGGGACACCCATCCTGCGCCTTGTATTGCGCCATGGGCGATACCACGATGCGGTTCGCGACTTCCATGTCGCGCAACTTGAACGGCGTAAACATGGGGGCCTTGCCCGATCCGGAGGGCTGACCCGCTTGGACCTGGAACCAGTCTTCGGCGCTTTCCAGCCACGCCTTGTCGCGCAGGCGCAGGTTTTCATGACTGATCCGCTGCGACCTTGTCAGCAGGGCATAATTAAATTGTACCGGGTCATAGCCTACGTAACGTTCGGCGTTTTCAAACCATTCAAGCGAATTGCGCGCCGCCGATTGCAAGCGGAGCACTTCCAGCCGTCGTTCGTCCTGATACCGCTCGAAGGCCTGCTCCAGGGTTGCTTCACTGTGCAGATAGGTGGCCAAAGAAATGGCGCTGTCAAACGCCAGCCTGGATCCTGAACCGATGGAGAAATGCCCGGTCGCCGCCGCATCGCCCATGAGGACGACATTTTCATGGTGCCAGTTTTCACAAATCACACGGGGGAAATTCATCCATACGGCAGAGCCCCGCAAATGGTCAGCATTGGACATCAAGGCGTTGCCGCCCAGGTAATCGGCAAAGATACCTTCGCAGGTGGCGATGGTCTGTTCCTTGGACATATCTGCAAAGCCAAACTTGTCCCAGGTTTCGTTCGTGCATTCGACAATGACCGTCGCGGTTTCGTCATCAAACTGATAGGCATGCACCCAGACCCAGCCGTGTTCCGTTTCTTCAAAGATGAAGGTGAAGGCATCATCAAACTTCTGATGCGTTCCAAGCCAGATAAACTTGCAAACACGAACATCGATATCCGGCTTGAAATAGGCCTCGTATTCCGTGCGTACGGCTGAATTGATACCATCACACGCAACCACCAGATCATAGTCGTCCTTGTAATCTTCAACCGAACCAAAGGTCGTTTCAAAGCGCAGGTCAACACCCAGTTCGCGGGCCCTGGCGGTCAGGATCATCAGCATTTTTTGCCGCCCGATACCGGCGAAACCGTGGCCACCGGATATGGTTCTATGGCCTTTGTGATGAACCGCAATATCATCCCAATAAGCAAAACTCTCGCGAATCGCCTCGGCACTTTGCGGATCATTTTCGACCATGTTGGCAAGCGCATCGTCGGACAGCACAACCCCCCAACCAAAGGTGTCATCGGCCCTGTTTCGTTCCATGAGGACGACTTCGTGAGAGGCATCCTTAAGCTTCATGCTGATGGCAAAATAGAGCCCCGCAGGACCACCGCCCAAACATAAGACCTTCATGGAATTCCCCTCACATAATGTTATTCTGCCCTGAAAATTATATTCGATTACACATTTAGTTCAAGTTTAAAATATATATGCATAAAGTATATACTGAGGGGATGATCCATTGAACACCGACTGGGACGACGCCTACGACAACAGCGGCCACATCGAAGGTGCGGCAGAGTACCCGCCAAAATGGGCTGGCCTGGCGCAGACTTTCCGCGACGACCTGACCCTGGACGGCAGGGCGGAACTTGACCTGGCCTATGGCGATGAAGCCCGCGAGAAACTGGATATATTTCTTCCACAGGGCGCTGCCACAGGCCTTGCCGTTTTTGCCCATGGCGGATTCTGGAAGGCCTTTGATAAATCCACCTGGTCGCATTTGGCTACGGGTGCGGTGTCCCGGGGCTGGGCGGTTTGCCTGCCAAGCTACACACTGGCACCTGATGCACGCATCTCGCACATCACGCGGCAATTTGCCCGCGCCGTTGAATTTGCCGCCAGGCGTATAGATGGCCCCATACGCCTGGCCGGGCATTCCGCTGGCGGGCATCTGGTCAGCCGCATGGTTTGTACGGACAGCCCCTTGCAGGCGAGCCCATCTCGTCGCATTGACCATGTTCTGTCGATCAGCGGGGTCCACGACTTGCGCCCCCTGTTGCGAACCACCATGAACGAAACCCTGCAACTTGATGAGGCGGAGGCGACGAGCGAAAGCGCCGCACTTTGTCGTCCCGTCGACCCCTGTTCGGTCACCTGCTGGGTGGGGGCCGAAGAAAGACCGGCGTTTGTCGCCCAGAATGACTTGCTGGCCCATGCATGGGAAGAACTGGGCGCACGCACCAAAAGCGTGCATGCACCGGCAAAACATCATTTCAACGTCATTGAAGACCTTTGTGATCCCGATTCAGAACTGACCCGGGATTTCATAGGCTAAGCCGCCTGCGCCTTATTCCGCGACGTCGGCAAAGCCCGCGGTGATTGCCGACGCCCGCGTCGCCCCCCGCTCGTAAAGCGAGATCAGATCATCCAGGGTCGCCTGTGCCGCCATCAATGCAGCAGGATCAATACTGTCGTCCAGGCGTCCGGCCACCAATTCCCTGCGCATGGCGCCATAGGTGTCAGTCACGTCGACGCCGCGCGCGGTGACTTGGTAGGCCGTATCCTTGCGCGATGTTTCGTTAAGTTTTTCGATCAATCCCGCCTTCATGAGCTTACGAATAGCATACTGCATATTGGCGGTATCGGCGCGATTGAGAATACGCGCAACTTCGGTGAGCTTTTTGGGCAGGTCATCCTTACGGATGATATTGACGATTGTGATGTCATCACCCGTCAGGCCGAAGTCCCCCACCGTGGCCAGACAACTGACCTTCCAGCGGTAATAGGCGTGCATCAGCCTCTCCATCCCGATTTCCATGCGCGACAACGCCTGTTCATTCGGGGTTCCGGCCAAGTGCCATGAGGCTGAGGCCGTGGGTAGAGGCTTATTATTCGCCGTCATTTTCCGGCTTTCTCCAAAATTCACCAGTCATGTTGATGATTGACCATAGCAGATTTTATAATAAAATTTCAAATATAACTTTTACTTGAAATTACATTATAAAATGAGTCAGACTATTCAGGCAGAGAGTACATTTAGGGAGTTATGGGGAGGCTCGGCGCACAGCCCTCTGCGATATAAGAGCCAAAAAAAGGCTCGCGCCGATCCCGTTGGAGCAACCTGCCATCTATTGAGGACAAGCACAGTTGCTCTGATTTTTAGGAATCGATCAAAAAAACCAGCTCTCAAAAAAAGAGAGCAATTTGATCCAGGGAGAAACATTATGCAGTTTTCACGTCGCGGTTTCGTCGCCGGTAGCGCCAGCCTGGCAGCCACCATTGCCACAACCCTGGTCTTGCCCAAGGGCGCCCGGGCGAAGGGCGGGTCAATCACCATCGCCTATCACGTCAACCTGCCATCCTGGGACCCAACCGTGGGTCTGTCGGCGGTGAACCCGACGATCCAGGGCATCTATCAAAGTGTCTTCGATCAGTTTATTTCACAAAACCCTGACCTGAGCTTCACAGGTGGATTGCTGGAAAAATGGGGTTTCTCCAACGACGAGAAAACACAGATCTTCATGGATGTGCGCCAAGGCGTAACCTGGCACGACGGAAGCCCCTTCACGCCGGAAGATGTTGTCTGGTCGTTGCAACGGGCCGCCGATCCCAAGACCGGCAACCCGATCCAGTTCGTCTGGGGTAACCTGAAGAAATTCTCGGTTTCGGGCAATCGGGTGACCGTCGATCTGGATCACTTCGATCCCAGCCTGTTCCCCTGGATGGCATTCCTGACCGCATATGTCATGCCCAAGGATTATTATACCAAAGTTGGTGCCGAAGGCTTTGAAAAAGCCCCCATCGGAACCGGCCCATATATCGTCGATAAGTTTGAAACCAACGCTTTCTTGCGATTGAAGGCCAACCCCAATTATTGGGGCGGCGTTGCGGCGTATGACAGTGTGGTGTTCAAATTCGTCACCGATGCCTCGGCCCGCGTTGCCGAAGTGGAAAGCGGCGCATCCGATGTGACGTTGGAAATTCCCTATCAGGAATATGACCGGTTGAGCAAAAAATCCGGCCTGAAAGGCCTGACCACGCCCGTATCCGACATAGGCATGATCTTCTTGAACGATATCGGTGTCATGGAAGACAAAAACGTCCGCCTGGCGGCCCATCATGCCATCGACAAGGACCTGATCGTAAAACGCCTGTTGCGCGGTTACGGCGTCCCCATCGACACCCTGGAAGCGCCCCAGTACATGGCTTATGACGCATCCATCAACGTTGGTTATGATCCGGAAAAATCGAAAACCCTGTTAAAAGCCAGCGGTTATTCCATCGACAATCCGGTGAAATTCAAAATCCAGACGACACGCGGCTTCAAGCCCAAGGATTACGAAATGATCCAGGCCATTGTTGGCATGTGGCGCAAGGTTGGCATCGCCGCTGAAATCGAAGTCTATGAAATTGCCAAGCACTATGAACTTCGTGCTTCTGACACATTGGCAGAAGCGGCCTTTTACAATTGGGGCAATTCCATCGGTGATCCGTCAACATCAACTGGCTTTGCCATGTTCGGCCCATCCCCCCATTCGACCTGGGATACCGACGACCTGGACGCCATGATCGGGCCGTTGTGGGGCGAAAAAGATGAAGCCAAGCGTATTGCCGGTTGGAAAGCCGTATCCCGCTATATCGCGGAACAAGGCTATGTCATCCCGCTGATGCAATACGTTCAGCCCATCGTGCACAGTGACAAAGTGAACGTTGTGCCGCATGTGTCCGGTGCCTTATTGCCGCATCTCATGAAGCCCGCTTAAGGCAGCGCGGGCTTCGGCCAACCCAGGGAACGACCATGGGAGCGTTTTTGCTACGCCGCGCCATGGAGGCCATACCGACATTAATCGGTGTCGCCATCGTGGTTTTCGTGCTGGTTCGTGTCGTGCCGGGTGATCCCATCGCAATGATGATATCACCCGGTGCCACGGAAACAGACATTGCCAATTTGCGTGCGGCCTATGGGCTGGACAAGAATATTTTCGAGCAATTCCTGATTTGGGGCACGCTGGCCCTGAGCGGGGATTTTGGCACGTCCATCAGCATGCGTCAGGATGTTTTGGGCCTGATACTGGGGCGACTACCGGCGACCCTGGAACTGGCAGGAACGGCGACCCTGATCGCCATCATGCTGGGGGTCACTTTGGCGGTGGCAGGATCGTTCTGGCGTCATCGCCTGCCCGAAACCATCATTGACGCCATCAACGGACTATCCCTGGCCATCCCCGATTTCATCTGGGCGCTGGTCTTTATTCTGGTGTTTGGCGTGCTGGTTCCGGTGATGCCCATTTCGGGGCGTATGGACCCGCGCATTGAATTTGAATTTGTCACCCACTTCTACTTTCTGGAATCCTTGCTGCGCGGGGAATTTGCCATTTTGGGAAACCTGTTCACCCACGGCCTGATGCCAGCCCTGGCGCTTGGCCTGCCGCTGGCGGCGATCATCACACGGGTCTTGAAAGGGTCTTTGGATCAGGCATTGGTACAGGATTATATCCTGCTGGCCCGGGTCAAGGGGTTTGGCAAGCTGCGTATTATTTTGGGCGAGGCGTTGCGCAACGCCGCTATCCCGGCGCTGACGTTAACGGGTGTGCAATTTACTTTTTTGGTCGGTGGCACGGTATTAATTGAAAAAATATTCTCGTATCCCGGCATCGGCAACCTGGCCATCGACGCCGTGATCAACCGGGACCTGCCCCTTATTCAGGGCCTGATTGTCACGTTCGCGATCCTGTTCATTGTTGTTAACCTGAGCATCGATTTAATGTACGCAGCCCTTAACCCCAAGCTTCGTCATGGCTGATCCCCGCGCCCAAACAGGCCGCGACCTGCTGGGAAACTGGCGCGTGGTTTTTGGCGGTGGTGTTTTCCTGATGCTGGTCGTGATGGCCCTGGCGGCACCCTTGCTTAGCCCCGCAGACCCGCTGGAACAGGATTTGATGCTGGAACTGCTGCCGCCCGTATGGCAAGCCGGGTCAGAACCCCGCCATTTATTGGGCACGGATGGCCTGGGCCGCGATGTGTTATCCAGGCTTATTCATGGTACGCGCGTGGCCCTGGCGGTGGCCCTGGTCGCGGGTGTTCTAACAGCCGTTTTGGGGACCACACTGGGACTATTGGCAGGATATTTTGGCGGTGTCGTGGATAGCGTGATTTCGCGACTTGTCGATATCTGGACATCTTTTCCGCCTGTGCTGCTGTCTATATTTCTCGTCGCCCTTTTGGGAACCGGCCTGCATTCGGTGATCATCGCCATCGTCGTCATCGACTGGACCCGGTTCTGTCGCGTTGTGCGCGCCGAAGCCATGGTACAACGCCGAATGGAATACGTGGACAGCGCGGTCACCATCGGCCTCGGCCGTTTCCAGATCATGATCAGGGAAGTACTACCCAACGTGCTGCCGATGGTTCTGGTCCTGCTGACCCTGGAAATGGGAATTGCAATTATCATCGAAGCCATCCTGTCCTTTGTCGGCCTGTCGCTATCATCCGATACCCCAACCTGGGGGGGCATGATCGCCGAAGGTCGGCAGATGATCCATCAGGCGTGGTGGATGATGACCTTTCCCCTTGGCCTGATCATCCTTTCCGTTTTAGGCATGAACACCCTGGGCGATGGCCTGCGCGCGATGCTTGACCCGGTGTTGCGGCGATGAGTGACGACGTCCTGAACATTCATCATTTGCACGCCTCCCTTGCCCAGGCACCGAACTGCGGCATCCTGCGCGATGTATCATTGTCCATCGCCCCCGGTGACGTGCATGGCCTGGTCGGCGAAAGCGGTGCCGGAAAATCAATGATCGCCAAAGCCGTACTGGGCATCTTGCCGAGCGCTGTGACCCTTACCGAAGGGTCTATTCACTTCCAGGGCCGCAACCTGGTGGGCCTGGACGAACGTAGTTACCGGAGCATTTTGGGGCGCGATATTTCATTGATCCCCCAGGATCCGCTGAGCGCCCTGAACCCGACCCGTCGCATTGATGCACAAATGACCGACGTGATGATCCTGCACATGGGATGGAACATGGCCAGGGCCCGTGCACACGCCCTGGATTTATTGAACGAAGTGCACATCCGCGATCCAGAAAGTGTGCTTAGGAAATATCCACATGAACTGTCGGGCGGCATGCGTCAACGCATTCTGATTGCCGTCGCATTTGCCTGTGAACCCAAGCTGATTATCGCCGACGAACCGACCACTGCGCTGGATGTAACCGTGCAAAAGCAAATCCTTCGCCTGCTTAGGGAAATGCGCGACCGCCACGGCACATCCATTTTGTTCGTGACCCACGACCTGGGCGTCGTCGCCAAGATCTGCAATACGCTGTCGGTTATTCATTCCGGGATGATCGTCGAACAGGGTGCCATTGCCGATATCATGGCAGCCCCCAAGCATGCCTTCACCCGATCGTTGTTCGCCGCGACGCCGCGTTATGACCGTCCGGCCGATACGCTGGTCCCCGTTCCCCAAAATGTGGTGACGGCGCTGAAAAACCAGGCCGCCGCGTTCGATTTGCACCGAAAGGCATCATCATGAGCGCACCGCTGATTGAAGCCAGAAATTTGCGTATGGCCTTTCCCGACCGGGACAACAAACCGTTCTTTGGGGCGACCCCGATGACAGAGGTTCTGAGGGGTGTGGATTTCTCCGTTAAGAAAGGTGAATCCGTCGGCATCGTCGGGGAATCAGGGTCCGGCAAGACGACACTTGGCCGGACATTGTTACGACTGCACGAACCGACGGGCGGTAGCCTGCACTTTGACGGTGTTGACTATACCCACGCCGATGGTGCGGCCTTGAATGCGCTTCGCCCGCGTATGCAGATGATTTTTCAGGATCCATTGTCGTCTTTAAACCCGCGCCATCGCATTGGCCATATTGTCGCCCAACCCCTGAAAGTGGCGAAGCGAGCTACCAGCGAAACCGAAATCCGGGCAACGGCGCTTCGAGCATTGGACCGGGCCGGACTGGGGGCAGCCTTCGCCGACCGGTACCCCCACGAACTGTCCGGCGGCCAGCGTCAGCGTGTGGGTATCGCGCGCGCCATTGTGCTGGAACCTGATTTCATCCTGGCCGATGAGATTGTCTCGGGCCTGGATGTTTCAACCCAGGCGCAAATACTTACGCTATTGCGGGATTTGAAGCGGGATATGGGTCTGTCGCTGGCCTTCATTAGCCACGACCTTTCCGTTGTTCGCGTTTTGTGTGACCGGGTGGTGGTCATGCTGCAAGGTGAAATTGTCGAACAGGGAGCCTGCGAGGATGTTTTTGCGGCACCTCGCAATGCTTATACACGCCAGCTCATCGATGCGGTGCCGTTGCCCTATATCGACACCACATGGCTGGATCATGATACTCGTGAAAACCAAAACAGGGAGAATACTATGGATATCAAAGGAAAAACAGTTCTGGTGACCGGTGCAAACCGGGGTATCGGGGCGGCTTATGTGGCCGAACTGGTGGCCCGCGGTGCCGCCAAAATATATGCAGGCGTACGCGAAGTAGGTTCGATGGGAACCGTCGACAAATGTGTTGAAGAAATCAGGCTGGATGTAACATCCGATGGCGATGTATCCGCAGCGGCGGCGACATGCGGTGATGTATCGCTGTTGATCAACAACGCCGGGGTCAATTTCAACGACCACCTGATCGCCGCACGGGATGCATCAGACGCTCGCGCCGAAATGGAAGTGAACTATTTCGGCACGTTGGCCATGTGTCGGGCCTTCGCCCCCGTCATCGAAGCCAATGGTGGTGGCGGCATCATCAACATGTCCTCAATTACCGGACGGGCCCCAATCCCCTTGATGGGATCCCTGTCGGCAAGCAAGGCGGCAATCTATTCCATGAGCCAAAGCATCCGCGCCGAGCTTGCGCCCAAGGGCATCCACGTCATGGCCATCTTGCCCGGCGCGATTGACACCCGCATGACCGAACACTTCCCCGGTGACAAAGCGGCCCCGGCGGACATTGTCAAAGCGGTGCTTTACGGCCTGGCGGCGGGTGAAACCGACCTGTACCCGGGCGACATGGCACAAGGCATTTCAGGCGGTCTCGCCGCCGCGCGGGAGGCCACATTGGCCGAACTGGCCGGATACGTTTAATCAAAATCCAAACCATAAGGAGGATCAGTAAAATGAGTGGTACATACATCGACATCCCCGCCGCCGACGGCGGTTCGTTCAAGGCCTATATGACGGTTCCCGAATCAGGATCGGGTCCGGGTCTGGTGCTGTTGCAGGAAATTTTCGGCATCAATCCCTACATGAAATCCATGGCCGATCACTTCGCCGAAGAAGGCTATGTGGTGCTGGTCCCCGATCTGTTCTGGCGCATGGAACCCGGTATTGTGCTGGGCTACACGGAAGAAGATTTTGGCAAGGCGTTTGGCTTTTACCAGCAGTTTGACGTCGATACCGGCGTTAACGACATCGCCGCCACCATCGCCGCATTGCGGGCACGGACCGAACAGGTCGGCAAGGTCGGCACACTGGGTTATTGCCTGGGAGGAAAACTGGCCTATTTAAGCGCAACCCGAACCGATGTGGATTGCGCCGTCGGTTATTACCCGGTGGGTGTGGAAGCCGACTTGGGAGAAGCGGCAAATATCACATGCCCCATGGTCATGCACTTTGCCGAGGAAGACAATTTTGTTCCCGCCGAAGCCCGCGAGCAAATCTTCGAAGCGTTCAAGGATCAGCCCGCGATCGAACTTTATACTTATCCCGGCGTCGATCACGCATTTGGCACTCCGGGTCGTGACAGTTACCACAAGCCCTCTACCATCATGGCGTTTTCGCGCACCATTTCGCTGCTGCGCCGCACCATGGGACCGGTCTACGACTTAAGCCACCTTTGGGACATGCACTGCTACCACGAATTCGCCACCCGCGATGTGGATGCCACCATGGCCACCATGGTGGCCGAACCCTATGTCAATCATGTGCCGACCATGACCGGCGGCGTCGGGCACGACCATTTAAAGAGGTTCTACAAACACCACTTCGTTGACAGCAACCCCGCCGACACAGCACTTGTTCCCATCTCGCGCACCATCGGTGCCGACCGGGTGGTTGATGAACTTTTGTTCAGCTTCACCCACGATACGGTGATTCCGTGGATGTTGCCGGGTATCGCACCCACCGGCAAACGCGTGGAAATTCCGCTGGTCGCCATCGTCTGCTTTAGGGGCGACAAGCTGTATAACGAACATATCTACTGGGATCAGGCGTCTGTGCTGGTACAAATCGGCGCACTGGACCCGACCGGTCTTCCGGTTGCTGGCGTCGAAACGGCGAAAAAAATCGTCGATGAAACGCTGCCCAGCAACGAGCTGATGTCTGCCGAATGGGCGACCAGCGAAGGCAAACCTGTCTGATTGAACACACGTATCCGGCGTCGGCAGAATAAAAAAATCCGACGCCGGATCAATCGTGTTTGATGGCGATGGTTTTGGTCGCCGAGAAACCATAAAGCGCTTCAAAACCCTTTTCACGCCCGAAGCCACTGCCCCTGACCCCGCCAAACGGCAGCTCAACGCCGCCGCCGGCCCCATAGTTATTGATAAAGACCTGACCCGCTTCGATCTTGCGGGCCATGCGCATTTGCCGCCCGCCGTCTTTGGTCCAGACCCCGGCGACCAGGCCATATTTGGTTCCATTGGCGATGCTGATGGCATCTTCTTCATCGTCAAAGGGAATAACGCTCAAGACCGGGCCGAATATTTCTTCCTGCGCCAGGGGATGATCGCGGGGGACGCCCGCGATCAGCGTTGGCGGCACATAATACCCGCCTTTTGGCAAGTCGTCGTCCGTCTTTGACTGTGCAACGATGCGGGGGCCATTGTTACCCTTTGGCCCATCCGCCATGGCCAGGTATCCGTTAACTTTATCAAGCTGTTTCTTGTTGACCATAGGCCCGCAATTCAAATTGCGGACAGCCGGGCCGACGACCATGGCCCTGATCCCGCCCGCGACCTTATCCAGCAGTTCATCGTGGATCGATCGTTGCACAAGCAAACGGCTTCCCGCCGAACAGGTCTGGCCGCTGTTTTGCACGATGGCGTTGGTCAGGAACGGCACGGCGGCGTCAAGATCGGCATCGGCAAAAACTATCTGCGGCGATTTCCCGCCAAGCTCAAGCGTCACCGGAATGGTGTTTTCCGCCGCAGCTTTTTGAATAAGGGTCCCCACTCCGGTCGATCCGGTGAAAGAAATATGGCGAATGCCGGGATGCGCCGACAGCGCCGCACCGGCCTCGCTGCCCAGTCCGGTCACGATATTCAAGGCGCCAGCGGGGAAGCCCGCCTGCAGTGCCAGTTCGCCAATTTTCAGGGACGTCAGCGACGCATCTTCGCCCGGTTTCAAGACACACGCATTGCCCATGGTCAGCGCCGCACCAATGCTGCGCCCGATGATCTGCATGGGATAATTCCAGGGGATGATATGCCCGGTCACGCCGTGCGCCTCGCGCAGGGTCATAACGGTGTAGCCTTCAAGATAAGGAATGGTCTCGCCGTGAATTTTGTCAGCCGCACCGCCGTAAAATTCAAAATAGCGGGCGCACGCGGTGACGTCGTTGCGGGATTGCTGCACGGGCTTTCCCACATCGGCGGTTTCAAGATCGGTCAGGAGATCAAAGTTATCCAGGATCGCCTCACCCAGGCGCATCATCAAACGGCCGCGTTCAAAAGCGGGCATCCGGCCCCAGTCGCCATCGAAGGCCGCTTGCGCGGCAGCGACAGCCAGGTCGACATCGGCTTTGTCCCCACGACTGATCTGGCCGAACGTTTCGCCCGTGCTGGGGTTGATAACCGGAAGGGTTTGCCCGGATACGGCGTCTTGCCACTGGCCGCCAATCAGGATTTTTGAATGTGACATGGTGTTGGTTTTTCCTTTTGTTCAAGCCAGATGACAGGCGACTGATCGCCCGTCGTCAAATATTTTCAAATCCGGTTCCTGGTCGCGACAGCTTGGCTTTACCTTTGCACAGCGCGGCGCAAACGGGCATCCGTGGCCTGGCATGTCGCCCATATCCTCGACAATCGCACGCGGCTTTTTTAGCCCCGGATCGGGTCTGGGCACGGCATCCAGCAACATTTGTGTATAGGGATGGCGGGGGTTGGCAAAGATGGCGCGGGTATCGCCCTGTTCGACAATCCGGCCATGATACATGATCGCGACACGGTCCGTAACATGCCGGACAACGCTTAAATCGTGGCTGATGAACAGGTACGCCAAGCCATGTTCCCGGCGCAATTTCATCATCAGGTTAAGCACTTGCGCCTGCACTGAAACATCCAGTGCCGATACCGCTTCATCGGCGACAATCAGGTCCGGCTTGGTGACAAGGGCGCGCGCGATGGCGATGCGTTGGCGCTGGCCGCCTGAAAATTCGTGTGGGAATTTGTCGGCATCTTCCGGGTTAAGGCCAACATCGACCAGAGCCCGGGAAACGATTTCGGCCAGTTCTTGCCCGCTGGCACCACCGATCAACGTGACATAGGGTTCGGCGATGATACGGGCGACCTTATGGCGGGGGTCCAGCGACCCATAAGGGTCTTGAAAGACCATCTGGACATGCCGTCGCATGCCGCGCAATTCGGCGGTGCCCAACGCAAAAAGATCTTTGCCATGCAGGGAAACGGTTCCCCGAGATGGTGCTTCCAGGGCGACGACGGAACGTGCCAGGGTCGATTTCCCACACCCGGATTCACCCACAATGCCAAAACTTTCGGCCCCGTTCAGGGTTATGGAAACCCCGCGCACGGCCTGCAGGCGCGGGGCCGGTGCAAACAGCTTTTGCCGGGGCAACACATATTCACGGTACAGGTCATCGATCACCAGAAGGGGGTCGTTCATGCCACCACCCCCCAGGGATTGAAACAGGCAACCTGATGGCCACCGTCATTTTTAGTCAATGTCGGCGGGGCGACTTTGCATTGATCCTGGGCGCGCTCGCAGCGCCCGGCAAAGATACATCCGGATATTTTCTCGCTGGGTTGCGGCACCGACCCCGGTATGGTCGGCAACAGCGCGCCGGGGGCCAAATCACCGTGGCTTTCCAGATGCGGCATGGCACCGAACAGCCCCCGCGTATAGGGGTGGGAAAGGCTTGAAAATACCGCCTGTGTCGTACCGTGTTCAACCATGGCCCCGGCATACATGACGGCCAGATTATCGGTGGTTTGCGCGACCACCCCCAAATCATGGGTGATCATCATCAGGCCCATGCCGTCCTGTTCCACCACTTCGGCGATCAGGTCCAATATTCGGGCCTGGATGGTCACGTCGAGCGCCGTGGTCGGTTCATCGGCAATCAGGATGTCGGGACCACACGCCATGGTCATGGCGATCACCACCCGCTGGCGTTGCCCCCCCGAAAGCTGATGGGGGTACAGGTCCGGCGAGAACCTGGGGGCGGGCAGGCCGACCCGGTCAAGCAGGGATACGACACGCCGCTCTGCTTCCGCCCGGCCCAGGCCCAGATGCAAGCGCATTCCTTCGGCGATTTGAAAGCCGATGCTTTTAACGGGGTTGAGCGCCGTCATGGGTTCCTGAAAAACCATGGCGATCCGCAACCCGCGTATCTTGCACATGGCGCGGTCATCCAGGGTCAGCAGGTCCTGACCATCAAACACAATACGCCCGGACACCGTCGCCTGTTCAGTTAGCAAACCCATTATGGCCATCGCCGTGATCGATTTCCCGCACCCGGATTCTCCCACGAAACCAAGTGTTTCGCCCTTTTCCATGGAAAAGCTCACATCCTTCAAAATATGCGCCGGGCCGATGTGTACGGACAGGTTTTCAACACTAAGCAGCGCCATCAGCGTTGCCTCCGAAGGCGCGGGTCAAGCACATCGCGCAAGCCATCGCCCAGCAAATTAAGCCCCAGTACCATCAGCGCAATGGCCATGCCGGGAAACAAGGCCAGGTGCGGTGCCAGGAACATGAACGTCTGCGCCTCGCTCAGCATTTTTCCCCAACTTGGGTTGGGCGGTTGCGTGCCCAGCCCCAGATAGCTCAACCCCGCTTCGGCGATAATGGCCAGCGCGAACTGGATGGTCGCCTGAACGATCAGGACACTGGCAATATTGGGAATAACGTGTTCGATGGAAATTTGCACCGGCCCCTTGCCGCTGACCCGGGCGGCCATGATGTATTCGCGTTTCCAGATGGGCAGTGCCGCCCCCCGGGTGATGCGGGCGAAGACGGGCACGTTGAATATACCGATTGCGATGATCGAATTAACGGCACCCGGCCCGGCCAGCGCCGTGATCATCACCGCCGACAACAGGGCGGGAAAGGCGAACGTAAAATCATTGAACCGCATCACCGCTTCATCGACCCAACCGCCACGCGCGGCAGCCAGCGCCCCCAATGGAATGCCAAAACCGGCACCAATGCTGACCGCAACAAGGGACACGACAATGGAATTTCGCGCACCGACCATCATCATGGAAAAGACGTCGCGGCCAAAATGATCCGTTCCCAGCCAATGATCACCCGATGGCGTCTTCAGCTTTGATGCGATCGTCATTTCATCAAAAGGATACGGCGTCCACAGCAAGGAAATTCCGGCAATCAGGATAAATATGATCGTCACCACGCCACCGATGACGAAGGAGCGATTGCCCAGGCCCTTTTTAAAAATTTCACCCATGGCCACCTCCGCGCAGGCGGGGGTCGAGCACGGCATAAAGCATATCGACGATGAAATTCACTACGACGACCGTACCGGCAAGCAGTACGATCAGGTCTTTAACAACGATCAGATCGCGCTGTGCGATAGCCTGAAAAATCAACCTGCCCAGGCCCGGTAAATAAAACACGTTTTCAATAATTATGGTGCCGGCCAGCAGGAATGAAAACTGCAGCCCCATGATGGTGATGACGGGAATAAGCGCGTTGCGAACCCCGTGTCGCCACAGAGCTGATGACTTGCCAAGGCCTTTGGCCCGCGCCGTGCGGATATAATCCTCGCCCATAATTTCCAGAACGGATGACCTGGTTACCCGCGCCAGGATTGCCGCCTGGGGCAAGGCCAGCGCGACGGCGGGCAGCAACAGTGATTTCAAGGCACCCCAGAAACCGTTTTCCCATCCGGCGAAACCACCCGCCGAGAACCATTGCAATTTCACGGCGAACAACAAAATCAAAAGGATTGCGAACCAGAAATTGGGAATGGCGACGGCAATCTGGCTGACACCCATGACCCCCAGGTCGGTCGGCTTGTTGTGGCGTGCGGCGGCCAGCACACCTACGGGAATGGCGATTACGGTCGACAGCACGATGGCCATCAAGGCAAGCGGCAAACTGACCACGACCCGTTCGGCGACCAATTCGCTGACGGGCACGCCATAGGTATAACTGTTGCCCATGTCGCCCTGAAGAAGCCCCAGGGTCCAGTTGAAATATCGCTCCGTGGCGGGTAAATCGAGGCCCATTTCGGCCCGCAGAGCGGCAAGGGTATCGGCCTGGGCATTGACGCCCAACATCACCGCCGCCGGATCGCCGGGAATGACTTCCAGGACCAGAAACACGATGATCGAGGTCGCGACCAACGTCGCAAACAACGTCAGGGCGCGTCTGAGAAAGAAAATTGCCATAAAGAAATCAGGGGCGGGCCGTCGTTACAACGGCCCGCCCCCTTTCGTTTAAATAAACTATTCCCAATAAACGCCGGTCAGGTCGTTCGCCTGAACAGGTGCATTATGCCACAGGCCTTTGACGCCCTTTTTCCAAACTCCGGATTTGGCAAGCTGGAACAGGAAACCGTTAACGGCATCATCGGCGACAATTTTCTGGGCCTTGGCCATCAGTGCATAACGGCCCTTTTCATCGGCCGTTGCATCAAGATCAGCCATAACCTTCTTGATCGCTTCGCCGTGATAATCGAAGTAATAGGTTTCACGGGCGTAAATGCCGATGTCCATGGGTTCGGTGTGGGAAACGATGGTCAGGTCGTAATCCAGCCCCTTGAAAACCTCTTTCAGCCACTGCGCCCATTCCAGGGGAATGATTTCAGCTTCGATGCCGATTTTCTTAAGCTGGGCGGCAATGATTTCACCGCCACGGCGCGCATAGGACGGCGGCGGAAGTTTCATTTTAACCTTAAGACCATTGGGGTAGCCCGCTTCGGTCAAAAGCTTTTTGGCTTTTTCAAGGTCATAGGGATAACGACCCGTCAGGTCCACATAGGCCGGGTGATGTGGTGCGAAGTGCGACCCGATGGGGGTGCCGTTGCCAAACATCGCGCCATCGATAATGGCCTGACGATCCAGGGCATGGGCGATGGCTCGACGAACCCGAATATCCTTTAAGGGGCCCTTGCCATTATTCATGGAAAGGATGGTTTCGCCTTCGGTGCTGCCGATGACCACTTCAAAGCGCGGATCCGCCTTGAACTGGCCCATGCTTTCCGGGGCCGGGAAATTGGGGAACCCATCAACGTCGCCCGCCATCATGGCTGCCATGGCGGCTGTCGGATCAGATATGAACTTGAACGTCGCCGATTTCAGTTTAGCCGCCGTCCCCCAGTAGGCGTCATTGCGAACCAAATCGATCTTGTTACCCTTGCTCCAGCTCTTGAATTTAAAGGGTCCTGTGCCGACCGGACTGGTCTTGTTGGCATCGGCACTTTCGGGCGCGACGATAACCGCATCACCCCAGCCCATATTGAAAAGGAAGCTTCCCGTAGGCTGGCTTAAGGTAACCACAACCGTATCCGAAGATGGGGCCGCAACGCTTTTGATCGCCTTGAACAGGGCCTTTTGCGCATTGACCGATTTTTCACCCCTGGCACGGTCCAGCGAGAATTTAACGTCGGCTGAATCAAACATTGTACCGTCATGATACTTGACGCCCGTATGCAGCTTGAAGGTATAGGTCAGACCGTCGCTTGAAATATCCCAGCTTTTGGCCAGGGCGGGTTTAACGGCACCGCTGGCATCGATCCGGGTCAGGCCTTCCATAACGTTGGCGTAGACAACTTCATCAATCGCCGCGGCGGCACCCGCCGTCGGATCAAGGTGGGGCGGCTCAAGCACGACGCCCAAATTCAGCGTATCATTAGCCGCCAAGGCGCCCGAAACACTGAATGCGACGCCAAAGGCCGCCGCTACAAAAAACTTTTTCATTAGAACCCTCCCACTATGATTGAATAATCAGTCCTCAATATAGACTCCGATAGCTTTTGATGTCGCCTATTGAATCCGCCTCGTAAACGCCCCTGGCGATGGCCCGCGCCACCACATCGGCGGCCAGCATACCAACACGTGCAACATCGGCGACGGGATCGCCAAGCGGTCTTTTGCCCGTTGAAATAACAAACACCGTATCGCCATCAAGCGGCGTATGGACGGGACGGATGGCACGGGCAAATCCATCATGGGCCATGATCGCCACACGCCCGGCCTGTACCTTGCTAAGCGTCATATCCGTGGCCACCACGGCCAGGGTGGTATTGCTGCCTGCGGGAATTTTGAAAGAATAATCCATGTCGATCTGTTCTGGTGCGCCGGCGCACCCAAGCCCGCCGAATTCACCGTTTTGTTCAAACGGCCAAGCCCAGAACACCGGACTTCCCGGCAGGGTGACCGATCCGACCGGATTGACCGCGACCACGGCACCGACGCATAAGCCATCGTCGTCAATCACCGATGCACTGCCCAGGCCACCCTTGATCGGGCCCGCCGTGGCACCCAAACCGGCGCCAAAATTTCCAAGACTGAACTCTTCACCAGCCCCATCCAGCGCCTGTCCGGCCAATCGGCGATAGGGCTGGCTGTCGCCCCAGTCCTTGTCGCCTCCATTGGTTAGATCGAACAATATGGCGGCAGGGACGATGGGAATGACGGCCTCGCCGACCCTGAACCCTCGGCCGCGCTGACGCAGCCAGTCTGTAGCGGCGGATGCCGCATCCAGGCCAAAGGCCGAACCACCGCTTAAGACGATGGCATGGATGGCATCGACCAGGCATGTGGGATCCAGGGCATTGGTTTCCCGTGTCCCCGGCGCGCCACCACGCACATCGACGGCGGCGGTCACCGGGTCATCGGGCAGGATAACCGTTACGCCGGAGCGAATATCATGATCTTCGGAGTTACCGACCCGGATGCCGGCGACATCGGTGATCAGGTTGCGGGGGCCGGGGCGCATCAGACTTTGCCACCGTTCAGCAGCGCCATGGTCGCACCCGCCATGACGTGCATGGAATTCACCATGTCTTCGATGCCAATGTATTCATCGGGTTGATGGGCCAGGTCCAGAATGCCAGGGCCGTAGGCGATGCAATCGTGAAGATGCCCGATCCTTGAGATATGCTTTTGATCGTATGTTCCGGGTGACACCACGGTTTGTGCTTTCCGGCCCATGACCCGTTCGATTTCGTCGGCTACGGCGATCACCACGGGGGCGTTTTCATCGGTCATGGTCGGCGGAACTTCCATCATATCCCGAATGGTATAGGAAAATTTATCCCTGGTGGCTTTCAAATGCTCCAGGATATCCGTGACTTCCGCCTTGACCTCACTTAAGTCTTCTTCGATCAGGAACCGACGGTCCAGGACCATCCGGCAGCTATCGGCAACCAGCGAGGCTGGCAATCCTTCGAAGCCTTCATTTAGCCCCCCATGGAAGGAGTTGATATTCAGGGTCGACTGTTTTGCACCTTCAGGAACCACGGGCATGGTCGTTCTTTTGTTTGCCAGCACCGGGTAAAGGTCTTCTTCGATCTTATTTAAAAATGCGCCCATATGGCGAATAGCACTATCGCCCAGGAACGGCATGGATCCATGCGCTATTTTACCCAGGGTTTCCACTTCCGCCCACCACACACCGCGATGACCGATACAAACACGGTCCACGTTCAAGGGTTCGGGAATGATCACATGATCGACGCGGGGTTTCGAAAAGAAGCCCTGTTGGGCCATATAAGCAACGCCGCCATAACCGCCGCTTTCTTCATCGACGGTGCCTGAAATTTCGATGGCACCGGGGAAATCGCGGCCATGTTCTTCCAGCAACGCTTCGACCGCCACAATGGCCGCCGCCAGCCCGCCCTTCATGTCACAACTGCCGCGTCCATACACCTTGCCATCCTTGACGATGCCCGCGAAAGGATCGACCGTCCAGCCGTGGCCGGGTTCCACCACGTCGATGTGACCGTTGAAGTGGACGCACGGGCCAGGGCGGTTTCCTTCGATACGCGCGATAACATTGGTGCGCGGGTATGTGTCGGAATCCCCGATGGTCCCTTCGCCCCGAATATATTCCACCTGAAATCCCCGTTTGGCCAGACGCTCGCCCAAAAAGTGGGCGCACGGGGTATAGGCATCACCGGGCGGGTTCACTGTCGGGATACGAATCAGGTCGCGGGTCAGGGCGACAACATCACCTTCTTTATCTGCTATGCGGCGGGTAATTGAACTCATCAAGAACGCACCTTCTCGAGCGCCGCTTCAATGGAATCACCGACCCGACTGGCGATTTCCACGACCTGATCACCGGTGACGATAAAGGGCGGGGCCAGCAAGATGTGATTGCCGCGAACACCATCCACTGTACCGGGGCCAGGATAGCAGATCAGCCCCCGCGCCATGGCTTCGGCCATGATGACGTTGTGCAGCTTGAGGGCCGGGTCAAAAGGTTCCTTGGTCGCACGGTCGGCGACCAGTTCCACACCCCAGAACAATCCGCGCCCCCGAATATCACCAAGATAGGGCTGGTTGCCAAGCCGTTCAGTCAACGCCTGCTGAAATGCCGCCCCCTGAACTTTCACGTTTTCCAGCAAATTACGGTCCTTAATGGCGCGCTGAACGGCCAGCGAGGCGGCGCACGCCGTGGCATGCCCCATATAGGTATGACTGTGGCGAAACGCGCCGGAGCCATCGCGGATAACCTTGAAAATTTCACCTGAAACAATCGCCGCGCCGATGGGCTGATAACCGCCACCCAAGCCTTTGGCGACGGTAACGATATCGGGGGTGATACCTTCCTGTTCGAAAGCAAATGTCGTTCCCGTACGCCCCATGCCGCACATAACTTCATCAAGGATCAGCAACACATCATATTGATCACAGATTTCACGAATGCGTTTCAGGTAGCCCGGCACCGTTGTCAAAACACCCGATGTAGCCCCGCCGATGGTTTCGGCGACAAAGGCGCAAACCGTTTCAGGACCGACCCTTAGAAGTTCTGATTCGAGTTCATTTGCAATACGAAGGCCGTAATCTTCATCGCTTTCACCCGGGTGTTTTTCGCGGTAGGCGTAACACGGTGCGATATGGGAAACCGGCATGAGCAGGGGTTCCACCGCAGTTCGGCGGTAATGATTATCCCCCACCGACAAGGCGGCCAGCGTATTTCCGTGATAACTGAGCCGCCGGGCGATGAAGTGACTGCGCTGGCTTTCTCCGCGCTCGACATAGTACTGCCGCGCCATAAGGACCGCAGCTTCCACCGCTTCGGAACCGCCCGACACGAAATAAACCATGTCGAGGCCTTCGGGCGTGGCGTCGATCAACAGGTCGGCAAGGTCATTTGCAGGTTCGGACGTGAAGAAACTGGTGTGAGCAAAAGCAATTTGACCCACCTGTTCCTTGATGGCACGGATCACATCGGCGTCCGAATGCCCCAGGCACGACACCGCCGCCCCGCCCGAAGCGTCCATGTACCGCTTGCCACTTGAATCCTCAATGAAGATACCATCGCCTTTTACGGCGACGGGAAGATCAGACTTTGGGCTTCGATGGAAAATATGGCTCTGCACGTGTGGATCCCCCGGACGTTCATAATGTTGCCGATTATGATAGCCAACATTGTCCGGCAAAAGCGAGCCGATAAGCGCGCTTTTGGTTCACTAAAAGCAACAGAGCGTCACAATTTTCTAATTTCCAGCGGCAAGATAGATAACCACGCCCAGAACGATAGCGGCACCTATGGCCCAAACCACAGGGTTGATGCCGCCCGATGCCGCCGGTGCAGGAGCTGCCTCGACAGGTGTCGCCTGGGTTGGTGCCGCCGCCACCACCAGGGTTTCAAAGGTCTCGAAGAAATTTCCCGCCAGTTTCTTGGCCGTGGAATCAATCAGGCGCCCCCCTAATTGAGCCAGCTTGCCACCGATACTGGCTTCCACCTGATACTTCAGAATGGTTCCGTCGCCGTCTTCCACCAGTTGGATTTTGGCCCCGCCCTTGGCATGACCGGCGGGTCCCGCCTTGCCTTCACCAGAAATCGTATAGCTTTCCGGCGGGTTAAGGTCCGACAGGGCAACGGCGCCACTGAACTTGGCTTTGACCGGCCCAACCTTAATAATGATCGTTGCGGTGAATTCCGTATCGGATGTCTTTACCAGATCTTCGCAACCGGGAATCGCCTGTTGCAGGATTTCCGGATCGTTCAGTGCCGCAAAAATGGCTTCCCGCGAAGCAGCGATGCGGATTTCTTCTCTCATTTCCATAACTAGGTCGTCTCCTGAAGTGCCGAGAAATCGTCCGGCGTGTCGAAATCATTTCTAAAGCCCGGATTGGAAACATCGTGCCGACGGACCAGTTCCGGGTGTGTATCAATAAACGTGCGGCAGCCCACATTGACTCCGCCAAGCAAAATGTCGTCCCGCAAGGCAAGGGGAAGGATGACCGGGTTGCCCCGTTTGCCTGACAGGTACGGCACCAGCACATGATCGGGTTGGCTTGTGAAAGCATCAATCAGGTCATCGTAATCAGCGGGGCCCAAAAGCGGCTGATCGGCCAGACACATCATGAAGCCATCGGTGTCGTTGCCAACGGCGGCGACCCCGACACGGACAGAAGAAACCTGACCGTCGCTGAAGTTCAGGTTGATCACCGTTTCTAGCGGCAACCCTGAAAGGGCGTTTTCGATCTCGCCTGCCTCGTGACCCAGTACGACGACGACGCGCCCGGCCTTGCTGGCACACAGGGCTTTGGCAACACGGCGCACCACGGGTTCGCCGTCGATGTGCATCAGCAGTTTGTTGTCTGGTCCGAACCGCTTGGACAACCCGGCGGCCAACAAAATCGCTGTGATTCCCATCATCGATAGTGATCCCGTTTAATGAGCGCTCTTGGCGCTGGATGAAACAGATGTATCGTCGCCCAAGGGCACGGCCTCCCCCCCGCCCAAGCGGCGTTCCCGGACAATCTCAGACAAAATCGACAAGGCAATTTCGTCGGGCGTTATCGCGCCGATGTGTAGCCCGGCCGGGGAATGCACGGCGGCGACACGCTCGGCGTCCCAACCCTCGGCAATAATATCTTCCTTGATCTTGTCGGCCTTGCGGCGAGACCCGACGAAGGCGATATATTCCGCCTTGGTATCGAGCGCCGCTTTCAGGCTATCCCGGTCCCGTTTTCCCTGGCTGGACACCACGACGTAGCGATTGGTCATCATTTCTTCGGGGATGACATAATCGTCAAAACGATGATCGGCTTCGGCGAAGGCTTCCAGGTCTGCGGCAAGTCCTGCCACGGAGACCACATAACCCATGGATTTTGCCAACCCGCTGAGCGCCTTGGCCACCGGCGAGGTGCCGATGATCAAGATGCGGGGTTTTGGCAATACGGGTTCTACGAAAACTTCCGTGATGCCCTTGCTGGGGCAACTGCTGCCGTGCAGTTCCATGCCCTGGGGTGCGGTGTCGTCGTTTTCCAATTCATCTTTCGGGCGTATTCTAATCAGTCGCGGCTGGCCATCAGCCAGGGCCGCCAACGCCGCCTTGCGCACGGCACCCACCGTACAACCGCCGCCGACCCAACCTGCCGCCGTACCATCGGCACGGATAACCATTTTGTCGCCTGGTTTACCCGCCGTGGAATCTTCGGTGCGGACCACCGTCGCCACGGCAAAGGGCTGGTTTTCCCCCTTGTAGCGGGTCATGCAATCGACAAATTCGTCGTGATCAAACGCCATGATAAATTCTCCGTTTCCTAAAGCTTGGCCAGATAGGGTTCCAACGCCGCCAGACTGGCTAGATTGTGCGCCGGGGCCAAAATATCAAGATGCGGCAAGGCTGCTTCCATGCCGCGCGCCGTTGGCTCGTAGCCTTTCCAGCCCATCATCGGGTTAAGCCAAACAATGCTTTTTGCCCGTTTTTTGATAACCGCCAGTTGATCGGCGAGCATTTCCGGTGGACTGGTATCATAGCCGTCGGACAAAATCATCACCACAGTACGCCCATTGAGCACCCGGGCCGCGTGGTGGCGGTTAAACATCTTGAGGCTATCGCCAATGCGTGTTCCACCGGACCAGCCGGTGGTCATCAGGGACAATCGTTCCATGGCTTTTTGGGGATTGCGTTCGGCCATGACGTCGCTGATGTGGACCAGACGGGTGTGGAAAATATAGGCCTCAGCCTCATGGAAGGCTTCGAGGGCACCGCGCATAAAGCGCAGGAAAAACGGGCAGTACTGGTTCATGGAACCGCTGGCATCCATCAACATGACAAGGCGCAGGGGT
>Ga0316204_10002359_pt1 | contig 43310 bp, 40 predicted proteins | sample 6monrhotite_MG_2_FD_205661 | JGI IMG/M metagenome (GOLD analysis project Ga0316204, IMG submission 205661) | Microbial mat bacterial communities from mineral coupon in-situ incubated in ocean water Damariscotta River, Maine, United States -... | ecosystem: Environmental > Aquatic > Marine >... | reverse complement strand
GCGGATTTTCGTAAAAAAGTTGCCAATTTGCCCACAGGCCGTATGATCCCTGTTCTGGTTCATCGCCAGGGGGCAGATCAGTTTATCGTTATGAAGATTTCCGATAGCGAGTGATCGAATTCATCGTTTACTCGCGTCACGGATGTCACCTCTGTGAGGACCTGCTGCAACAGTTAATTCAGTTGCAGCAGGCACATGAGTTTAAAATACTTGAGGTCGATGTCGACTCAAACCCCCAATTGATTGAACAGTATGGTTCACAGGTGCCCGTGGTAACCTGTGATAACGCACCTATTTGTCATTATTTTCTTGATCAAGCTGCAATTTTGCAGGTGCTGACAGCAGTGGACTCTAACTAAGAAATGCAGAATATTCGTAACTTTTCCATCATCGCCCATATTGACCATGGCAAATCAACCCTGGCAGATCGTTTTATACAGGTTTGTGGAGGGCTTGCTGAACGCGAAATGGAGGCTCAGGTGCTGGATTCAATGGATCTGGAACGTGAGCGTGGCATTACCATTAAAGCACAAAGTGTTTCACTGGATTATAAAGCGAAAGACGGTGAAACCTATCAGTTAAATTTCATTGATACACCAGGCCATGTGGATTTCTCATACGAGGTGTCTCGCTCCCTGCAGGCCTGCGAAGGTGCCCTGCTGGTGGTTGATGCATCACAGGGCGTAGAAGCGCAGAGTGTAGCTAACTGTTATACAGCAATTGATCTGGGGCTGGAAGTGATGCCCGTGCTTAATAAAATTGATCTGCCTGCAGCTGACCCTGAGCGCGTTGCCCAGGAAATAGAAGATATTATTGGTATTGAAGCTAGTGGCGCCTGTCAGGTTAGTGCAAAGTCGGGTATTGGTATAAACGAGCTGCTGGAAGAGATTGTAGAAAAAATACCGGCTCCTGATGGAAAGCCAGACGCGCCCTTAAAGGCGCTAATAGTTGACTCCTGGTTTGATTCATATGTCGGTGTTGTCACCCTGGTGCGTATTGTTGACGGTAGTGTACGTAAGGGAAATAAAATTCAGATAATGTCTACAGGGCGTAGTTTTGGCGTGGACTTTGTCGGTGTATTTACCCCCAAACGCCAGGATATGCCGGTGTTAGAAGCCGGCCAGGTGGGTTATATTATTGCGGGTATCAAAGAAATTGATTCTGCAAAGGTGGGTGATACCATCACCTTACAGGATAATCCTGCTGAACAAGCCTTACCCGGCTTTAAAGAAGTGCAGCCAAGGGTATTTGCCGGTATGTTTCCGGTAGAGGCCGATGACTATGATAATTTCCGTGAAGCGCTGGATAAGTTAACGCTAAACGATGCGGCTTTAAAGTATGAGCCAGAAACATCATCGGCCCTGGGTTTTGGTTTCCGTATTGGTTTCCTGGGTATGCTGCATATGGAAATTGTTCAGGAGAGACTGGAGCGTGAGTATGACCTGAACTTAATTACTACGGCGCCTACGGTAGTATACGAAGTATTAAAAACCGATGGTGAAGTCATACAAATTCATAATCCGTCCGATTTACCTGAAGTTAACTATATCGAAGAAATACGTGAACCGATAATTCAGGCCAATATTCTGGTGCCACAGGAGTATGTTGGTAATGTAATTAGTCTGTGTGTCGAAAAACGCGGCGTACAAACCAATATGCAGTATATGGGCGCTCAGGTTGCGCTCACTTATGATATGCCCATGTCAGAAGTTGTGCTGGATTTCTTTGATCGATTAAAATCAGTGAGCCGTGGTTATGCCTCTTTTGATTATGAGTTCAAACATTTTCAGATGGCCAAACTGGTAAAAGTGGATATACTGATCAATAGCGAAAAAGTCGATGCGCTTGCGGTAATAGCACATGCTGATGCCTCACAGCGACGCGGGCGAGATGTTGCCGAGAAGATGCGTGAGTTGATACCTCGGCAAATGTTTGATATTGCCATTCAGGCGGCTATTGGCCGACATATTATTGCGCGTAGTACGGTTAAAGCATTACGTAAAAATGTAACCGCAAAATGTTACGGTGGTGATGTAAGTCGTAAGAAGAAGTTGCTGGAAAAACAGAAAAAGGGCAAAAAACGTATGAAGCAGTTTGGTAAGGTTGAAATACCACAGGACGCGTTCCTGGCAGTATTGAAAGTAGATAGCTAAAACAATAAAGTTTCATTTAACAAAATAACCAGAAGAAATAAAACTGAAATAATTGAGTCACATATGAATATTAACTTTGACTTCGCTTTTTTTCTATTTGCAGGTACTGTCATTACCGGTCTGATTTGGCTGTTAGATAGCCTCGCGCTTGCCCCTAGAAGAAAAAACAATAATCCACATGAATACAGTGGAGAGTCTCTTCATGGCTCAAGGTCGAGTAGAGATGAGCCGATTGTTGTTGAATATTCAAAATCTTTTTTTCCGGTTTTACTCATTGTATTTCTGCTTAGAGGTTTTTTAGTGGAGCCTTTTCGTATCCCATCAGGTTCAATGATTCCCAGTTTGTATATTGGTGATTTTATTTTAGTTAACAAGTTTGCATATGGTATGCGTATGCCTGTGTTAAACAAAGTCTTGTTTGAAGTTGATAAACCAGAGCGTGGAGACATTGCTGTGTTTAAATATCCACGTGATCCGTCTGTGGATTATATTAAACGTGTTGTCGGTGTGCCGGGGGATCATATTGCATATTATAATAAAGTGCTCTATGTAAATGGTAATAAAATTGAGAAAAAGCGCATCGGTGAATACAGTGGTCCAGGTGAAACACATACGGCAAAAGAATATGTCGAAAATTTATCTGGTGTGGAACACAATATATTAATGATACCTTCGAAGCCAGGGCTTGATGCGGAATATATCGTTCCAGAAGGGCATTATTTTATGATGGGTGATAATCGCGACAACAGTAATGATAGTCGTTACTGGGGTGTGGTTCCAGAAAAGTATTTAGTCGGCAAGGCTTTTATGATCTGGATGCACTTAAATAACGGTGAAATCACAGATGGTATTGGTTTTGGGCGAATTGGACAAACAATAGAATAATCAGGTGAATGTTATGTTGAAAAGTCAGAAGGGTATGACGTTTGTTTCATGGATGGCAATTGCTGTATTTTTGGGGGCTATAGGTTTAGTCGTATTAAAAATAATTCCTGCCTATATGAATTATGCCTCTGTTAAATCAATTATGAATGACTTGCCGCGCGAAGATCGTTTAAAAGGCAAGAAAGCTAAGGAAATTCGTAAAATGTTAGCAGCAAGCCTGGATGTAAATGGGTTGTCAGCAATCTCGCGAGATAAAAATGCTTTCAAGTTTTCAAAAATTGATGGTGGTTATAAGCTGGTTTTGAAATACGAACAAAGAGATAATTTATTTGCTAATTTAGATTATGTTGTTGTGTTTGATCACGAAGTCGATTTGTTGGTTAAATAGTTTTAATGCCAAAAGCCTCACATCAAAATAAGTCTGATTTTTCAAGACTTGAACAGTCGCTGAATTACGAGTTTAAAAAAGCTGAGTTATTAAAAGAGGCATTAACGCATCGTAGTGCAGGCTCAAAAAATAATGAGCGATTAGAGTTCCTCGGCGACAGTATTTTAAATTTTGTCATTGCAGATAATTTATTCCGAAAAGACATCAGGTCCTCAGAAGGGGATTTAAGTCGATTGCGCGCAAGTCTTGTAAATAAGGAAGGTTTATATATTATTTCAAAGCAGCTCAAACTCGGTGATTACCTGATACTGGGTAGCGGAGAGCTTAAAAGTGGTGGATACAGACGCGAGTCTATATTGGCAGATGCTGTTGAAGCAATTTTTGGAGCAGTTTATCTGGATAGTGATTTTGAACAGTGCAGAGATTTAATTATCAGGCTCTATCAACAGCTGCTGGCAAATATTCCCGATGCAGACTCTTTAAAAGACCCCAAAACAAAATTGCAGGAACTGTTGCAATCAAGAAAGTTACCTTTACCCATTTATACTGTGATTGAAATTACAGGTCAGGCGCATAATCAGCAATTTAAGATGAAATGTGAATCAGAAGAGTTAAATCTTATTGCAGAAGGTCATGCTAATAGTCGACGTAAGGCAGAGCAGCTCGCTGCAGAGAAAATCATATCTATGGTGCAGGAATTATTTAAGAAGAAGTCCAGTTAATGACAGATCAAGCATTCAAGTGTGGATACATAGCCATAATTGGGCGACCTAATGTTGGTAAGTCAACCTTGCTAAACCATATATTAGGATTGAAATTAAGTATCACATCTCGTAAGCCTCAAACAACTCGCCATCAAATTATGGGTGTTAAAACTGTTGAACAGGGGCAGTTTATATTTGTGGATACGCCGGGTATACATAGCGGTGGTAATCGCGCAATTAACCGGTATATGAATCGTGCGGCAAGCTCAGTGATTCATGATGTAGATGTGATTTTATTTGTTGTGCAATCTTTAAAGTGGACCGATGAAGATCAGTTAGTTTTAAACAAACTGGAGCAGGTTGATGTGCCCGTTGTATTATTGGTAAACAAGGTGGACCAGGTTGCTGAAAAGGATAAGTTGCTGCCATTTATTAGCCAGGTCAGTGAAAAATATAAGTTTGAAAATGTTGTGCCAATCTCTGCACAGCGTGGCGATAACCTTGATCAGCTTGAAGCGCATTTGTTGACATTGTTGCCAGAGAGTCCGCCGTTTTTTCAGAACGATGAGTTTACTGATAGAAGTTCTCGGTTTCTGGCCGCAGAAATTATTCGTGAAAAGTTGGTGCGTGAGTTGGGTAATGAATTACCTTACCAGACAACCGTTGAAATAGAACGCTATAAAGATGAAGAGAAACTAACTCGAATACATGCTTTGATACTGGTGGAGACCAAAGGGCAGAAAATAATTGTCATTGGTGATAAAGGGGCCCGACTGAAAAGTATTGGTACTAAAGCCCGTAAAGATATTGAAGAACTGATTGGCCGAAAAGTATTTTTACAGTTATGGGTAAAAGTTAAGTCCGGTTGGTCGGATAGTGAGACCTCTTTGAAAAGCCTGGGGTATGACACTGATTAAGTTTTGTAATTAATCAGGCAAAATAATTGCCACAGAGACGCAGAGTACACAGAGTTATTAATATCAGTTTAAGTATCTTAGGTAAAAGAAAACATTTGAATTAAATCATAGGATTTTAAACCTCTGTGCTCTCTGTGCCTCTGTGGCAAAGAATTGTAAAATAAACATTATGCGCATTCAGGATCAACCTGCCTACATTCTTCATCATCGTGCGTTTCGAGATACGAGTCAGATTCTCGATGTTATAACACCTGAACATGGCCGCTTATCACTGATGAGTCGTGGAAGTCGTGGTGCGAAGTCACGTTTAAAAAGTATTCTTCAACCATTTACTCCATTAATCGTAGGATGGTCAGGTAAAGGTGAGATGCCATCTTTAACCTCTGCAGAAACACAGACCGTTAAAGCGCTTAATTTAACAGGCAAAGCTTTGCCAAGTGCATTTTATATTAATGAGTTGCTTATGAAACTGTTACATAAGCATGATGTAAATGAAGACGTTTATTTTTTATATGAATCTATCGTACGACTTTTGTCACAAGGACATGATATTGAACCTGTGTTACGTATGTTTGAAAAGCAACTATTAGAGTTGCTTGGATTTGGTTTGAATTTACAGGTCAATGCAGATACAAATGGGCCTGTAGTCGCTGATAAAGAGTATGTTTATTACCTCGAGCATGGCCCGGTAGAATTTACAACCGTACATGATGATTCATATGTGACTAAGCTTTCCGGTGAAAGTTTAATTGCATTAGATGATAATAATCTAAAAACTGAACAGTCACTAAAAGATGCCAAGCGATTAATGCGCTCTATTCTGCATTATTACCTTGATGGAAAACCGATCAAGAGTCGTGAGTTATTTCGATAAAATGTGTAGTTGATGATGTGATTTGCATGGGGACTGAACGCTGCTGTTTGCGCTCTGTCCCCGAGCTTGAAGTTAGCAGCTAGGCTTTAATACCATTAAACATTGAGCCACTACTATCCTGCTCACCCTGAGCATTATACGTCTGAGAGGTCTGTTTCTCTCGGCCAGAGAGTATCTCGATAACTTCCTGATTAATTTGGTTGAGTTTATTTAATAATCGGCCATTAACTTCATTTTGTTGCTGGCCTTTGCGAATAATTTCCCGCGCCTCACCCCATTGTTTAATTAATGCCTGATCATTACTGCTGCTGATAAATGCATTAAAATCACCACCGGGAAAGCTCGCAGAACGTTGCTGGTCAAGCGCCTGTAGTTTATCAACCAGGGTTTGTTTCTCAGCAGCAAGCTCAGCCAGTGGTTCATATTGTTTGGCATCAAGGGATTGCTTTTCAAGTAACAGGCAATCAAGAAGCTGCTGGCTGGTTGTTTGTATTGTTTTCAGAAGAGAGAGTAGAGCTGTCATGTTTTAGACTCTTTTTATTCGATTAGTGACTGTTCCAGATTGATCAGGTTTTCTGCAATTTTCTCAGGGTCAAGTGGATAATTACCCTTTGCTATTTCCTGTTTAATCGCTTCCACTTTGACGCTATCGATCTCTGGCGTGTTTTTTATGCGTTGTTGTAGCTCAATTACTTGCTGTGATCCCTTCGACAGGCTAACTGTATCTTCAGCGGGGGCGGTAGTGGGAGCACTGCCCGTGCTGTCTTTAGATTGGGGTTTTCCAGTAGAATTATTAACAGGGCTACCGCCTGGCCTGTTTAATGGGTTAATCGGGTTGGTCATTATGCTCTCCTGATCTGATGCATGTGCATGGCACCTGGATATTTACTCTCTCACAGTGTGTATCGGCCATTATAAAGATTACTTTAGTTAATTTTTTAATTTAATTGATATTGACCAGACCCGCCTGCATTACAGTGCCTTCAACTATGCGCTTTGATGAGCTGTTTTTTACTCGAATTCGATCACCTCTGGCACCACTCATCATTGCGGTTCCAGTCATTTTTACCGAATATCCTGTGCTTTTAGCAATAATTGACACAAGTTCTCCTCTTTTTACAAGTGTCGGAGATTTGACGTAATTGGGTTTTATAAGCTTGTTCTGAGGTAATCGACGTTTAAGTTGTTTACCAATCAGGCTGCTTGAATCAGTAAAGTAACCGCTATGAAGGCGTGTAACTTCTTCTTCAGCACTTATCAGGTCATTTTTTTTCAAAATATGCCCTTTATCCAGTGGTTCAACGGTTTTAATGACCCGTGTATAGAGCTTGATCTGAGCGGTGAGGTAAACAGTCCAGGGTTTGTTGCCATTACAACGAATGTGTACGGTGGTTTTGCCGATTAGCTGAGCGCCAGGGGCCAGGGAGCTGGTTAATGGCGTATTACATGGTGACAGGCTTAACCTGCTATCCAGATGTCCCATCTGGATGCTTATTTTAGAGTATTTATCTGTTTCCAGGCTGTTGATCAGGAACTGTTTTGCGGTTTGTTTAATATTTTGATGGCTGTGTATCTGTGGTGTTGATTCGGCTCTACAAGGCTGGGTGTAAAGCCCAATATAGAGAAATAATAAGCTAAATAAAGTGCATCGGCTTAATTTCTCTATTGCAGTATTCATGATGTGTTTGCCCCGTTTACTAATTGGTCGATGTATTCAAATAATTGCTGGCTGTAGCTTTCCAGCTCAACAATTTTTTGACAGGCTGCATCTGATTGCCCCTGTAATGCTAACTCTGCAATTTCTTTGCCAAGTTGATGGACTCTTGCATGGGGCTGCTCCATTTTACTAAATGCATCATTTCCGGAATACTTATCCATACCTTTGCTGGAATACCATTTTCCAAGTCGACATTGAGTGTGGTCTACAAGTTCGTTCTCAGGAATTATCTCACCCCCCATAGCCATCGTAGTTAAACGAATCTTCCAGGTAATATGGTCGGCTTTAATCACCTGAAAAAAAATATCCTCATGATCAAGAAATGCAAGATGGCTAAATTGATTGACTATTGACTCATTCAAATGCTTTGTATGCTGAAGAATATCGAATATTTGCTGATTTTCATGTTGAACAGACAGGGTGATTTCATTAAGTTTGTTTGCCATTTCTGATGATACAGCCTGTTGCTCGTCGGCGGATGTTGAAATGGTTCTTACCTGAGAGCTAACGTCATTTACTACCGAGGTGACGTCGCTTAAGGCGATTGCAACGGTTTCCAGGCTATCTAGACTGGTCCCCAGGCTGTCTTTGCTTGCCGTCATTGAATTGCCAACTTCGTCGACTATGGTGTTCATAGTAGTGGTGACCGATTCGATTTCCACAGTGGCTTTTTCGGTTTTTGATGCTAACTGTTTCACCTCATCAGCAACTACCGCAAAACCCCGACCCGCCTCTCCAGCCCGTGCGGCTTCAATGGCGGCGTTAAGAGCCAGTAAATTTGTCTGGTTGGCAATATCCCGCACAATCCCTGTTAAGTTGTTGATTTCATCAGTAAAACCGGCAAATTTCTGAACCTCACTGAACATCGAACTGAGGGCACCTTCTAGAATATCCATATCACCCATCATAGAAGAAATGGCCAGGTTCCCCGATTCAGTTTTGGTATAACTTTCGCCGGCTCTTTTCGACGTTTCGTTAGCTGATTGAGAGATTTCAGTTGCCGATGCCGCAAGCTCTTCAGTTGCTGTGGCAACACTGTTAATCGCATCGTTTATATTTGTGGCTTCCTGTTGCAGTAACAGGTTTTTATTTAAGATTTGATAGGTTTCAGATAAAGATTCTATGCCTGATGTGGAGATATCGACAAGTTTATTATTATTACCTGCTATTAGTAAGGTTAAATCTGCTATAGATGATGCAGTACCAGGATTTGTACTCGCAAGCTCATTGAGTCGTTTTGTGTCAGCTAATAATGCTGCCTGAAGCATGGGCAGTACCAGCTTGGTTAACATAAAAGGGCTGGGCATAATTTTGTCGTTTCTCAATATTTATTATTTAGTTACTGTGGCCAGTTGGCCGATTATTACTAGCGATTCATGACATATAGACTAGTATCTAATGTAAAACCAATAACACAGTATCGTTATTTTTATTATTGAATGTTTTGAGTATAGTTGAATTTTATAAACTATTATTAGTTATGTGGCAAAAACGAGACCATGCTTTGCTCGGTGAGGCATTGAATATAAATTGATTAAGAAGTATGGGAGTCATAAATGGCCGGTGTATTAGACAGTGTTGATAGTCGCACCCAGCTCGCGGGGCATAACCGCTTAGAATTGTTGCTATTCAGGTTACAGGGCAAACAACGCTATGGTATTAATGTATTTAAAGTTCAGGAAGTGATTCGCTGCCCCAAACTAACACATATGCCTAAAGCCGATAGTAAAGTAGTAGGTGTAGCGCATTTAAGAAGTCGTACCATACCAGTAATTGACCTGGGCCTTGCGATTAGTAACCAGCCAATAGCCGACAGAGAAAACAGTTTTGTTATTGTTACTGAATACAATAGATTCATACAGGGGTTTCTGGTAGCTGCAGTAGACCGAATTACCAATATGAACTGGAAGGATATACTGCCACCTCCCAAAGGTAGTGGTTCTTCAAATTTTCTTACTGCTGTGACCCATGTTGATAAAGAAATGGTAGAGATTATTGATGTCGAGCGAGTCTTTGCAGAAATTATGGGGCATACAGAAGAAGTTTCAGAAGAGGTGTTGGGTGGTGCCACAGCTGTACAGGAATTAGATAATGAAAAACCAAAGCATGTACTGGTGGTTGATGATTCTTCTGTCGCACGTAACCAGGTAAAACGTGTGCTGCAAAAAGTTGGTATAGAATGCACACTGGCAAATGATGGTCAGGAAGGTTATGAGGTGTTAGAGAAATGGGCTGAAGAAGGCACGCCTTTGAATGAAAAAATCGCTTTAATTATTTCAGATATAGAAATGCCGCGCATGGATGGTTATACCTTAACGACAAAAATTCGTAAAGATCCACGAATGCAGGATTTATATGTAATGTTACATACTTCGTTAAGCGGCGTGTTTAATAATAGTATGGTTGAAAAGGTTGGAGCCAATCATTTCATTCCGAAGTTTAAGCCTAATGAGCTTGCACACTCGGTGATTAATATCGTAAACAATAAAAATGTTAATGATGGTCTAGAAGACATCCCTGAAGATTAAATGTTGAATATTCTACCTTTGTTAATTAATCAATTTCTGTTATCGCGAAGTTTGTATTATATGGATTTAAAATCATATGAGTGTTAGTTTTACGCCCGATGAATATAAAAATTTTCAGAATTTTCTTGAAAAAGCCTGTGGTATTGTATTAGGTGATAATAAACATTACCTGGTGTCCAGTCGTTTACATCGACTTATGAAAGAAGACAATATACCAACATTACAGGCGCTGGTTGACTCGCTCAACAGGTCATTAAATTCCCCGTTACGTACAAAAGTTATAGAAGCCATGACCACCAACGAAACCTTATGGTTTCGTGATACATATCCGTTTCAGGTGCTTAGTGAAACAATTTTCAATGAATACAAACAACAGCGAAAAAATGCAATAAGAATCTGGTCAGCGGCCTGTTCAAGCGGCCAGGAACCTTATTCAATGAGTATGATTGCTGATGAGTACGCTAAAAAGAGTCCAGGCTTTAAGCTGGATGTTGTGGCTACCGATATATCACAGGCAATTATAAATGAAGCAAAACAGGCCAGGTATGATGCCCTGGCACTTGCCAGGGGGTTGTCAGAGGAGCGTAAACGACAATACTTTTCACCTGTTGGTGATCAGTGGCAGGTTAATGCCAATATACGTTCCCGGGTTAATTTTCGTGAAATTAATTTATTACAGAGCTATACCGCTTTAGGTAAGTTTGACGCAATATTTTGCCGTAATGTTCTGATTTATTTTTCTGCCGAATCAAAAACAGATATCTTGACGCGTATGGCACAATCTCTTAACCCTCGCGGGTTTTTAATGCTAGGTGCATCAGAATCTATCGCTCAGTACTCAGATCGATTTGAAATGGTCAGGGCCAGTACTGGGGTTGTTTATCGGCTTAAACCTTAAAATCTTAAAACACGTCATAGGTCATAGGTCAAAAGATAAAGAACAAAGTAAAAAAACTAGCGAAGCGAGTTTTTTTACGACCTACGACCTACGACCTACGACCTACGACCTACGACCTACGACCTACGACCTACGACCTACGACCTACGACCTACGACCGTTTCAGCTTGCCGCCAACCGGCAACAATTGCCGCTTCCCCATAAATCGGAATAGTCACATCCCCCTAACTACCTGAATCAACAGTAAAAGATAACTTGGCATCACCCTTGCAATGTTTTCTGCAAGAGGAAAAAAAGATGACGGTTAACTTTGATAAAGCATTTGGGATTCATGATGACGCGTTATTGCTATTTGAGCGCAGAACCCAGCTACTTGCAGAAAATATTGCCAATGTTGATACCCCTGATTATAAAGCACGGGATATCAATTTTGATCAGGTTTTACAAAATACAAAAACTGAAGCAGTAAAATTAAATGCAACACATAAAGGACACATCAATACGTCCAATGAAGCGCTTTCTGAAGTCGTTCAGTTTCGTGAAGTAGAGCAAAGCTCAGCTGATGGTAATACCGTTGATTTGCAGAAAGAGAAAGCCGCCTTTGCAGAAAACTCAATGCGATATCAAACAACGATGCATATTTTATCTAAACGAATTTCAGGCCTTAAAGCAGCCTTTAGAGGTGAGTAATGTCAGTATTTAAAGTTTTCGATGTGGCAGGTTCGGGTATGAGTGCACAAATGCTGCGCTTAAATACAGTGGCTTCTAATCTCGCAAATGCTGAAACGATTTCAGGTAATGAAAATGAAGTCTATCAGGCAAGGCACCCTGTGTTTCAGTCGATTTTACAGGAGGCGGGAAATACAAATGAAACGGCAACTGTAAAAGTGAGTGAGGTAGTTGAAGAGGATACAGCTGCTATTCCACATTATCGCCCTAATCATCCATTAGCTAACGAAGAAGGCTTTGTATATAGCCCAAATATTGATGCAGTAGCAGAAATGGCGGATATGATTTCTGCTTCTCGAAGTTATCAGAACAATGTTGAAGTGTTAGCCACTACCAAAGAAATGTTGTTAAGAACATTACAGCTTGGTCAGGGATAGTTAGCCAAACTAATTAGAGGATTATCTAATGGAAGTAAATGCATACGAAAGTCTTGGTTTACGCACAACTCAAAGTGTTTCAAAAGACCTGGAGGCTGAACGAACGGAATTAGGCCAGGCACAATTTATGGAGTTGATGACTACGCAGTTATCCAACCAGGATCCGTTTGAGCCTATGGATAATGGTGAATTCATGGGACAAATTGCACAGTTTGGTACAGTTGATGGCATTAATAATCTGCTAGGTTCATTTAATGATTTAGCATCAAACCTTCAATCGAGTCAGGCATTACAGGCATCAAATATTATTGGCCGACAGGTTTTAGTTAATCATGATCAGGGCTATTTACCGCAGCAGGGAAATTTACTGGGCGCAGTTGAACTTGAATCAAGCTCTTCGAATGTTGCTGTCAATATTTACGATGCAAGTGGTGAAGCAATTGGAAGAGTTGATCTTGGTGCACAGCCTAAAGGTTTGGCTCAGTTTGCATGGGATGGCGTAAACTTTTCAGGACAACGAGTTCCTGCAGGAAGATATCAAATAGAGGTTGAAGCAACGTTTGGCAGTTCAACTGAAGCACTAACTCCACAGGTGGTAGACCAGGTGCGAAGTCTTACTCTTGGTGGTGTGGGAAAAGATATGCAGGTTGAACTACAGAATTTAGGAACAGTCAGTTTTAATCAGGTTAATCAGATTCAGTAATAAATTTATTTATTTTATATTGTAAAAGTATAGAAAAATCACAAGTTATATTGTTGTTATAAAGCGAGGAATTAAGCATGTCATTTAATATTTCACTCAGTGGTCTCAATGCTGCATCATCAGATCTGGATGTTACCAGTAATAATATTGCTAATGTAGCAACAACAGGTTTTAAGGGTTCACGAGCAGAATTTGCAGATATTTTTGGCGCATCACGATTAGGTGCAGCTCAAAATGCCATTGGTGCAGGGGTGAAACTTGCTTCTGTTTCACAGCAATTTGATCAGGGTAATCTTGAGTTTACAGAAAATACTCTGGATATGTCTGTGAGTGGTGAAGGTTTTTTTGTAATGCGTCAAAATCAGACCAGTGCAGATATTTCTTATACAAGAGCAGGTGCATTTCAGGTTGATCAAAATGGATTAGTTGCAAATAGTTCGGGGCAGATATTGCAGGTGTTTCCAGTTGACCCGGTAAGCGGCGTAGTGGGTACAACTAGCTTAACCGGAACTATTCCGCTTCAGGTTCCAAATACGGTGGGTAGTCCACAGGCAACAACTAATGTCGATATTAATCTGAACTTACCATCTGATATACCTAATCAGTTAACAACTGTTGCATTAGATGCTGCATTGGCAGTTCCCGGTACCGTGCCTCCGACATCGTCTTATCATCAATCAACATCGGCAACCATTTTTGATTCCCAGGGGACATCGCATATTTTAACCATGTATTTTGTTATGACGGATGACTTAAATAATACCTGGGATGTGCGTACTACTCTGGATGGTGATGTGATGACTTCAACTACCGCACCAGCTGCGGAACAGCTGGATTTTGACACCTCCGGTGTTTTAAATACCGGGGCCGGTTCAACTGATGGTGGTGCGATTGTTTATGATGCATTTCCACCTGCACCTGCTACGACTTTACCCAATGGTTCTGCATTATTGAATCTCACCATTGATTACACCAACCAGGGAAACACAGTCACACAGGAAGCACAGGGTGGTTTTTCAGTGCAGTCATTAAGTCAGGATGGTTTTTCAACGGGGCGTTTAACGGGGCTGGAAGTTGATGATGAAGGTCTGGTGCGTGCAAGTTTTACAAATGGTCAAACAACGGCTTTAGGAAAGGTTGCATTAGCGAGATTTGATAATCCACAGGGCTTACGTCAAACCGGTAATACATCCTGGGTAGAAACGGTTGATTCAGGCCCGGTTATTGGGGGTGAAGCAGGTACCGGTAATTTTGGGCTGGTTCAAACCGGCTCACTGGAGTCATCAAACGTTGATTTGACAGCAGAGCTGGTTAATTTAATTACCGCACAAAGAAACTTCCAGGCAAACTCTAAAGCGATAGAGACTGCAAATAATATTACGCAAACAATTATTAATATTAATTAATAAAGTAGCGAAGGCAACAACAGGACACAGTAATGGATAAGATGCTTTATACCGCAGCGAATGGTGCAAGACAGGCAATGAAGGCGCAAACCGCGATTTCACATAATCTTGCGAACGCAAATACTACGGGTTTTAAAGCGCATTTTAATACTTTTACCAACTGGCATGTTGAAGGCCCGGGTTTTAATACCCGGGTATTAAATCAGCAAAGTGCTGATGACATAGATATGGATAAAGGATCAATAATAAGTACCGGGCGTGAACTGGATGTTGCAATAAACGGTGATGGATTTATTGCCGTGCAAAATAAAGATGGTAATGAAGCCTATACCCGCGCGGGTGATTTAAGAATGGATAGCGAAGGGCGCTTAACGACTGGAGGTGGTTTTTCAGTGATTGGAAATGGCGGGCCTATTGTTATTCCTCCGGCTGAAAAAATTGAAATTGGGCAGGATGGTTCTATCAGTATTGTGCCCGTAGGGCAAACTGCAGATTCACTGGTTGTCGCTGATCGAATTAAATTGGTAAGCCCAGAAGTAAAAGAATTACAGAAAAATTCAGATGGACTGTTTGAATTAAAAAGTGGAGTAAACGCTGCAGTTTCCGTGGATGTGGTTGTTGAAAATGGGGTGCTTGAATCGAGCAATGTCAGTGCGGTTGGGCAGATGATCGAGTTAATTACCAATGCACGACAGTTTGAAACAAATATAAAATTAATGCAGGAAGCTAAGTCTACAGATGAAGCATCCGCCAGATTATTAAGTAATAGATAAATAATTTAAAAATAGAATGAATGATTTTTTGGAGATAAGATTATGAACCCGGCATTATGGATTTCTAAAACTGGATTAGATGCACAGCAAACGCGTTTGTCTGTGATTTCAAATAATCTTGCCAATGTAAATACTACGGGATTCAAACGTGATCAGGCTGTGTTTCAGGATCTGATTTATCAGAATAAAAAACAGTCGGGTGGTCAGACCACAGAAGATACCCGCTCTCCCTCCGGTTTATCAATTGGCACCGGTGTTAGAGTTGTCGCTACTGAAAAACTGCATACACAGGGGAATTTAACACAAACGGGAAATCCGCTGGATATGGCGATATTAGGACGTGGTTTTTTTCAGATACAACAGGCGGATGGTACACAGGCATATACCCGTGATGGTACGTTTCAGATTGATGCAAATGGCCAGGTTGTTACCTCTCAGGGCTTATTGTTGCAACCGGCTATTACAATTCCCGGCGACACACAAAGTTTAACTATAGGACAAGACGGTACGATTAGTGCAATTACCGGCACCAATACTACACCGACAACATTAGGTAATGTGCAGTTATCCGATTTTGTTAACCCTGCGGGTTTGCAGCCAGAAGGTAATAACCTGTTTACCGAAACGGCATCAAGTGGTTCACCCACCACCGGTACACCTAACCTGAATGGTTTAGGGGCAATTGAAAATGGTGCGGTTGAGACTTCAAATGTGAATGTAGTTGAAGAGCTTGTAAATATGATTGAAACGCAACGTGCTTATGAAATGAATTCAAAGGTGATTTCTACAACGGATCAGATGTTGCAGTATGTGAGTAATAACTTGTGAACATAGTCTTTCGTCATTTGTCGTTCGTCAAAAGATATGCGCTTTCGCCTTTGGCAAAAGTATAAGTTTTTAGAGGAGTTTGTATGAACAGGTTTGGTTTGATTATGTTTTCTTCTGTGGTGGTTTCAACTCAGTTGTTAACGGGTTGTGCAAATAATCCGCAGAAGTTGGCGGACTTTGAGCCTATTGTTCGGCCTGTTGCACCTAAACCTGCCAGTTATGAGAATGGTTCGTTGTTTCAACAACGCAGTATTTCATTGTTTGAAGATCCAAAGCCTCATCGAATAGGCGATATTATTACTATTTTGCTTCAGGAAAGCACTAGCGCTAGTAAAAATGCAGATACCAGTACCAAGAAAGAAGATGAAATATCTATGGCAGCACCCACAATATTTGGTGCCCCTGTTACCTATAAAGGCAATGATGTATTTGAGATGAATATTGCTCCAGAGAGAGAGTTTTCCGGTGAGTCTGATAGCTCACAAAGTAATAGTTTAACGGGAGAAATTACTGTGACGGTTGTAGATATTTTGCCAAATGATAATTTAGTCGTGCAGGGTGAAAAGTGGTTTGTTTTAAATCAGGGTAAAGAATATATTCGAATAGCCGGTGTCATAAGGCCACAGGATGTTTCACCGGATAATACACTGCAATCTTCCAAGCTTGCAGATGCACAGATTGCTTACAGTGGTGAAGGTTTCCTGGCTGATGCGAATAATCAGGGCTGGTTTGGTCAGTTTATGAATAGTAAATGGTGGCCTTTTTAATTGGGCTAAAGCTTAAGGTTTATATAGAAAATTTGCCACGGAGGTACAAACACGCAGAATTTTTATAAATATATAGCGGCTGAATTAAATGTAGTAGAGTTAAATTAAAAGATAAAAAATCTTCTATACCCAGTATCTTCTGTTGTGAAAAGACAAGTTAAGGTTTGATATAGGCATAACCTTCGTGTTGTAACTCAACCAGTTTTGCCGCCCCGCCATTTTCCAGGTAATTCATTCCCTTGTAGAGGCTACTCTTTGCTATTTTTTTATTTTTCAGTGCAATAGAACAGATAGCTACTTCAGCGTTATCCGAGAGAATGCTATCAAGTTGTGCTCTGGATTGAGACATTTTAGTAAATCTTGCAACAGCTGGTCCATTAACCACAACAATAATTTTGGCTTCTGGGCCTAGTACCTTCCTCATATTTTTTACATTATTAACCAACATTGTCATTTTTAGCGGATTATTTATATGTATGGCAACTTTTGCGGGTTGTTTAGCCGAAGCCATATTGGTAAATAATAATATAACTAGAAAATATGCGGCTATGACCAGGTGTTTGTGTAGTGAAACTATCATATTATTTGGGCTCAAAATTAACAGATTATGATTGTATACACTGATATTAGACTAAATATCTTAAAAAAATGATCTTGGCCCTTGTTTTGCAATGTATACAGATAAAGACACGTTTATCTGGAGAGTGCCAATGCTTTGGCGTCAAGTTTCAATCCCTGTAGTTATATTATTACTCAGCATAAATAGCGTTTATGCTGAAAGAATTAAAGATATTGCCAGTGTGGCAGGGGTTAGAGATAACCATCTGGTAGGTTATGGTCTGGTGGTCGGTCTGGATGGCACCGGTGATCAAACCACTCAAACACCGTTTACCGTACAGAGTTTTAAGAACATGCTGCAACAGTACGGCATAGTTTTGCCGGCCGGTGTTTCTCCACAGCTGAAAAATGTTGCCGCAGTTGCGATACATGCAGATCTACCGCCCTTTAGTAAACCGGGTCAGAAAATTGATATCACGGTGTCATCTTTAGGTAATGCAAAAAGCTTGCGCGGGGGCAGTTTGTTAATGTCACCACTTAAAGGTGCTGATGGTAAAATCTACGCTGTCGCACAGGGTAATTTAATTGTTGGTGGTTTTGGTGTTTCGGGTAGTGACGGATCCAAGGTCACAGTAAATGTACCAAGTGTGGGACGAATCCCCAGTGGTGCATCCATTGAGCGTGAGGTACCCAACCCGTTTGCAAAGATGGACAAGGTGGTTTTAAATCTTAATCGAGGTGATTTCACTACCGCTAATCGAGTTGTACAGGCAATAAATAATGTGCTGGGGCCAGACAGTGCCCATGCACTGGATGCAGTTTCAATTCAGGTATTAACCCCGCCCACAACTTCACAAAAAGTCGAGTTTGTTTCCTTTTTAGAAAATTTGAAAGTTTCACCGGATAGCGCTCCAGCAAGAATTATCATTAATTCACGCACCGGCACTATTGTTATTACTGCAGATGTGAGAGTGAAACGCGCTGCGGTTTCGCATGGCAATCTTGTGGTAAGTGTAACAGCTGACCCGATCGTTAGTCAGCCTGGTGCATTAAGTAGAGGAACCACCGCTGTAGTAGCACGTGACCAAATTAACGTTGAGCAAGAAGATGCTCGTATGTTTTTATTTCGCCCGGGCATAAGCTTAAGAGAATTAGTGGATGCGGTAAATCGAGTGGGTGCGGCACCAGGGGATCTGGTTGCAATGCTTGAAGCACTAAAATCATCTGGCTCATTAACCGCTGAACTGATTGTGATATAGCAAAAGATTATCGATAGATACCAGAATGATAAGCACACCATCAACACAGACAAGCTTTGAACCAGTCACCCATTTAAAAAAGGGTGCACGGGAGAAAGATCCTGAAGCAATCAGGCAGGTTGCTAAACAGTTTGAGTCTTTGTTTGTGCAAATGATGCTTAAAAGTATGCGCGATACGATTCCTGAAAACCAGCTGTTTGGCAGTAATGCAGAACGTATGTATCAGGATATGTATGATAAACAATTAAGTTTACAGATTTCTAATGGTAAAGGTATTGGCCTGGCAAATGTGATTGAGCGACAGCTGGGTGGTAAACCAGAACATGATATAAATTCAAAGCGTATTGAAGATTATCTGGCTAATCCAAAATCAACAGCATTTGAAAAAACAATGAACTCTCCTGTGATAAAACGTGCGATGGAAGAGGCGCGTATGAAATTATCACAGGTAAAACCATCACCTGATGCTGAAGTGAGTTCAACAGATGAAAATGTATCTGAAAAAATGCAAGGCTCCTGGGAGTCTGCAGAGAAATTTATTCATGATGCCTGGCCTCATGCTCTAAGGGCATCGGAAAGACTGGGGATAGATGCGGATGTTTTAATGGCGCAGTCGGCACTGGAAACTGGATGGGGAAAACATTTACCCGTTAATGAGGATGGTACAAATAGTTACAACCTGTTTGGTATAAAAGCAGACCAGCGCTGGCAGGGTGATAAGGTAGAAATAAACACACGTGAATTCAGGCACGGTGTTATGCAATATGAAAAATCTAATTTCAGGTCTTATGGATCTGTTGCGGAGGCATTTGAGGATTACACTAATTTTATTATCAATAGTCCCCGCTACCAGCAAGCACTGGAGCATGGGTACGATGGTGAAGCCTATGCACGTGAGCTGCAAAAGGCAGGCTATGCAACTGATCCTCACTACGCTAGCAAGATTAATAGAGTGCGTACTAATGAAAATTTGCAAAATAAAGTTGCAGAATTAAGCAAAGAAAATATAAAGAAAACTTAACAAGTGCCGCTAACCTGAGATAGCACGGGAATGCGGCTTCATGATTTGTGCGATTAATGCATGATTGAATAATAGGAAAGTGAGGCAATATGCCTGATCTACTCAATATATCTGCCAGTGGCTTAAGAGCTTATCAAGGCGCTTTATCCACCACATCTCATAACATTGCCAATGTGGGTAATGAGGACTATACGCGTCAGCGAGTTGAATTTGATGCTAAGAATCCAATTCGTCTGGGTAGTGATTTTTTTGGTCAGGGCGTTGACTTAACCAGCGTAAACCGAATTATTGATGAATTTAATTCAATAAATCTTCGCGAGTTAACTTCAAACACGGAACGTCTGAGTACATTTTCCTCCTTTGCCAGTCGTGTTGAAACGATTGTTGCTGATGATCAAGCTAATTTAATGCCAGCATTAGATGGTTTTTTTAATGCATTAAATGATGTTGCTAATGACCCATCTGCAAGTGCGCCAAGAGTTGCATTGCAGGGAGCTACTGAATTGTTAGAGCAACGCTTCCAGTCTATGGGAGCAGAATTGCAAAAGCTGGAAACTGAAATTAATAGCAGTATACGTGCTGAAATTTCAGAAATTAATTCGATCACTACTGAGCTGGCTCGTATTAATGAAACACTCGCCAGTGTTAGCTCGATTGATAACCGACCCAGTGATTTGTTAGATAAACGTGATGCTTTATTAAAGCAGTTATCAGAGAAAATTTCAGTTACTGTTGTTGAGCAGGCCAACGGAAACATAAATGTACTGGTGGGTACTGGGCAGTTACTGGTAACAAACTCAACCGCGCTTGCACTAACAACTCAGACAGATGCTGCACAACCCAATAAGTTATCCGTTTCGGTTCAAACCTTTGGTGGTTCTGTTACGGTGACAGACTCCCTGGTTGGAGGTGAAATGGGTGGTTTACTGGACTTTAGAGATAATATGCTTAACACAGCACAAAATCGTTTAGGTAGAACCGCGATTGGATTAGCCGAAGCGATGAATGCACAGCATGTTCAGGGGTATGATTTAAATGGTAATCTGGGTACCAATTTATTCTCTACGGTAAGTACAGGTCGTTTGCAGGCACAGTTGGGAGGGGATTACCTGAACAACGGTTTTGCCGTAGGTGATGTGGTGAGTTTTGATTTACAGTTTGATGGTAGAACGGTTAGTGTCTCACATACCGTGGGTGCCCTGGATACAAACCAGACAATTGCTAATGCGCTTTTAACGGATCCGGCTAATGGTATTAATGCAGATGCCAACGTGACTGATAATCTGGATGGCACGTATACGCTTGCCGGTACTACCCCCGGTATTAGCCTGACCTTTGAACTGTTTGGTGACAATATTCAGTTTGAATCTGCCGGTGGTCCAAGTCCTTTGGGGAATAATTTAACCGTGACAAATTTGGCAGATACTGGCGGCGGTGATGCGGTGCTTGAATTATCTCCATTGGGTTCAAGTAGCACTCGTTTTACTTCAGGCGTTGCAGCTGTCGGTAGCCCGTCAACATTTGTTGGGCCAGCTACGGTGGCGATACCTAATCAGAATAATGCCGGTACAGGGGTGATGAATTATTCCATAACCGATGTTTCTGCGTTAACCGTTTCAGATTATGAAGTGCGTTACGATGGCGCGAATTATCAGGTAACTCGGCTTGCAGATAACCAGGTGCTTGCTACCGGGCCAGGCCCATTTGTAGTAGATGGAATTGAAATCGCGGTAGGTGGCGTACCCGTATTAAATGATTCGTTTTTTATTAGCCCAACTGAACTCGGAGCTGTTAATTTTACAGGGCTGTTGAATGACGTAAATAAAATTGCAGCGGCTTCTCCCGTTCGTGCTACTACGGCGAATAGTAATTTGGGTTCAGTTGAAATCTCTCCGACAACTATTACGGATATAACCGATGGTGATTTAACCCGCACGGTTGATATCTTTTTTGATCCTGCAAATCCCGCCGGTACATTTGATGTGGTTGATCAGGCAAGCGGCACTGTGCTGCAAAATGATGTTATTTATTTTGATGGAATTAATGTAAATCAAAATGGCTGGCAGGTGCAGTTAACTGGAGCAACACCACCTCCAGGGGACACATTCAGGGTGCAGGATAATGTTAATGCAACCGCTGATAACCGTAATGCATTATTACTTGCGGGGTTTCAGTCTCTAGGTGTGCTTGACTCAGGTAATACCAGTTTCGAACAATCCTACAGTACACTGGTGTCAGAAGTTGGGGTTATTACACAACAGGTGCAGATAAATTTAGATGTTGAAGAAAGTTTATTAAACAGTGCGATTGAACGAAGAGAAAGTGTTTCGGGGGTTAACCTTGATGAAGAAGCGGCGGATTTAATTCGTTTTCAGCAGGCATACCAGGCAATGTCCAGAGTGGTGCAAACTGCGCAGGAATTGTTTGACTCGTTGTTGGCGGTTGTTTAATTAATTGTTTTAACAGATTATAGATAAGGCATAAAAATGCGAGTTTCTACTTCATTAATTCATATGCAGGGCGTGCAAAGTATTTTGCAAAAGCAGGCTGAGTTAGTTCGTGTGCAGGAGCAGATATCCAGTGGTAAAAGAATTCTGATGCCTTCTGATGATCCTGGTGGCGCCTCAAGAGTGGTTGATATAAATGAAGCCCTGGCACAAATTGAGCAGCTTGATGAAAATGCAAACTATGCAACTCAGCAGTTAAACCTGGAAGAATCTACCTTATCTAATTCAAACTTAATTTTACAGAGAGTTCGCGAATTATCCATTCAGGCTGGCAATACAGGCTCCTATGATCTGCAATCTGAAAAAATCATTGCAAGTGAAATGAGAGAGAGATTAAATGAGTTATTTGATGCCGCAAATACTCGAGATGAAAACGGCGATTATATTTTCTCAGGTTATCAGTCTAAAACTCAGGCTTTTACGACAGACGGTGTGGGTAATTATTTCTACAATGGTGATGAAGGTCAGCAGTCTATACAAATCGGTTCTAGTCGCCAGGTTGCTGCCAGTGATTCCGGGGCTGAAGTGTTTCAGATGATCCGCACCGGTAATGGAGATTTTTCGGTTGATGCAAACAGTACCAATGGCGGCACTGCAAGAATTTCCACTGGCTCGGTTGTCGACCCTGCCAACCATCAGCCGCATGATTTTACGATTGTGTTTGACGAGGTCACACCGGCAACGGTACCAGTCACGCATACTTATAGTATTTTTAATAATACTATAGGTGCGCCTGCACCCATTGCGGGTCCATTGCCTTATAACGATGGAAATGTAATTGCTTTTAATGGCATAGAGGTTGAAATCAGTGGCGACCCGGTTGACGGTGATGTGTTTAGCGTTGAGGCCAGTCGCAATCAGGATGTTTTTGCAACCTTAAGTAATTTAATTGACAGTTTAGAAAAACCAGGCACGGGAGATGTGCGCGGTATCATTGGTGGCGATTTTATTAACAATGGATTTGACAATGTTTTAGGTGATGCCATTTCATTTGATATTGATTTTGATGGCGTAACAATAACCCCAATAGCGGTTGCGGTTGGTGTAGGTGATACTAATAATGCTATTGCAAATACAATGCTTACAGCGATTGGTACTGCAGCCGGAGTACCTGTAAATAGTGATGGCTCGTATACAGTGCCCGGCACGAGCCCTGGAGTTGACGTTACCTTTCGGGTAGTTGGGGACAATGTTGAGTTTATTAGCCGTGGGGGAACCTCAACCAACTTAAATAGCTTGCAGGTGAGTAATCTGGCGGATCCGGGGGTTGATGGTGATGCGGTGCTGGATATCACGGCGAGTGGTAATAGCCAAATTTCACAGACCACACTGGATGCAGCAGTGGTGGGTGATAGCGCAAATTTTACATCTGGCGCACCCCATCGTTCGCACCTGTCACAGCAAATAGATAATGCAATAAATAATATCGATAGAGCCATGGCCAATATTATTGATGTGCAAACCAGTATAGGTGGACGTATTAACTCTATTGATAGTCAGCATGCTGATAATGAAGCCAAGTCTGTACACCTGCAGTCGGTGAGATCAGAAATTGAAGATATTGATTTAGCAGAGGCTATAAGTAATATGACCTTTGAGACTACATTGTTACAGGTAGCCCAGCAATCCTTTGTTCGAATTCAGGGTTTAAATTTGTTTGAGTTTATCTAAATGTTAGCTGAGAACTTAATGAATCAAAATATATCTATTGATGAAGCTATTAAACACGCCTCAATATTGTTTAATCAGGCGGAGTTTCAGCAGGCTGAAGCTATATGTAATTCAATTTTAGCGATAAACCCAAAACACCCTGATGCTAATCATATTCTTGGCGTTATAGCTTTTAGATATAAAAATTTTAAAATAGCTATAAAGCTATTCAAGAAAGCGATTAGTAATAACAAGAATAACCCTGAGTACTATACGAATATCGGGAATGCTTACAAAGAAATGGGTGACAAACCCAATGCGATTAAAAGTTTTAGAAATGCATTAAAGGTTAATTCTGGCTTTGATAAGGCGCATTTTAATCTTGCAAATATTTACTATGAAATGGGGAATGTGAAAGATGCTGAGAAATTTTATAAAAGTGCTTTAAAGATATCTCCTGGTTATGCAGAGGCATTAAATAATTTGGGTTCGATTTATATGGACGCTAATGATAATCAACAGGCCAGAAAAATGTTCGTTGAGGCAGTTAGCTTAAATCCTGAGTATGTTCGAGCCATTAATAATCTTGGTATTGTTTATGATCGATTAGGTGATTTTGATCTTTCTCTAGAGCAATATAAAAGGGCTGTTTCACTTAGCCCTGATTATGCTGATGTTTATTATAATATGGGGAATCTGTATCGTGACTCGGGTGATTTTTCACAGGCGATTAATAGTTATAGCAAGTCACTTGAGATCAATCCTGGTTTAGCACCAGCCGAAAACAACCTTGCTCTGGTCTACTCGGATATGGATGATTTTGAGAATGCTATAAAACACTTTATGCAAGCAATCGCAGTTGATCCAGGATATAAGTACTCTTATCTAAATTATGGGAATCTGTATAGAAAAGCCGGTATGTATGGCAAAGCGGCCGAGATATATAAAAAAGCAATAGAAGTAGACAGGAATTTTGTTGACGCTTATTACAGTCTGGCCTGTGTTTCAGTTGATTCTGATGATTCAGAACAGGCAATAGGCTATTTTAATAAAACTATTGAGCTTGATAATAACTATTCTCAGGCATATAAAAATTTAGGCAATATATATAAAGATTTCGGTGACACAGAAAAAGCAAAATCCTATTTTATCAAAGCGATATCGATTCAGCCTGATTATGCAGAGGCGTATCGAGAACTGAGTACTGTTGTTAAACTCAAAGAAGATGATGCTGAGTTAAAAGTAATGCTCAATATGATCAAAGATGAGGCTTTGTCAGATGTTCAACGAATGCATGTCGCTTATGGCCTTGCTAGAACGTATGAAAGTATGAAGAAGTATGATAATGCCTTTGAGTATTTGGAAACAGCTAATGTTTTAAGAAGAAAGTTGTTCCCGTATGATGCAGAAAATATCGTTTACCTGGCAAAGAAAATAAAAGAAGTTTTTACAGAAGATTTTATAAAATCAAATAAAGGTTTCGGTGTGTCTGATCAATCACCGGTATTTATATTAGGTATGCCAAGATCTGGCTCTAGCCTGGTTGAACAGATTTTAGCAACTCACTCAGATGTGTATGGCGCTGGTGAGTTAGATCATATTTCTAATCTTGTGAAAAGAATCTGCGCCTCACGTGATAATATAAATTATCCAGAGTGTGTTACACAGTTTTCTCATAAAGATATTTCCAATATGGCTGAGGAGTATTTAGGCCTTGTTGGTAAAGATGATACGCCGGAAAAATTCATTACAGATAAAATGCCACATAATTTTTTGTATGTTGGCCTGATTAAAGTTTTGTTCCCAAACGCGAAAATTATTCATACCGTTAGAGATCCAATAGATAATTGCCTGTCAATTTATAAAACGGGGTTTTATGATGGGCATGCTTATGCGGATAACCTGAAAGACCTGGGGGATTATTATAATCACTATCGGGAGATAATGGCGTACTGGAATAAATTATTACCGGGTGACATATTTGAAGTTAAGTATGAACACGTGGTAGATGATCAGTCTGGGCAGACACGCAGGATGCTTGAGTATTTAGAGTTACCCTGGGAAGAAGCCTGCTTATCATTTTATAAAACAAAACGCAGAGTTCATACAGCAAGTGCCACACAGGTTACGCGAGGAATTTATCGCGATTCATTAAAACTATGGAAATGTTACGAAAAGCAATTGCAGCCTTTAATCAGTGTATTGAAAAGCTAATTTAATTATTGATGCTTATTATTTATTAGGCAATCAATACATGTTTTTTCGGTTGCAAAAACACAATTTTAAAACTTGCCGAACTTAGCACTCTGCTAGATATTGAGCTAAAAACTATTCACTCGCAGGATGCTTTACTTTCACGGGTAATATCAGGGTATTTCAATCAGCTTAATTAGATTATGCTAATGTAGTTTGTGTGGTATTGTCATATTTGATGCTTTTTCAGCATATCTTATAGATTTTAAATGTCAGTCTAATCAATAGCTTAAGTCAGAATTTTCACGGGATTAAATAATTTGTAAAAAAAGCCTAAAGTAAAATTGGTTGTGGCCGATAAGTTTACTGAGAATAAACTAAACGTAATTTGCTGAAACAAGCCCTAAATACTTCAGTCGGCTTGATAAAGCTACTGGAGCACAGGAGACAACCATGCCTCAAGTCATAAATACAAATATATCTTCATTGAACGCCCAGCGTAATCTGAATAAATCACAGGGTAGCTTGCAGACTTCTTTGCAGCGTCTCTCATCAGGTTTGCGTATCAACAGTGCAAAAGACGATGCAGCGGGTCTGGCGGTTTCAAATCGTTTCACTTCGCAAATTAGGGGTTTAACACAGGCTTCACGAAATGCTAACGATGGTATTTCATTAGCGCAAACCGCTGAAGGTGCTTTATCTGAAAGTACCAATATCATGCAACGTATTCGTGAGCTGTCAATTCAGTCTGCTAACTCTACTAACTCAGCTCAGGACAGGTTAAGTCTGCAGTCTGAAGTAAATCAGCTGGTTTCAGAGCTGGATCGTATTTCTAATACAACAACATTTAACGGCCTGAAATTACTGGATGGTTCATTTACAGCACAAAGCTTCCAGATTGGTGCAGAAGCGAACCAGACTATTAATGTAAACGTTGCAGGTGCAACAGCCGATATTCTGGGTATTAGCAAGGTTTCAACTAATAATGAAACTAACGGTATCTCAAATGCCACTAACAGCGGTAGCCTGGTAATTGGTGGTCGTTCAGCCGTTGGTACAAATGAAGCAGGTGCCGTAGCGGTTACACTGGCTGCGCAAACAATTACTGCGACAGATATCGATGGCAATGCCACTTCAGTTAACCTGGCAACATCAGATAACACCACAGCAGAGATTTTAACTGCAATAGGCACTAACCTGACGGGTGTTACTGCTGCAGCTTCTAATACAAATACAGCAACACTGGATTTCTCATCAACAGCCGTTGATAACCGAGATCAGGTGAGTTTCACACTGGATACCGGTGTGGCTACTGATGCAATCTCATTTACTCGAGATACGGCCAACTTTGCGAACTTTGAAGATCAGTTGGTATCAGTGATTAATTCAGGTGCTACTAACACGGGTTACACCGCATCTACCAATGGTACATCGGGTGAGGTTGTGTTAACCAGTGAAAGCACATCAGGTGCGGCAGCTATCGGTATAGAAGACTTTATCGTTAATGAGTCTGCAACCATTAATGTGAATACATTTAACGCGGCAGGTGCCGGTGAAACCGTATCATTCAATATGACGGCGGCGGCTGCTGCCATTTCATATACAGGTAATGGTACTGATGCAACCGATGCGGCAAACCTTTTAGCTGCATTACAGGCAGACGCTAACTTTGGTACTACCTTCACTGCATCATTAAATGGTACAAACACGGTAGATATTGAAGCGATAAATGCCAATGCATTAACTATCGCAACACTGGCTGGTACAGGTACCAACACAGCTGGTTTTGATGTAGATACCAATGCAGGAACCAGCCTGGGTGGTGTAGAAGCGGCTGATATTACTCTGATAGAAGGCGGAACGGTTACTACGGGTGCAGTTATCGGTGTTGATGTAGATACAACCATGGTGTTTGACGGTAAAACGCTTACAGAAGATGGAAATGATTCTGCAACTAAAATTGCAGCCATTGAATTTACTGTTTCAGATGGTTTCTCATTAACCTCAAGTGTGACAGAGGCTGCGGGTGGAATCCTGCCAGTAAGCTCACCAGGCGTGGCTGCATCAGTAACCGCATTTGGTTCAGCTGATATTTCTGCGGGCAACAATACAGCGGCTCAAACGCTGAGTATTAGTGGTGAAGCAGCAGCTACTGTATCGGTTCTTGATAACTCTGATGCAAAAACAATTGCATCTCAGATTAACCAGGTAGCTGAAACTACAGGTGTTACCGCAACGGGTCGTACAACAGCGACATTGGGTGGCCTGACACAGGATGGTGTGGTTTCATTTACATTGAATGGTGAATCAATTTCATCAAATGTAACTACCGGCAACCTGACAGAACTGGCCAATTCAATCAATGATAAAACCAGTGCAACCGGTATTACTGCAACTTTGAGTCTGGATAAATCATCACTCAACCTGGTTCAGGATACGGGTGAAGATATAAGTGTTTTAGACTTCAATAGTTCAGTAGCTGCAGCAGGAGCAGGGGCACAATCAGTATCAATGTCCTTAGCTGGTGCTACGGGTAATGCAACAACTCTGCAGGCAGGTGGTATCAATGATGGTACACGTGACTCAGCCGTTGTTGGTGGAACAGTTGAATTAAAGTCTGTTTCAACTACCTTCAGTGTTAGTTCATCTCTGGGTGAAGTATCTAACAGCCTGTTCTCTGGAGATGCAAATGATCTGCAGGCAAGTGCTAACAATGCTGTAAGCTCAATCGATATTAGTACGGTAGCAGGTGCAAATGCCGCGATTGATGTGGCTGACGGTGCTCTTGCGCGAATCGATGGTATCAGGGCAGATTTGGGTGCGATTCAAAACCGCTTCGAAACAACAATTTCTAACCTGAATACCTCGGTGGAAAACCTGAGTGCTGCACGTAGCCGAATTCAGGATACTGACTTTGCATCTGAAACAGCTAACCTGACACGTTCACAGATTCTGCAGCAGGCAGGTGTGGCGATGTTGGCACAGGCTAACCAGTTACCACAGTTAGTTCTGAGTCTGCTTCAGTAAAGCAGGAACCGAAGTGATAATGGCCTTAACAATTAACATATCTGTTAAACCGGTCGGGGAACTATTCCCGGCCGGGTTTTGGTCGTTGTTAATTCTGAATATTAAAACTGTAAAGGTGTGAACATGTCTACTGATATCGTGACCAATCAGATTTCAAAAGATGTTTTAAGTTCATCAACCGTTGCGAAAACGGCGAATGTCAGTCAGGTACAACCCCGGCAGAATGTTGCTGCTGAAGAAGGCAAATCTTTACCGCCCGAATCAGATAAAGCTGGCAAAGTGAGCAATGAAGAATTGCAACAGGCTGTGACACAACTTAATGATCGTATGCAACAGGTAGAACGAGATTTATTGTTTAGTGTTGATGATAGTAGTGGCCAAACCGTTGTGCGAGTGGTGAATACAGAGACCGAAGAAGTCGTTAGACAAATGCCAACTGAAGAAGCATTGCGGATTTCTCGCAATATTAAAGATCAACTTGGTGATGTCTCCGGTTTAATTTTTGAAACATCTGCATAATTGGCCTTTTAATTGCAATATGCTCTTTCAAAGCAATTGTAATTAATTTTAAACGTGGTTGTAGCTGTTAGTTTGCTTCTCGATTATTGTAAAAGAGGTAAGCTGTACAGTTACAGTTAATCGAGGTTTTCATGGCAACTATCTCAGTAGCTGGTATCGGATCTGGACTGGATGTGAATGGCATCCTGGAGCAGATTGTTGAGGCTGAGCGTGCGCCAACCGAAAACCGTCTTAATATTAAAGAAGCTACCCTTCAGGCTGAGCTTAGTGCGTTTGGTATTCTAAAGGGCTCGGTAAGTTCTTTTCAATCTGCATTAAGCAGCCTCAAATCATCTTCCTCTTTTAGTAGTACTGACGTCAACGTAAGCAACACTGATGTGTTAAGTGCAACATCCACCAGTATTGCCGATGCGGGTAGTTATTCTGTCGAAGTAAAAAGTCTTGCGCAGTCTCATACATTGGCGTCGATTTCTTTTGCTGAGCTAGATGATGTTATTGGAAGTGGTACGCTGAATTTCAGTTTTGGCACTACAGATTATGATCCGGGAACCGAGTTTGATCCGTTAGACCTGACACTCCCAAATCCTGATGACGATACTTATACCAGTTTTACAAAAAACACTGAACGCTCAGATGAATCAATCGTTATTGATAACACCAATAATACGGTTACAGGTATTCGCGATGCGATTAATGATGCGGATATTGGCATAAGTGCATCCATTGTTGATGATGGCTCAGGTTATCGTTTGTTAATTACCTCAGATCAGCAGGGGCAGGATAATAGTCTGGAAATTAGCGTCACTGATAGCGACCTGAATGATACAGATGCAGCCGGTCTGTCATTATTGGCATTTAATAGTGCGGCAACAAATGTTCAACAAACTCAGGCCGCACAGGATGCTGAAGTTACTATCAACGGATTAAGCGTTACGCGAGAAAGTAATACCGTAGTGGGTGCAATACCAGGGATTACGCTTAATTTAAAAGCAGCAGATATTGGAAATCCTGTTCAGTTATCAATCACAAATCAAAATGTTTCTGCTACTGAAACCAATATTACAAATTTTGTTAACGCGTTTAATGAAATGTCAGCGTCGTTTAGTGGGTTGACTGCTTATGGTGGTGAAGCTGGTACCAATGGTGCTTTATTGGGTGATACGACAGCGCGAAACATCATTCAGCAAACCCGCCGAGAACTGGGTGGCATTATTGATAACGGTGGCAGCTTTAACAGTTTAAGTTCTATTGGAATTACAACTAATAGAGACGGCACACTGGATCTTGATAGTGATAAGTTGAGCCAGGCATTAGAAGATGATTTTGATTCCGTTGCACAATTGTTTTATGCAAGTGGAAATACATCAGACAGTGAAGTGTTATTTCAGAGTAGTACTAGTGCCACTCTGGAAGGTACATATCAGGTATCAATTTCTGCATTGGCAACACAGGGTAAAATCAGTGGCAGTGGTGTTAGTGGTCCTATTGATATTACCGGAGCTAATGACAGTTTTACATTTTTGATTGATGGTATTTCAACGGGCACTGTTTCAATTAACCAGGCCTCTTATGCTGATCTTGATGTTTTGGCACAGGAAATAGAAAATCGTATTAATGAAACGAACTCCATTCAGGGGGCGGGAATTAGTGTTTCCGTTACCTATACCGGAAGTGAATTTGAAATTTCATCGTCTACTTATGGTTCTGATTCAAAAATAAGTGTGGTCTCCCAGAATGCGACCTTAGGGTTTGCGGGTGGCGAAACCTCAACGGATGGATCGGATGTTGTGGGAACGATTGGTGGTCTGGCAGCAACGGGCTCAGGACGTTTCTTAACTGCCACAGGTGATGCTTCAGGTTTAAAACTTGAAATCACCGGGAATACCATTGGTGGTCGGGGTAATGTGACTTTCTCACGAGGCCTTGCGTCGAAGCTTGATGCATTACTCAGTGAATTTCAGGCTGCAGATGGTCAGCTAAGTGCAAAAACCAACAGTATTACAGAGCAGATAGAAGATATTACTCAACAACGTACTGATTTGCTAGAAAGAGTTGCAGAAATTGAAGCACGTTACAGGAAGCAGTTTACTGCTCTTGATGTACTTATGGCACAACTAACGGCAACCAGTGATTTTTTACAGCAGCAGCTTGATGGCTTGCCGCAAATTAATCAAAGCAAGTAATCTGGTAAAAAAGATTTAATGAGATGAACGTAGCAATTTTTAACGCATTTGTTGTAAGCATTCTGCTATATACAATAAATGGATAAAGAAAACCCAACAGACAGGAAAAAGCCAATGCAAAATTCAGCAGCAATGAATCAGTATAAGCAGGTGGATATACGTGCAAGTGTCGAAAATGCGGACCCACATACACTGATACAGATGCTTATTAATGGTGCTATAGAGCGTTTAAATATCGCTAAAATGCATATGCAGCAGAATAATATTGCGCTGAAAGGCGAAAATATTAGCAGTGCTATCTCAATTATCGATGGCCTTCGTTCATCTCTAGATATGAAGAAAGGCGGAGAAATTGCGCAAAATCTGGAAGCATTATATGACTATATGCAGCGTCAGTTATTAGCCTCTAATATGAGTGATAAAGTTGAAAACATAGATGAAGTGCTTGCTCTTTTAAATGAGATTCGTGCGGGATGGGCATCAATTCCACAAGATGTTAGAAACGCTAAAAAACCAGAATAATCATGCATATGACAATGGATAATCATCAACAGCAGTGGCAGGAAATTGAGCTGATGACTCGGCAGTTGCATGAATTATCGGCTGAAGAAAACTGGCAGGATATGATTGATTTAGAGACAGAGCGATTGGCTCTATTACAGAATTATTTTGCACAGCCGGTATCAGAAGATGAAGCTGAACTGATTGCTGAGAATATTCGTAAAATATTGCACAGCGATGAGTCGTTAATGCTGATTAGCCAACGCAAAAAAGAGCAGGCAGCGGCGGCGGTTAAAAAACTTTCGACAAATCAGAAGGCAATACAGGCCTATAGCCATATACAGAAGTAAGGTCTTTGATTTTATGCAGGGTGGGGCGGGCTATTTTGCTCACCATTTATTCAGAGTAATTACCGATCAATTATGCTGGGCAAAAAAGCCAGCCCACACTTCGTTACTTTTTTCCTTACTTTCAGTATCATTGGAAAAAATATACTTTAGTTAAATCAGTTGCTTAGGATTTATTGGTGAAATTTTATATAGGAGTTTATCCTAAGCTTATGAATTTATAAGAAATTAAAGAAGACGATTTTTTGACATTTAGCCATTTACTGCTTTAATCAGTGTTAGAAATAGTGATTAAACAGGCCTTATATGTCCAACAACCCCTCTCAGCCCACAATACTTCTTCTTGAAGATGATACTCAGTTATTTAACGAAATAAAATCCCTGATGGGCTTTATGGGCTATGACACCTTTTATATCAATGATCTGGATACTTTAAGCGGTGCATTAAAAGATGCAGATTTTTCTGTCATATTGCTCGGTGAATTTCAGGGAGAAAAAGCAAGAATACGCGCCTTAGAGTTAATTCAGCCAGCGGATATACCGGTAATCCTGTTTAACCAGGACAAAAGTAACCTGAATCACTATCAGGCGCAGTTTAATAAAATTGCCGCTCATCTGGAAATGCCACTCAAACATGAGCCTGTCTCAGCTGCATTAGAGCTGATAACTATGCTGAGTGATGAAAGTGCAGCCTCTTCGGTAAGCAAACTTGTCAGTCGAATTCCCAAGTTAGGGGGGAGCAGTGCGGCAATTCAATATGTAAGAACCATGATTGAGCAAGTGGCAAAAACTGACGCCAGTGTATTGATTCTGGGTGAGTCAGGTACGGGTAAAGAAGTTGTTGCAAGAAACATTCATGCCTTATCTAATCGCTGTAAGGGGGGGTTTGTTCCGGTTAACTGCGGTGCAATTCCAGGTGATCTTCTGGAAAGTGAATTATTCGGTCATGAAAAAGGTGCGTTTACCGGAGCCATTAGTGCACGTCAGGGGAGATTTGAACTGGCGGAAAAAGGGACTCTGTTTCTGGATGAAATAGGGGATATGAGTTTACCCATGCAGGTTAAGCTGCTACGTGTATTGCAGGAAAGAACGTTTGAACGTGTCGGTAGCAATAAAAGCATTCAGGCAGATGTACGCATTCTTGCCGCGACTCATCGAAATTTAGAAAACAATATAAAAGATGGAAAATTTCGTGAAGATCTATTTTACAGGCTTAATGTTTTTCCCATTGAGTTGCCTTCGTTACGAGAGCGTCTGGAAGATGTGCCATTTTTACTGCAGGATCAAATCGACAAGTTAGAGTATGAAGGGCGGGGAAGTGTGCGTTTAACCGCCGCAGCAACAGAAATGTTGAGCCAGTATACATGGCCAGGAAATGTTCGTGAGTTATCAAACCTGGTAGAGCGTTTATCAATTTTATATCCAGACAGCATCGTTGATGACCAGCACCTGCCTAGCAAGTATCAAACACATACCGTGAATAAACCAGGCATTACAAAAGATAGCAAAATGGATCCGCCGTTTAACCCTGCAATGATGTTTGCAGACCTGGATGATGAAGAACTAATGGGTGAAAACTCACCTGGGAAATTACCCGCCGATTTACCTGAAAAAATATCTGAGGGAATGGCCGGTGTAGCAATAACACCTGCAGACAGTAATACGATGGTTGATACAGAAATTGGCTCTGAAGGTCTGGATTTAAAAGAACATCTCGCAAGCCTTGAAATTCAGCTAATTAAAAAAGCCCTGGCGAAAACAGCTGGTGTTGTAGCGCATGCAGCGACGCTGCTTAAAATGCGACGCACGACGCTTGTTGAGAAGCTTAAGAAATATGATATTAAATCTTAATGCATTAAAGCACGTCATAGGTCGTAAGTCATAGGTCAAAAAATAAAGATCAAAGTAAAAAAACTAGCAAAGCTAGTTTTTTTACGACCTACGACCTAATCCCGGCAACTCCCATCCCCCCAAGCCGAATAATTGACTCTCAATTGCCACCGCATTTCTAACCTGTTGAAATTATTGTAAAAATATTTCTGGCACAATAAATGCTCCTGTACTCTTAAGTCTAACTACAGTGACACAAACACGTCATGAATCAGTCAGTGAATATACAGTCAGTTAATAAAAGCCAGTTGTTGAATAAACACGACCCTGTTCAGTTAATGGCTGCGTTTGAACAGTTTGGTCGTTTATCTGAACAATTACAAAGTTCATATCAGGATCTGGATCAACGTGCAGCTGAGTTAACCGATCAACTCGCCTCTGCTCAAAGTGAAAGACTTAAGCAGCTAGCGGAAAAAGAACAGGTCGCACACAGATTGAAAACTTTGCTTGATGCAATGCCTGCCGGTGTATTACAGGTTGATGAAGCGGGAATAATTAAAAGTGCTAACCCGGCAGCTGAACAATTTCTGGAACAAAATCTTACAGATAAAAAATGGCAAAGTGTTTATGCCTATAGTGTTGCAAAACATACAGAGAACGAGCTGTATTTAAACTCAGGTCGAATTTTAAAATTAAAAGCACAATCATTAGAAAACGGTGAAGGTGAAATCATTTTATTAGACGATATCAGTGAGCAGCATATGCTGGAGAGTTTGGCGAGCCGACAAAATCGTCTGGCAGCGATGGGTGAAATGGCGGCAGGTTTAGCGCATCAGCTACGTACACCACTAGCTTCAGCCGTTTTATATGCCTCACAACTTGAACAATATTCTGATAATAAAAAGCAGGATAAAGCCGTCAACAAAGTACGCACCTGTTTACGTTATCTTGAAAAGCTTATTAACGATATGTTGATGTATGCTAAAGGCGGAGAGTTCTCTGAACAGAAATTTCTACTGGATGATTTACTGGTTACGTTTAATACACGGGTAGAAAACAAACTTAGAGACAGTCATTCAAAGTTAATGATTATTAGTGAGTTAAATGATGTGCAGTTAACTGGCAGTATGGATGCTCTGGTTAGTGTTTTACTTAACCTTGCTGAGAATGCCATTGAAGCCTGTAAAAATGTGAATTGCGAAATACAGTTAGAGGTTTACCAGCAGAGCCATCACCTGATACTGGCATTGCGTGATAACGGTCCGGGTTTATCGGTTGAACAGCAGAAAAAAATATTTCAACCATTTTATACACAACGTGAAAATGGTACCGGATTAGGTCTTGCAGTCGCTCAGTCTATTGTGCAGGCTCATCATGGTGATTTGCTTGTGCGTTCTCAGCCAGGTAATGGTTCAAGTTTTTATGTGTGTCTGCCTCTAAATCGAGGCGAGCAATTTCTGGCCAGTGGCAGAGCTAAATTTAATGATAATAATCATGAAAATTCACCTGAAGTTAATAACGCTGGCAAAAGTACACATGGAATAAATGCACAGAATTTTGGAGATAATATATGAAGAATAATAAGCAACAATCTATTGATATATTAATTGTTGAAGATGATGAACAGTTACGTGAAGCAATTTGTGATACCTGCGAAATGTCAGGTTACTCTGTGGTCTGTGCAGAACATGGGCATGCCGCATTGGCAAGACTCGAAGAGTATACATTTAAGTTGGTGATAACAGATATGCAGATGCAGCCCATGGGTGGTGCTGAATTATTATCTCAGATACAGACAAAGTTTGCGCAAATACCCGTTGTTGTAATGACCGCTTATGCAAGTATTGAAAAAGCCGTAGATGTAATGCGTCTTGGGGCAGCGGATTATCTGGTAAAACCTTTTGAAGCAGAAGCATTACAGGCAGTAATTGGGAGAATTGTTCAGGAAGAGGTGACAGTAGAGCCTGAGAGTGAACTAATCGCTGAAGATGAAAAAATGAAATCACTTAAATTACTCACCAGTAAAGTAGCGCAAAGTGAAGCTACGGTTTTGCTGCACGGAGAAAGTGGTGTAGGTAAAGAAGTGTTTGCTCAGTTTATACATAATCAGTCAAAAAGATCATCTCAGCCTTTTGTCGCTATTAACTGTGCAGCTATTCCAGAAAATATGCTTGAAGCTGTATTGTTTGGATATGAAAAAGGTGCGTTCACAGGTGCTTATCAGTCGACACCAGGTAAATTTGAACAGGCGCAGAATGGTACTTTGTTACTGGATGAGATTTCAGAAATGGATGCTTCTTTGCAGGCGAAATTGCTTCGTGTATTGCAGGAGAAAGAAGTTGAGCGTTTAGGCGGAAGAAACACAGTTAAACTAAATGTTCGATTGTTAGCTACGACTAATCGAAATTTAAAAGCTGAGGTTGAGTCAGGGAATTTTCGTGAGGATCTGTTTTATCGACTTAGTGTGTTTCCGATTCACATACCTGCATTGCGTGAACGGGTTGCAGATATAATTCCAATTGCCGGAAAGCTCCTTAATAAACATGCGGGTTACCCTGAGAAACCGTTAACATTATCAGCGGATGCGCAACAAAAATTACTGAATTATTCCTGGCAGGGTAATGTGCGTGAGTTAGATAATGTCATGCAGAGGGCATTAATATTTAAAGATAATAACGAAATCACTGCTGAGTTTATTCATCTCGAATCGGATGATTACAAATCTATAGATGTCTCAAAATCAAATAATCTCGATTCTCAGGATTCCGAACTGATGAATGGATTAAAAGATAGAGAACAACAGCTCATATTAGAAGCGTTAAAAGCGGGTAATGGCAGTCGAAAATATGCTGCGGAAAGGCTAGGTATTAGTCCACGAACCTTGCGTTATAAATTAGCACGTATGCGAGATTCTGGAATAGCTGTATAGAAATTTAAACGAGATGTTTTTCGTACGAATTGAAAAGAGATAATGTTATGAGTGATATGAACGTACAACAACTCCTGGCTCAAATGCGAGTTATGGAAGCGCAGGCTAAATCACAAATTAGCCCAGAGGCTATGTCAGTTAATGAAACTTCAGCTGTACAAAAGACAGACTTTTCTGAAGTAATGAAAAATTCAATTAATTCTGTTAATGAAACATCAATGAATGCTTCAAAAATGGCTGCAGCTTTTGAAAAAGGCGATTCTAATATATCCATGGCTGAATTGATGGTGAATATGGAAAAGGCCAGTGTCTCATTTCAGGCAATGACTCAGGTGCGTAATAAATTGTTAACGGCATATCAGGAAATAATGAATATGCCAGTGTAAAAGATAGTCGTAGGTCGTAAGTCTAAAATCAAAAGACTAAGCGCCTACGGCGCCTCGCTTTGACTTACGACCTATGACTTACGACTTTTTTTAAAGGTTTTAAAATGGCTGAACAAGCAGCAACCGCTCCAACAACAATGATGATACCGGTACCTCGAGTTATAGGCACTATTCTAGGTGTTCTGGTTACCGTTTTGTTAAGTATTGGTATTTATACCTGGGGAACTAACCCAAGTTTCTCGTCTTTGTATAATGGACTTGAGCCAGGCGATGCAGCAGAAGTTGTCGCTGCACTTCAGTCTGCCGGTATAAGGTATGAGTTAAACGCAGCTTCTGGCTCTGTGATGGTTGAAAGTGGGCGTGTGCATGAGGCGCGTTTGAATCTTGCTTCGCAGGGTTTACCAAAAGGTACTGCCATTGGTGTAGAAATGTTGCAGGAAGAGCAAAGTTTTGGTACTTCACAGTTTGTTGAAAGCGCACGTTATCATCATGCAATGGAAACCGAGCTTGCACGAACAATTAGCACTATGCGTAATGTGAAATCATCACGAGTGCATTTAGCTATTCCTAAAAATTCTGTGTTTGTACGTAAACGTGAAAGACCTACCGCTTCGGTGACTTTAAGTTTATATGGTGGAAGAAATATTGAGCAGGGGCAGGTTAATGCAATAGTGCATATGGTGGCTTCAAGTATTTCAAGCCTGTCACCGGAACATGTAACGGTGGTTGATCAAAATGGCCGACTGCTGTCATCGGGTGGCATTTCAAGTGATGTCGCGATGAATGCCAAACAGTATGACTACACTCGAAAAGTGGAGCAAGATTATGCACGTCGCATCGAACACCTGTTGGAACCCATTATGGGAGCAGGTAAGGTTCGCGCAACAGTTAATGCAGAAATTGATTTCACCCAACAGGAAAGTACTGAAGAATTATTTAATAATGCAAATAGAACCGTACGTAGCGAACAGGCTTCAGAGTCAAAACGTTTTGCTGGACAGGATGGCGGTGTACCAGGTGCGTTAGCCAATCAGCCACCCAGAGGAGGGCAGTTAGTGCCTGGTGCCGGTGCTGTTGGTGCTGACGGTGAGCTGCTACAAAAACCACTTAATTCAACTAGTAACTCGGTTAGAAATTATGAGGTTGATCGTACCATTCGTCATTCTCGTCAGGGCAGTGGTAACGTTAAGCGACTAACGGTAGCGGTGCTGGTTGATGATCGGGTTGTTGTGGAAGACGGTGAAACAACACGTACCCCATTAACGGCTGAAGAAATTACTCGCATAACTACTCTGGTACAGCAAACCATTGGGTTTAATCAACAACGTGGTGATCTGGTGAATGTGATTAATGCATCATTTTCTCCTCTGGATGAAGTTGAAGATTTGCCTGAACCATCTATTATGGATAACAAATGGATACAGTTTGCGCTGAAGTGGATCTGGCCATTTATTCTGATACTGGTTGTAATATTTACCATATTAAGGCCATCTATCAGAGGGCTCACAACTTATACGCCACCAGCTCCAGTGGTTGCTGCATTAGAAGGTGGTGAAGAAGGTGCGGCTGGTGGTGAGGGAGCTGAAGGTGGGGAAGGTGGTATAGCCCAATTAGAGCATCAAGCTGGTGCGATTCCATTACCTTCTGAACACGATGAAAAAATTGATTTTGCTAAATCGATGGTTCAACAAGATGCCAAGAAAGTCGCCAATGTTGTTAAAGACTGGATTGGTAATGAAGCTGGCTAGTTGAATTAATTAGTGAAGTTAATTAGTTAAATTAATCAGTGAAGCGTAATAACACAAGAAAGCATAATGAGTATGGCTGAAGAAAGTAATTTATCATTAACGGGTGTGCAACGTGCTGCAGTATTGCTAATGGCAATGGGCTCAGAAAATGCTGCGGAAGTATTAAAACATTTAAACCCAAAAGAGGTGCAGAGTTTGGGTGGTGCTATGGCGAACCTGGAAAATGTAAATAAAGCGACAATGTCTACTGTGATGGATGACTTTATCAGTGCTGTCAGTGATCAGACTTCGGTGGGGATTGGCTCGGAAGATTATATTCGTGAAATGATGATTAATGCCCTGGGTGAAGACAAAGCAAATAATATGATTGATCGTATTTTGCTGGGAAGTGGCAACAAAGGCCTTGAGTCATTAAAGTGGATGGATGCACGTTCTGTTGCAGAAGTTATTCGTCTGGAGCACCCGCAGATTATAGCCATTGTATTGTCTTATCTGGATTCTGATCAGTCTGCAGAAGTTTTAAAAATGTTACCTGAAAGAGCGCGCCCAGATATATTGATGCGTGTCGCTTCACTCGAAGGTATTCCCCCGGCTGCTTTGCAGGAACTTGATAGAATTATGGAACAACAATTTTCTGGTGCTCAAAATGTGAGTCAAAACAGTATGGGCGGCTTTAAAACTGCTGCCAATATTCTGAATTTTATGGACTCATCAATTGAAAGCTCAATTATGGACAGCATAGGTGAGCTTGACCAGGAAATGCAAGACGGCATTTCTGAATTAATGTTTGTATTTGATAACCTGAATGATGTGGATGATAGAGGCATACAGGCATTACTCAGAGAAATATCTACTGATGTATTAACGTTGGCCTTAAAAGGTGCAGATGAAAATATTAAAGAAAAGATTCTGAAAAACATGTCTAAACGTGCTGCAGAAATGTTGCGTGAAGATATGGAGGCTCGGGGCCCGGTTCGTTTAAGTGAGGTTGAAGCCGCACAGAAAGAAATTTTGAGTGCAGCACGTCGCCTGGCTGACGAGGGCGAGATAAATCTGGGTGGTGGTGGCGAAGAGTTTGTCTAAAAAATTCGCTGATTTAAATTTACTGGTTGATTTATTTTTATGACAAAGCGTTACAAAGTTTCTGAAGCTGATATTCAGCATTACGTGGCACCAGAATTAAAGGGGCGCATTGTTGGTTTACGCGACGAGGCATTACGTCCACAAACGGTTGAGGAAATTGAAGCCTTACAAAAACAGGCTTATGAAGAAGCTAAACAGGCGGGTTACAATGATGGCCTGCAAAAAGGTCTGGATGACTTAAAACAACAGGCAAATCAACTGCAGTCAATGTTTAATTTTTTTCAGCACCCTTTAGAGGAACTGGATGTTGAAGTTGAACATCAGTTAGCTGATCTTGCGGTATTAATTGCGCAACAACTGTTTACTAAAGAAAGCAATCTGGATGCGCAACATATTCATAATCTTGTGCATGAGTCTCTGGATTACCTGCCTGTAAAAGCAAGAGATGTACGGGTTCGTTTAAACCCGGATGATATTGCATTGCTGAATCAGGCGGAAATCGATACCAATGATCAGGTATGGGCTTGTGTTTCAGATAATACAGTTTCTGCGGGTGGCTGTATTATTGAGTCAGATACCTCACACATTGATGCAACGGTTGAAACACGCTTACAACAGTTGGTAGACCAGCTTAACTTGCATCAGGCAGATAACTCATCAGGTGAGAGTGAAGATGGCGCAGACTGAGCACTTTAATCGCTGGGCAAAAAATCTGGCAAAAAAACAAACGCAGATCAGCTCACCTGAACCTGTGGTTGAGGGGCGATTAATTCGCATGGTGGGTTTAACGCTTGAAGCGATTGGTTGTGAGGCTGCGGTAGGCACGAGTTGTAACATTGTTGCGCCGGGTAATCATCACATTGAAGCGGAAGTGGTTGGTTTTTCAGGAGATAAAACCTATTTAATGGCCATGGGGGAAAGTCGTGGCTTAATCCCAAATGCAAAAGTTATTCCGGTGGGGCATTCAAGCTCTATTAAAATCAGCAATGGTTTTCTGGGCAGGGTTATAGATGGTCGTGGCCGTCCTCTGGATGACAAAGGTCCAATTCAGATGGATGAATCGGCGGAAGAAATGCCATTGGCGGGCCGCCCGATAAACCCTTTATTGCGTGACCCCATTAAACAACCACTGGATGTAGGTGTGCGTGCAATCAATTCAATGCTGACGGTTGGGCGCGGGCAGCGCATGGGACTGTTTGCTGGAACCGGGGTGGGTAAGAGTATTCTCCTGGGCATGATGACCAAATATACCGAGGCCGATATTATTGTGGTGGGGCTGATCGGGGAGCGTGGTCGAGAAGTGAAAGAATTTGTGCAGGATATATTAGGCCCACAGGGTTTACAAAGAGCCTGCGTGGTTGCAGCACCCGCAGATGCATCTCCTCTGGTGAGGATTCATGGTGCAATGCTGGCGACAAGTGTGGCGGAGTACTTCCGTGATAAGGGGAAAAAAGTTTTGTTATTAATGGACTCATTATCCCGCTTTGCCCAGGCGCAACGTGAAATTGGCCTGTCTATATCTGAGCCTCCTGCAACCCGTGGTTACCCACCATCGGTTTTTGCGCGTATTCCTCAACTGGTTGAGAGGGCCGGAAACGGACAGACTGGGCAAGGCTCGATTACCGCTTTTTATACTGTTCTGGCAGAAGGTGATGACCAGAATGATCCAATTGCCGATGCGGCAAGGGGCATACTTGATGGGCATATCGTGTTATCCCGAGCGCTGGCGGACATGGGGCAGTATCCAGCGATTGATCTCGAGTCATCTATCAGTCGTGTTATGCCGATGGTCACATCAGATAGTCAGTTGCAGGCAAGTAACAAGATTAAGCAGCTATACTCATTATACGAACAGAACCGCGATCTGATTAATGTTGGAGCTTACCAGCAAGGTAGTAACCCGGCGATAGATCAGGCGATAGCTATGCAGCCTCAGATACAGCAGTTTTTGGCGCAGGGCATGAATCAGGCGGTTCAGCTTAAGGATAGCCAGCAGCAGCTTGATCAGCTGGCTAAGGCTGAAGTTTAATAAAATACGTTATTCGTTGTTAGTCATTGGCCGTTGGTTGTTCGTCAAAAGCCAGATCAAAAGACAAAACTCGAAAAACAAAAGACGGTTTTTTAATGCGATCAAAACGAATCAAACCGGTAGCCAAACACGCTGAGCAACTTCAACAGCAGGCTGTACAGGTGTATATATCTGCTCAGCAACAGGTTATTGATGCCCAGATGCAGCTCGAGCAGCTTATAGAATACAGGGCTGAGTATGATTCAAGCAGGCTAAATACAGGGTTTAATGCTACACAATTACGGGATTATCAACTGTTTCTGGATAAGCTTAACTTAAGTATTGAGCAGGCACGTCAGATCATTGAACAGAGAAAATATCAGTGTGAAGAGCAAAAGATACAATGGTTAAAAACTCGCTCACGGAGTAAGGCGCTTGATGCGGTGATTATAAAATATCAGCTACAGGAAGCGAAAATACAGCTAAGAATAGAGCAGAAAGAACAGGACGAGCATGCAAGTCGTGTTGCAGGATTGAAAAACAGTCATAAGTCATAAACCTGGCCCATCATTTGCACCTGTCTATATATCATTATTAACTCCGAGACAGGGTATCTCCTATGCAAGTACAGCATCGAACTGAAATAAATATAAGTAGCGGTAATAAGGCTGAAGTTAATAATAGCGCAAAGTCGAGTGCCGTTGAGGCGCGTGAGGATCAGCAGGATAACGCATTCAAAGATCAGCTAAATAAACAGATTGATCAGTCAAAAAATGCTGATGTCAGGGAAAATAATTATAATAAACAAGAAGATAGAGAAATCAAAAAAAGTTATGGAAAAACCGCTGAAGAGACACAAAATAATAGCGAAGCTCAGGCATCTGATGCACAAAGCATGGTTCAAACGGATGTAG
>Ga0316204_10002358_pt1 | contig 43327 bp, 35 predicted proteins | sample 6monrhotite_MG_2_FD_205661 | JGI IMG/M metagenome (GOLD analysis project Ga0316204, IMG submission 205661) | Microbial mat bacterial communities from mineral coupon in-situ incubated in ocean water Damariscotta River, Maine, United States -... | ecosystem: Environmental > Aquatic > Marine >... | reverse complement strand
ACCAAAAGCCCCTCTCCCCAACCCTCTCCCGGAGGTAGAGGGAGTAAAATCCCCTCCCCTTGGAAGGGGAGGGCTAGGGAGAGGTCGAAAATGTGTAATTTAACGATATATTTTGCATAATCAGCTTGTAATGCTCTTACCCTGATCCGTCAAGCAATTTTGCTACAGATAATTTTCGATTTAGTTTAGTGACTTCTTGCACAAGATGATTCGAACAGTTAGATATCAAGAGTTGGGAAATTATATATCAAATTCAAGCTAAGAAAATTGATGAATAAGAAAAAAGCCGTCAGCTAAAAATTAACTAACGGCTTTGATATTTTAAAAATATTTGGATGTGACAATTCAAATTAGAATCTAAATCGACCAACCAAAAGCTGTAGGTTGTCAGCAAGAGATGCCATTTCTTGGCTAGCAGCTAGATTCTCACTTGCACCTTGTGCTGTTTGATCCGCAGCTTGAGAAATTGAAAGAATATTCTCATGCATTTCTCTTGAAACTGAACTTTGTTCATCTGCTGCACTCGCAATGTGACTACTCATATCGTTGATTACACTAACTGCTTCGGCAATCTTAGATAATGATTCTCCAGCTTTTGCCGTTTCAGTAACGCTGCTTTCAGCCTCTTGAGTACTTACTTTCATAACTTTTACAGCTTCTTGAGTACCACTCTGCAAGCGCTCGATCATCGCTTGAATTTCAGAGGTAGACTCTTGTGTTTTACTTGCAAGGGTACGTACTTCGTCAGCGACAACCGCAAAACCGCGTCCTTGCTCTCCAGCACGTGCTGCCTCAATCGCAGCATTTAATGCCAATAAGTTAGTTTGATCAGCAATCCCTCGTATTACATCTAACACCGAGCCAATACTGGTACTGTATTCATCAAGTTTATCAATCACTCCTGCCGCTTTGCGGATTTCTTCTGATAATCCATTAATAGTGCCTATGTTGTGTTGAACAATGCGCTGTCCTTCAATTGCATCTCTGTCAGCATTACTGACTTCCTGGGAGGTGTTTCTTGCACTTGACGACACTTCATCAACAGTTGCAGTCATCTCGGTCATTGCCGTTGCGATCATGTCGGTTTGCTCTTTCTGACGATTGATATTTTCATGACTTTGACTCGAAATGGCAGAAGTTTCCTCTGCCGCCGCAGACAATTGTTGAGAACTATTACTGATTTCATTAAGCATACTACTGAGCTGATTGGTAAGCTGGTTAAAACCTTCTGACAACTTACCTATTTCGTCCGAGCTTCTAACTTCCACATTTTCTCGTAAATCACCCTCAGAAACTTTTGCCATCACTCTTAATACTTCAGCAAGCGGAGTTCTAATACTTTGAATGAGCCAATAGTTAATTCCAACGGCAACAATAATTGCAATAATCGCTAAGGTAATAATTAATGTTCGACTAGAACTAACATTATCGTTTGCTTCTTCTTTGATTTTCAAAGTAAGAGATTTTACACCTTCAGATACCTTTTTAAGGTTCTCAAGCGTTTCCGTTACAATATGTCCGGAATCAATAAGTTGTTGGTTTGCATCATATTTTGCTTCAAGCTGATCATCAAGCACCGTTAATATGTTGAAATCGCCACTGATTAAATTTTCGAATTTAATCAAAGCTTCTTTAGAACCCTCGTAGTACTCATTTGATCTTGCAGCTGAATTATTAGTCACTTGCAAAAATTTCCTATCAAAATCTGCCACAAGAGAAGCAACATCTCCGATTACGACTTGCAGATGATCTCTATCAGTCGTTGACAATACATCAGTAATCGTAATTGTAGCTTCTTCCACCATGGCTGCAAGGTTTTGTAAAGTAGACACTACCGTTTTGTTAGACACTTCATCAGAAAAATCAAGTAACATTGAACCTAACTCATCTGCCGCATCTTCAAAATCAGAGCGCATATTTTCTATTTCACCTCTTAATGCGAGTTCTCTTTTATGTGCCTCAAAAGATTTTGGCACTAACTCCAAATAGCGATCAAGGGTCTTTTTACTTTTATCTAGGGGTGCTAAAATATCGGGAAAATCTTCTGCGTGGGCGGATAATTTGTCTCTCGCAAGCTTGTTAAGCTTGATCTGCGCTTCGTAAGCCGCTTCTAATTTAGCCAGCTCAGACTGGTCTTCTGACTGATGATAAAAGTTCACTTCCGCAGCGGCATGAAGTAATGATTGTCCTATTTCAGCCTGCTCTAATAGCATTGGAGTCGATTGCTCTGTTACACTTTCTAAACCATCGTTGATATTATTGACGCCTGACAAACCACTGAAAACTAACAATACTAAGAGAAGGATAACCAGACCTGCTCCGCCAGCGATTCTTGCTGTTACGGTTAAATTCATATTGAACCTCTAATTTTATATTTTTTGCCCTTCTGAAATTCCAATTTTCAATAGCCGGACTTTTTTTAGGTATTTTCCCTTAACTTACACCAATCATAGACAAGATCCCGAGATATTGCCTAATTTTCTTTCAAGGAATTAGGGATTCATATCGATATTTACCAATCATTTCACAAACTAAATCAATGGGATGAGATTCAACAAGTGATGGAGTTATTATTTGCAGCCAAGCTAGCCGTTTTATGGAGGAAAAACTAACTTATTTGCCATTTAGGGTGGCTACGAAACTTCTGCTTCCGCCCCTATTTCGGTGTTCACATAAATAGATCCCTTGCCAACAACCTAAGTTTAACTGCCTATTTGAAATCGGAATGCTAATACTCGAACCAAGAATCGAAGATTTAATATGCGCAGGCATGTCATCCGATCCTTCATAAGTATGTTGATAATAGGGTTCGTTTTCAGGAATAGCCTGATTAAAATAGGCTTCCAGATCTTGCCTTACTGTTGGGTCTGCATTTTCATTGATTGTTAAGGATGCTGAAGTGTGTTTGATAAATAAATGAAGTAGTCCGCACTGAAAATGCCTAATTTCGGGTATTTCGTTTAATAACTCTGAGGTGATCAAATGAAAACCTCTGGATTTTGCGCTTAAAACAAATTCTTTTTGTATCCACATGATTCGTTATTAACTCAGAAACTTTTTATTTTAGAATTCATTTTCATAGGCTGGCGCATAATTGACAAAACGATTGTAGTGACCCTGAAAAGTTACGTTAACCGTTCCTATCGGACCATTTCTCTGCTTTCCAATTATAATTTCTGCGATCCCCTTTCTGTCAGTATCTGGGTGGTAAACTTCATCTCGATAAATAAAACAAATAAGATCCGCATCCTGCTCAATCGCTCCCGATTCGCGTAAATCAGACATGACCGGACGTCTATCAGATCGTTGCTCCAGCGAACGATTTAATTGTGAGAGCGCGACGACAGGACAATTAAGCTCTTTAGCTAAAGCCTTTAACGAACGAGAAATTTCGGATACTTCTTGAGTTCGGTTTTCAGTCATACCGGGAACACGCATCAACTGAAGATAATCGATTAATATCATTCCGACCTCGCCATGTTCTCTCACCAAACGACGAGAACGAGTCCTGACTTCGGTCGGTGATAAACCCGCTGAATCATCAATAAATAACTTACAATTATTTTTTAGTATGTTACTAGCGACAGACAGATTATCCCAATCACGATCATCAAGTGCGCCAGTTCTAAGCCGAGTTGCATCAATGCCACCAATTGAGGCAAATGAACGCATTAAAAGAGATTGAGAAGGCATCTCCATACTAAAAACCAGAACTGGTTTACCGCTATGAATGGCCGCATGTTCTGCCATATTCATTGCAACAGTGGTTTTTCCCATAGAAGGACGACCAGCGACAATCACTAGATCCGCCGGTTGAAGGCCAGAAGTCATATGGTCGAAATCTTTAAAACCAGTGGCCATACCGGTAATCCCACCTTTTGATTTTTGGATTTCTTCAAGTCGATCCAAAGCTTTGGGCAAAATATGTCCAACAGATTCAGGTCCGCCGTCCGAGGTTTCTCTTTCTTCAGCTATTTTGAAAACTTTGGTTTCCGCTAAATCTAACAATTCGTCAGGTTTTCGCCCTTTGGGTTCATAAGCCGCATCGGCTATTTCGTTAGCAACACCAATCAATGAACGTAATACCGCTCTCTCTCTTACAATGTCTGCATAAGCACCAATATTGGACGCGCTGGGAGTATTTTTTGCTAAATCAGCAATATAAGCTAAACCACCAATCTCATCTGCTTCGCCTTCTTGTTCCAAGAACTCAAAAAGTGTTACCACATCCATTGGTCTAGTATTTTCAGCCAAGTAATGTAAGGCTTTAAAGATCAATCTATGATCGTTGCGATAGAAGTCTTCTGAGACGATTTTCTCAGCGACTTTTTCCCAAGCATCATTATCTAAAATCAAACCACCAAGAACCGATTGCTCAGCTTCTAACGAATGAGGTGGCATTTTGATATTTTTGACTTGTCTATCTTCGCTCATTAACAATTATCCAAATATTTGGCGATACGATTGCCGCTTTAAATAATACCTACTAATCGATTTGTTGAAGGCATAAAAAAACACCCGAAGCACAAGGCTCAAGGCGTTTCATTTTGTCACTTGAAGAGTTTGAGATCAATGTTTCAAATCATTAAACTCAAATTAAAAGCTAGTCTTCTTGAGCAACGACGGTTAATTTTAGTGTTGCATTTACATCTGAATGTAAATGAATTTCAACTTCAAATTCACCAATATTTCTTAAAGCACCGTTAGGCAAACGAACTTCGTGTTTCTCAACAGCAACGCCGGCAGCAGAAACTGCGTCAGCGATATCTTTAGTTCCAACAGAACCAAATAATTTACCTTCGTCACCACTGTGCGCTCCAATTGAAACGCTCAATTCAGCAATTTGTGCAGCTCTTTTTTGTGCGGCAGCTAGTATATCAGCCGCTTTCTTTTCAAGCTCTGCTCTGCGCGTTTCAAATTTTTCTACGTTATCTTTTGTTGCTGGAACAGCTTTACCTTGCGGCAACAAAAAATTACGACCGTATCCATTTGCTACCGAAACACTATCGCCCAGCACGCCTAGATTACGGATATTTTCAAGTAGAATGACTTGCATTAGTCTATCCCCTATTCGTTAATCGTTGCTTATTTATGAGCGTCTGAATATGGCAATAATGCCAAAAAGCGCGCTCGTTTAACCGCTGTAGACAGCTGGCGTTGGTATTTTGCTCGGGTGCCAGTAATACGGCTAGGAACAATTTTACCTGTTTCTGTGACGTAGCCTTTTAAAGTAGCTAAATCTTTATAGTCAATTTCCGTCACACCTTCAGCAGTGAAACGGCAATATTTACGACGTCTAAAAAATCGAGACATTTTCAAATTCCTCCGTTATTCAGTTTCTGATTCAGCAGCAGCTTCATCGGCCTGAGGCGCTTCTTCAGCCGCAGGTGCTTTTTCTTCTGTTACTTTCTCTTCTTTCTTACTAGAAGAGTCGAAACGCTTAGCAGCTTCTTCTTTCGCTTTTACTAGCGGAGAAGGTTCTGTAACAGCTCCTTTCATTTTAATTACAAGGCTACGTAATACAGCATCATTAAATTTAAAAAGAGATTCTAACTCAGCAATTGCTGCATACTCTGATTCTACGTTAAATAGAATGTAATGTGCTTTATGAGAGTTATTAATTGGATAAGCCAGTTGACGGCGTCCCCAGTCTTCATTTCGGTGTATCGTACCACCCGCGTCAGTAATAACAGCGGTGTATCGTTCTATCATGGCAGGTACCTGATCACTTTGATCAGGGTGCACTAGAAATACGATTTCATAGTGTCGCATAAAAAGCTCCTCACGGTTTCCAGTCACTCAAAAGCTTATAAATTATCTTTTCAGTAACAAGGAGTTAAATCAAATTTTTTAGTGTGTTCTTGATGCAGTATATCTAGCCCAACATTCAAGAGCGCGAGATTATACGGAGGTTAAGGTCGGATTGCAATGGTTATGGTAGCCTGCGAAGAGAAAAAAGTAATCGTTACCATCAACATCATACGCTTCATTAAACGCGTCAAATAGCAAAACTGAATCGCCAGTATAAATTCAGAACTATCGTGCTTCGATACTGTTCTAGGAAATCAGTGAACTTTTTATAACTTTCTAAAAAGTGAAAAAAATTGACTGAGATCAAACTACTCACCAATAAATGTAAAAAATCGATTTTGAACTGGAATTAAACTAAATAATTGGATAGTATTGCAAATACGAATCATTATCATTTGCGTTAAGTTTGATAAGTTATTAGACTTTTTTAGATTTTCAGTTCCGTATACTGACAAAATATAATTAATAATCATAGGGTTACATAACAAAATCGCCAAAGGAGAAAAAAAGGTGAAATTTAAATTAACCAGCATCGCAGCAGCGATGCTACTTAGCCAATCTATCATCGCTGAAGTAAACGATTCTGAACGAACCGTAACTACTGAAGAGGGTGAAGTTATTCTAGTAATCGGAAAAATACTTTCAGTCAATGAGGTAAATTCGGTTAAGACCCCCACCCCAATTATTGATGTACCACAAAGTTTATCGATCATGACTGCCGATGATCTCACTGAGCGTGGAATCAACAGCATTAGGCAAATTATTGATTATATGCCTGGAGTAAATACCTCCCAAGGTGAAGGTCACCGTGATTCAGTGGTATTCCGTGGTATTCGCTCAACAGCAGATTTCTTCATCGATGGTAATCGAGATGATGTTCAATACTATCGTTCATTATATAACGTTGAGCAGGTTGAAGTTCTGCGAGGTCCAAACGCACTACTTTTTGGCCGTGGTGGTACAGGTGGTATCATCAACCGATCAACCAAAAAACCTATCATTGAGGATGATTTTGTCAATTACAAAGCAACTCTGAGCTCATTTGGTGGTTTTGGAGGAGAAATTGATACAAACATCTCTAATGATGATTCTTCAGCATTTCGCATTAATGCCATGTACGAATCCCTCGAAGGTCACCGTGATTTTTACTATGGTGATCGTTACGGCTTAAATCCTAGCGCACGATTTAAATTCGATGATACTACGACTGTTGATCTCTCATATGAATATATTGACCACGAGCGATTTATTGATCGGGGTATTCCTACAGGGCCAAATGGTCAACCAGTCGAAGCTCTAGAAAATATCGTTTTTGGTGATCCTGACAACAACTATCACACCTTAAATGCTAATATTTATCGTGCGATGGTTGAGCATCGTTTTGATGATAATTTAAAAGGGAATTTCAGCGCCTTTTATGGTGACTATGAAAAAGCTTATGCCAACTTCTATGCGACTGACTACGACCAAGCGACTAATGTGGTTGAACTTGATGGTTACATTGACGGCACTGTCCGCAAAAATTTTATCCTGTCAGGTAACCTTATCGGCGAATATGATTTTGGAGGCGTTGAACATACGATTATTTTTGGTGGAGAGATGATTAATACATCATCCGATCAATACCGATTAAATCCTGTCTTTAGCACCACTCAGGGTGATCGTGAAACCTTTATAGCCCAAAGACCTCTTGACTTTCAAGGCATGTCAGGAACTAATGCAAATGGGGAGACATTCACTGTCGGTTTTACGGATCTGAACGACGATACCCATGTTGATCTAGAAGTCTATTCACTATACCTACAAGACGAAATTCAAATATCCAAGAACCTAGATATTATTCTAGGCGCGCGTTTTGACAGTTTTGATATTGAAGTATTCAATGCCAACCCAACATCATTAGAAACCCGAACACGAAAAGACGATAACGTTTCGCCTCGCGCCGGTATTATCTACAAGCCACAGGAAAATATCTCACTCTACGCTAGTTACAGTGAGTCGTTCCTACCACGTAGTGGTGAACAATATACGGATATCAATGGCAGTGACAATGTCCTCGATCCCGACATCTATACTAATCAGGAAATCGGTATTAAGTGGGACTTAGGACAATCAATGAGCTTTACAGCTGCTATATTTGAGAATGAGCAAAGCTCTCCTCAGGTAGCCGATAACGATCCTTCAACTCTAGATGTGATTAATTCTGAAATCTCTGGTGTTGAAATTCAACTGAGTGGTGATGTTACCGACAATTGGTCGGTTACCGTTAACTACAGCAACCTAGATGGGGAAATTGTTGACCGTAACGGAGCGACCGGACGCTCACCAAGAGAATTACCTGAGAACACTTTCTCTATCTGGAATACCTACCTGATCAGCGATCTATTTGGCGTTGGTTTTGGCGCTACCTATCAGGATGAAAGTTTCATCAATAATGGTAACTCCGCTGTACTGCCAAGCTACATCCGTGTTGATGCTGCAGCCTACTACGATGTGACTCCCTACACGCGTATTCAGCTAAATATCGAGAACCTAACTGATGAATTATATTTTCCTAATTCACACTCGACGCATCAAGCATCTGTTGGTGCTCCTTTTAACGCCAAACTGACTATTACTGGAAGTTTCTAACTCTTAAAGCAGAAAATTTGGCCGTTTTATAGCGGCCAAATTCCAACTTCCTAAAAACGGCGTTTTGAAATTCTACCGACGCTCACTTATTCAATAAAAAATAGCTCGATAAATTTTATGCGCGTCCCTGTATTTCTAATTAAAGCTCGATCCTTTCAAAGTTATGGGCGTCCCCGTATTTCTCCGATAAATTTTATGCGCGTCCCTGTATTTCTAATTAAAGCTCGATCCTTTCAAAGTTATGGGCGTCCCCGTATTTCTCCGATTTTATCGTAGCCAAATCCAAGGCTTCCATAGCTCTAATTATTAATCAAGCGACCCGACCCGTTACTTTTTCTTAGAGACAAATTAGTCTCTGATTAAAAGTGTCCGTTAAAGTGGGGTAGGCTCAGCCTGACCCGTATTTTTCTTATTTCTCTCTTATTTTGAAGTCGAGGTTTTCATATTTTTAAATAGGTCTAATTTACTTTGCAATTGCAATATTTTTATTACTGCAAAACTAATACTGCACTATTAATTGAATAGGCACCATTATCTATTAGCACTATCTCCGCGATAATAAAAAGGTCTCTATCTCTATGAAATTTTACTTTTACTTTTCGTCTATTTCTTAGTGTATCAAGAATAGATGTCTCATCCTTAACTTCATGTATGTATACATTTTGACTAGACTCTGTTTTATTCAAGACTAAAATCAATCTCTTATCTATGCCCTGATTGTCATTCGATAGCCTTATTGTCTCAAAGAAAATATCTATATTCCCCAAAATTTTTTCGATATCATTAACCGTAATAGGAGACTTATGTTTTTGAAACGAAACCAGCCCAAACAATCCTATAAGCAATAAAAGAGCTGGTATTAACCAAAAATACTTCATCTATATGCCTCTATCAAATTTGTCATTTGAATATTTGTTAGTTTATAAGTTTTCATTGACGAATAACTCGTTAAAGACTTCGTAGAATTCCATTGGGAAACACAGGGACATCCAAATTATTTCCGTAAATATAGATACGGTTCACAATTTTCACATTGAATGCATCGCCACACATTGATGTCAGCAATTACCACGGTGAGTACCACGCTCACCTCCACGGTGCTTATTTATCATAAGCCTTAATATGAATTTTTTAACGCCTAAGGCTGGTGTGTCTGAATATGAAATCAATAACCCTATCCCTAAAACCCTTGGTTTTCTTAAGTGTCTTTATTCTCACGGCCTGTGGAGGCGGCGGTGGAGGTGGTTCCTCTGATAATCTCGCACCAACCATCACATCAGCCAATTTTCAGGTTGAACAAGATACCGATTTAGTCGCGACACTCTCTGCCACCGATCCAGAAGGGGATACTGTCGCCTTTAGCCAAACCAGTGACCCAAGCAACGGTGAAATGCTGGCTTTTGCTGCCAATGGCGTGCTGACTTATCGCCCCAATGTCGGTTTTAATGGCTCAGACAGTTTTACAATTTCCGCCTCCGATGGGACTAATCAGGTGTCTGCCACTATCACGATAAATATACTCGAAGTCACCCCTACTAATCAGGCTCCCACGGTGACTTCGGCTAACTTTGAACTCGATCAAGATTCCAGCTTGTCTGCCATCCTCACGGCCATTGACCCAGAAGATGATGTCGTCACATTCACTGTTAGTAGCGATCCAACTAATGGCCAGATTGTTGCCTTTGACAGCGATGGCGTCTTTACTTACACACCGAATGGCGGCTTTACCGGTTCCGACAGTTTTAGCATTATCGCTTCCGATGGCTCTAATCAGGTGGATGCCACCATTACCCTTAATGTCCTTGCGGTTAACCCCGTTAATGAAGCACCGACGGTCACTTCGGCCAATTTTGATGGCGTACAAAACACTGAGCTGATGGAGACCATCACAGCCACCGATCCCGAAGGCGATACGGTGACCTTTGCTCAAACCAGCGAGCCAGCCAATGGCAGCATCACGGCCTTTGAGGCAAATGGTAGCTTTACTTATCTCCCCGATACCGATTTTACTGGCTCCGATAGTTTTACTATTACTGCTTCCGATGGCATAAACGAAGTCGCTGCCACCATTAGCATTACGATATTCGAAGAAGAGCCAACCAACCAACCGCCCACCATTACCTCAGCTAATTTCGAGGGTAATCAAGACACTGATTTAAGTGCAACCATAACGGCCAGCGATCCCGAAGGTGAGACGGTGACCTTCACTCAAACCAGCGAGCCAAGCAACGGGAGTATGATTGCTTTTGCGGCCAATGGGGATTTCACTTACCGCCCGAATACCGGTTTTATTGGTACCGATAGTTTTACCATCACGGCCTCCGATGGGGTGAATGAGGTTGCGGCGACGATTACATTAAACGTACTCGAAGTGATACCGTCAAATGAAGCCCCAAGTTTTACCTCCGTTAGTGCCGCTAATGTGGATGAAAATACGAGTAGCGTGGTGTATACCGCGACAGCTACCGATGCCGATGGAGACAGTCTTACTTTTAGCATTAATAGTAGTGCCGATCAAAGTGCCTTCAGTATTGATGGTACTAGTGGTGAACTAACTTTGATTACTGCTGCTGATTTTGAAGCCCCCAGCGATGCTAATGCAGATGGTGTGTATGAAGTGACGCTTAACGTCGATGATGGCAATGGGGAAAGTGCTCAACTCAACTTGTTGCTCACCATTACTAACGTCAATGAGGCAACTAGTTTTACCTCAGCTAGCGCAGCCAATGTGGATGAAAATACCAGTGGGGTGGTGTATACCGCGACAGCCACCGATCTCGATGGCGACAACCTTACTTTTAGCATTAATAGTAGTGCCGATCAAAGTGCTTTCAGTATTGACGGTGCCAGTGGTGAATTAACCTTAACCAACGCCGCTGACTTTGAAGCGCCCAGCGATGGGAATACGGATGGCGTGTATGACATTATACTTAACGTTGATGACGGCAATGGTGCTAGCGACCAACTCGCGCTCACCCTGACCGTCGAGGATGTAACCCAACTGGCTTTAAAGGTGTCTTACCCAACCCCAAATGCTAATTTAGGTGGGGATGTGGCGTTCACCTCGGTCACCGGTTTTATTGAAGATTTAGAAGACGGTGAAGTCTTAGAAAGCGACATTGATTTTGTCAGTGTCAATAGTCAAGCAGCCGATATTGAGCTTCCCACACCACAGGACAACGTTGTGCGCTGGCGCACGCAGCTGCCTGTAACGGCTGTTCCTCATGAAAACACCCTGGACATTGAATTACTGGACCGCTCAAACAATAGCCAGCAAATCAGCCAACTATTGTTTAATAAGCCTATACTTTCAAATCCAAAAGCCATCGCGCTAGACAGCGCCAACAATCGCGCCCTGGTGGTGGATAACGTCTTACAAGCCCTCATCGCCATTGACCTGAATAGCGGTGAGATAACCGTTATCTCCGATGCCAATACCGGCGGCGGGACTAACCTAGATAATCCATTCGGTATAACGTTAGACAGTGCCAATAATCGCGTCCTGGTGGTCGATAGCAGCTTAGACGCCCTTGTCGCCATTGACCTTACCAGTGGTGACCGTACCCTGCATTCTGATGACAATACCGGCACAGGGCCTAACTTGGGAGCCCCATTGGGTATAACGCTGGACAGTGCCAATAATCGTGCCCTGGTGGTGGATGCTAATTTAGACGCCCTAGTCGCTATTGACCTGGATAGTGGTGACCGTACCGTGCTTTCCAACAGCAATACCGGCACTGGACCTAACTTAGTTGTCCCGCGGAGTATAACATTGGACAGCGCCAACAATCGCGCACTGGTTCTAGATAATGCCTTAGACGCTGTCTTTATCATTGACCTAGGCAGTGGTGACCGCAATGTACTTTCAGATGAAAATACGGGCACTGGACCTATCTTGAGTTTCCCTCAGTCTCTAACATTGGATAGCACCAATAATCGTATCTTAGTTCTTGATGGTGGCTTAGATGCCCTAGTTGCCATAGATTTGGACAGCGGTGACCGTTCCATATTTTCAGATGACAATACCGGAACAGGAGTTGATTTAGATTTTCCACAGGGTATTGCATTGGATATTATTAATAATCGAATATTGGTGGTGGATAGTAGTTTAAACGCCCTCATCGCCATTGATCAGAACAGTGGTGATCGTACCGTTCTCGATGATTCTAATACTGGCACGGGACCTAGCTTAGGTTTCCCTAAGGGAATTGCACTAGATAAGGTAAATAATCGTGCTTTAATAGTCGATATAGAGTTAGATGCTCTCATCACCATTGACCTGAACAGCGGTGACAGATTCGTGTTTTCCGGTGACAATATCGGTGCAGGGCCAAATTTTGGTTTCACAGAGGATATTGCGCTGGACAGCGCCAATAATCGCGCACTGGTAGTGGATAGTGGCCTAGATGCCGTTGTCGCGATTAGCTTGGATCACGGTGATCGAACCGTGCTCTCCGATGTTAATACCGGTACTGGACCTAACTTGACTTTCCTACAGGGTATAACGCTGGACAGCGCCAATAATCGCGCATTAGTGGTCGATCGCGACTTAGACGCCCTTATCGCCATTGACCTTACCAGTGGTGACCGAACCGTACGCTCCGATGCCAATACCGGCAGTGGGCCTAACTTGATTACCCCACAGGGTCTTGCGCTGGACAGCGCCAATAATCGCGCTCTGGTAGTGGATAGAGACTTAGGCGCCCTTGTCGCCATTGACCTGAACAGTGGCGCGCGTACCGTGCTTTCTGATCTCAATATCGGCATTGGGCCTAACCTGGGTGACCCACAGGATATTGCGCTGGACAGTGCCAATAATCGCGCTCTGGTGGTAGATAACGAATTAGACGCACTTGTCGCCATTGACCTTGGCAGCGGTGACCGTATCGTGATTTCCGATGTTAATATCGGCACTAGACTTAATCTGGCTGACCCACAGAGTATTGCGCTGGATAGCGCCAATAATCGTGTTCTGGTGGGTCTGGGGGATGATAGCGACTTAGAAGCCTTGGTCGTCATTGATCTGGGGAGCGGTGAGCGGGCCATTAGCTCTAAATAATTGGTAATGCTGGAAAAAAAGGTTGATTTGGTGATATCTAAATAAGGTTTTTAGGATCATCGATTATTCAGCCCTTGACCCTAGTGCATTTGGGCGAGACATCAATATGTGTCGCAGGGATGCGGGGCTAGGCTAATATTAGGCGTAAGTATTTTAAATTTATCTTCTTGCGATAAAATCTCGAACAGCATCAACAAAAATTTTAGATGCTGGCTCTCGCCCGAGCAAAAGATGCCCGTCACTTTCAATGCCGACAAATTCAGCATTGGGAATACGTGATGCGATATCTCTGCCAGTTTGTACCGGTATTCGCTCATCCCTAAGAGAATGAATAACGAGGGTAGGAACTTTTACTTTGGCTAACTGATGACGAACATCTATGTCGCCAAAAACAGACAAAAAACGCGCTGCATTTTTTGGCGAGGTCGTTAACCGCTGGAATTCATTAAACCATTCCAATTCTTCAGTATTTGCACTTGGCATAAAAGTTGATGAGAAAATTTGACGGTACGCAGGATTGTCTTGCCCCCATCCTGCTGCCGTAAGTGTCACCAAAGCTTCTTTTTCTTTGATCTGCTCTTCAGTTGCATTAATTCGCCAGCCAGAGGCATACCCGCCAAAGAGGATAAGATGGCTCACTTTGTTAGGATATTTAATAGCATACTCTATTGAAACTGAAGCACCTTGTGATATTCCTAGTAATGCAAATTTATCAATCCCAGTATTAGAAACAACTGTTTCAAGATCTTCAACAAAAGCTTTAAAAGAAATGTCTTTGACATTCCAATCGGATAGTCCATTTCCGCGTTCATCGTAACGGAGAAAATAATGATCTCTTGATAAATCACGAAATAAAGGGCTCCAAATAGGTGCATCCCAATCATGCTCTAAATGACTCAACCAGTTGGCTGCTTTAATTATGGGATATCCTTTTCCAACGGACGCATAAGCAATGTGCGTATCATCTTTTGTGGTGCAAAATTTTATTCTTTGACGAATGAGCATGTCTCGATTGCTAGCTTGCTTTTTTTCTTTGCTATTAATATTTTGTATTCCCTTGTTACTATTGTATTCCCATTGAATACCAGCACTCAAAAATCGCTGTTTAAGCTCTTGTAACAAACTGCTCATCTCTGATGTATAACCCAGTAAATTTAATTGATTTAATAGTTGGTTCGCCTTATCTGGATTATAGGGCTCTCGCGATAGTGAGATCTTCATCCAATTAAGATGCTCATATGACGTAAGATCGGGGTGAGTGGATAACTTGGAAAGAATATGGCAATACAATTTGTCCATTTCATTACGCTCTGCCACGAGCCAATGTTGAAACCTACTTTGTGTTGGTAAATCAATACCATCAAGTAATGGTTCATCCAGTTGCTTAAGAAAAATTTCTAATTGTTCAACCGATAGATGGTTCTCTTTGATTCTCTTACCTAAAAAACGAATATCAATCTCAATATCTTTTGTTAACAAAGTCACTCTTTCTCTGTCAGCTATTAGTCTTTCTAAAGAAGGGCTATTAACAAAAGGACGTATTTTACTCAAAGACCAGCGCAACGCGCCTCTTGGATCGTTTGGTATCTCCCAAAATAATTCGCATAACCGCTCACGACGATGGGGGCGATCGGTCAGAGCAAGGTAGGCAAGCAATGCTCTTGTACGTTTTGATTTTGGCAGAGCTATTTTTTTGCCGTCTCGGTATATTGAAATTTCGCCAAGCATTTTTAATTTGATATTCATATTTATACAGCCCTGTTCTTTAATAACTATAACTAATGTGTAACAGCTAAAGATACCTAAAAGGGGTTCTGAGGACATTACGTCCTAATATGACGCAGCCCTTATTCAGCAGGTCCTCTAGAGGAACCTTAATTTTTAAATTCGTTGTAATGTCCAGTTTATTGTAGTATTTTGGCTTTTGCGAGAAGGCCTAGTTACCTCATAGCAGCATAAAAAAACAACTTTAAATACATCACTTTTATAGATTACAATGCTTCTAATCCGGTTTGACTGCCTCACATTGAAAATACGGAATATACAATACGACAATACGGGTCAGGCTCATTTAACAATACATAGTTCATTTTTAGGTTGATCTTTAACGCAATATCAATCTGCCCGTATTATTAACCCGAGTAATATGGCTATTTAGGAATACGGGTCAGGCTCATTTAACAATACATAGTTCATTTTTAGGTTGATCTTTAACGCAATATCAATCTGCCCGTATTATTAACCCGAGTAATATGGCTATTTAACCCGAAAAAAACAAAGCCTTAACCCGAATTATTCAATCTTTTATGATAGAGTTACCATGATTAAAGTCGACTTAATTAGACGCAACCAACTCACTAGGACTTCGAAGCTCTTCAATATAAACCAATTGCATCTGACTATTAACAGGGTCAAAAGCTACACCATCAACAATCACTTCAGTTTTTACTGGATAGATCCCTTGCGGCATCCCTTTTGGCAATTTAAAGGTAAACTCGTTTTCAAATGACCCACTTGTTTTTGATTCATCATTAACGGATTTAGTTAGACTCTTTAGCTCTTTGGAATGATCATCATTATCATAAATGGTGATTTTTTCCTGAATATCGACTGTCCGAGAGGATGCACTACGAACAACTTCTAGCCTCGATTGAATAGAAATATCATTGCCAGCAGAAACAACTTCTCCCGGACGTATGCTTGATTCGTAATTAACCAACACTGGTTCATCGGGTAATTTTTTGTGTATTTTTACATAGCGATCAACCACTTCATTTTCAGCATTAACCTGCTTAGATTGATATTCAACAACCATGTCATAAATTAATTTAGCTGCAATTCCGACTGCCACAATAGTACCTATCTGTTTTAATCGTTTGCTGCTAATACCGCCACAACCTGCACTTGTAATTAACGTTATAGAAAGCAATACGGCTATTAGTTGATTCTTATGAGTTGCTAGTTGCATTGGTATCCTCTTTCCTAAGAAAAGTGAAAGAACACTATTCTATCTCTATTTTCTTTTTTACTTGATTTAATGATTCTGTTGCATCTCGCTTTAACTGTAAAGCTTTTTTATAGTTGGGCACAAACTCTAACGCCGATTCAGACTTTGCAATGGCACAGCTAAAATTTAATTTTTTCAAACAAGCTTGACCATCTTTTAAAATTTTATCTGCTTTTTCTAAATCCACTAGTTTTTGTTTGTGAGAATGAACTGAATTTTGATAAAGCTCCGATGCTTCTGAATTTCCCGGGTTAACTTCTAATGCTAATTTTGATTCATTTTGTGCGCATAAAAAATTTCCTTGATTAAAACATTCTTGCGCCTTTATTATTTTTGCCTTAAACAGTTTGTCATTATTCGATTTAATCAGTTTTTCTTGCTGAAGTAGCTGTTCACTTTTCGACCGCAAATCCATCGCTTGCTGATGATTTGAAGATTGTTTTAATAATTCATCTGTTTTTTCAATCGCGCATGAAAAATCCGAACGGTCAAAACAAGTTTGCGCGTTTGACAATAGGGCTTCGATATTTAACTTTGTTTCATTTTTATGAATATTATTTCTTACTTCTATCAGCAAAGATTTATTCGGATTTAGTTCAACCAATTGATTCAATTCTTTTAGAGCACAATCGGAATATTCTGGTACAGAAAAACACTGTTCAATTAAATTAATTTGCTGCTGAATGCTGGCATTCTTTTTTAGCGATAGAGCTTCTTTATTTTTTGGTTCCATTTCTAAAATGGCGTTAGTACTTTCAACGACACACTGATAGTTTTCAGCTAAAAAGCATTGATTTGCTTTATCAAAAGTTTCCTCAATCACTTGACTTAGTTCTTTAGATTCGAAAAACTGGTTGTAAATAATTAACATTAACACACCGATAAAAACGGTTGATACTGTCGATAATATGGGTAGTTTAGGAACAACAGTTAACCCAACCATCAGTTCTTTTATACTCGCTATTCGATTTTCTCTCTTTAGCTCAAGTCCAGCCGATAGCGCTTTCCACTGTCTATTAGAAAGACTAGCTATTCGCTTAGGGTGCATTCCTTTTGCTAACGCCGCTGCAGCCGATAAAGTTCCATAGGGATGAGTTCCGGTTAACAACTCATAAGCTATGACCGCGGCGGCATAGACATCATCACGAGGATCAGGCTCTTGATGAGCAATCATTTCAAGACTAGCGTAAGCGGGTGTAATCGCACCGATTCGTCCCGCATCAAAATGATCAGTGTTTTTAGAAGCTAATCCTAAACGTGCTATGCCAAAGTCTAAGACCTTAGCTCCTTCTTCTTTTGTTACAAATATATTCCCCGGTTTTAAATCAGAATGAATAATTCCTTTTTGATGAGCAAAATCTAAAGCCAAACAAAAACCTTCAAAAATTTTTAGAGCTCTATCTTTTTCTAAACCTTTATCTTTGTGACGATTAATAAGTTGCTCAAGGTCTTCCCCTTCCAGCAGTTCCATGGTCATAAAAATAGTATCACCATCGCGATCAAAATCATGCACTGTGACGATGTTAGGATGTGATAATAAATGAGAACGACTCGCCTCTCGCTGTAACGAAATAAAAGCGTCTGGGTGGTTACGGAAATCGTTATTTAGAATTTTTGCGGCAACATAAGGGTTGTTGTCTCTAGCTTCAACTTTGCGCAAGTCTTGTGCTTTATAAACAGTTCCCATCCCCCCTGAACCGAGTGTTTCTTGTAAAACAAAGCGATGATTTAGGACAATTTTGTTTTCAGCTAATGCTTTATCTGCATCCGCTTTTGCAGTTGCAAACCCTTGCTCCGTTGTATGAGATTGAAGGCTTGTTTCAATCTCAGTTAAGGCTTTTTGCTGATTTGTAGCTAACTCTGTTTCAGAAATATCATCGGGCACAAAAGAACTCTCAGCGGATAAGCCGGATATACTTGCTGCGCCTTCTGCCTTTTTTGAAATAACGGTTTTGGCTTGTTGAGGCCTGTTTTTATCATCTTGTTTTTTCATCTGTTTGATATATTACCAGACAAATAGCTTTTTGATGTAGTGGCTAGGTGATTTTAAATCAATAATTTTTTTTAAAACAAAATCCGACAGAACTATAATTTAAACGGATTAACCCCTTGACACAACTCTCCACTTAAGTCGACCATATCCTAGTCTAAAAGAGCTAACTCTTTACCAATTAGCTAGCCACTTATCATATTTATACCCAAATTAGTACCCTAGGGTTTGTGGGCTCTGGTTCCCGCCGACGACAAGACAAATGAACCTTAGCAATCAGTCTATCGTATAAGTAATGTCAATAATTCGCTTTATCCTGTTTGAAAAAAGCTGTTATATTATCTGAATAAGCTAATCCGACTTAGTATGGATAGCGACTCAGGTTAATTTAACAAGTGGAAAGTTCAATGTCGCAAATAGTGAAACCTCTAGTATTTATCTTATTTTTAGCTATTTTTAACGCTAATGCTAAATCAAATTGCCAAATAATTAGTCATATCAAAGGAGCAACTCCAGTCTCTAACTCCAAAATGTTAAACCAGTTTGATTGGCTAGCCTTTGAAAATGGGAAAGTTCTTGCTACCGGGAAAAAAGCCGAAGAGAAGAGCTATGCCCACTGCCAACGACTAGATGGCAAAGGAAAATATCTCTTGCCTGGATTGATTGACGCCCACGGTCATGTTTCTGGCTTAGGTAATGAAATGCTCAGAGTGAAGCTAAGAGATATCGAATCAGAGTCTCTCGCTGTAGACAAAGTTAAAGTATTTGCGGATAAAAACAAAACGTCAAAATGGATTCTAGGTAGAGGGTGGAATCAAGTATTGTGGCTAAACAAAGAATTTCCCACTAAAGAATCTTTAGATAAAACGGACATTGAGCGTCCAATTGTTTTAAGACGTATTGACGGCCATGCTGCTTGGGTTAACAGCAAAGCCCTAGAAATTGCTGGCATAAACGATTCAACTCCCGATCCACAAGGCGGTAAAATTATCCGTGATTCTCAAGGTAAGGCTACCGGCGTTCTAATCGACACTGCAATTGCTCTAGTCGAAAACAAAGCGCCATCGCCGACTCTTTTAGAACAAGATTACGCGTTTGACAAAGCATTCGCTCATTTGCTTTCTCTCGGAATTGTCAGCGTCCACGATGCAGGCGTGAATCAGCTAGATCTCGATATCTACAAAAACCGTTTAAAGCAAAATAGACTCCCTCTAAGAATCTATGGAATGTTAGACGGCTCAAGTAAAAATTTATATCAATGGTTAAGTCACGGTTACATCCAAGATGACCAAGATTTTCTTTCCATCAGAAGCGTTAAACTCTATTCCGATGGTGCATTAGGTAGTCGTGGAGCGGCCTTACTAGCTCCCTATTCTGACGATATAGACAATAAGGGTTTAATTTTGACTAAACCGAAAGATCTCGACAAGTTAGTCGAAGATATTATGTCTAATCAGTTTCAAGTTAATGTCCATGCTATTGGCGACAAGGGAAATCGTATCGTTCTCAATTCAATTGAAAAAGCCTACAAAACCGTTGGAGGTAAGAAATTGAGAAACCGTGTGGAGCATGCCCAAATCGTTTCGCTCGCCGATATTCCTCGATTTAAAGCGTTAGATATTATTCCATCAATGCAACCCATTCATGCAACGAGTGACAAAAACATGGCAGGTGACCGTTTAGGCAACGAACGATTAAAAGGCGCCTATGCTTGGCAGAAATTTATTCAACAAGGTAGCATTATTGCCTCTGGTTCGGATTTTCCGGTAGAGTTAGCTAACGCATTTCACGGATTACACGCTGCAATAACAAGGCAAGATCGAGATAATCAACCACAGGGTGGATGGTTGCCAGAGGAAAAAATGACTCCCGCACAAGCATTAAGAAGCTTTACCTTAGATGCCGCCTATGCAGCCCATCAAGAAAAAACAATGGGCTCACTCGAAAAAGGAAAATGGGCTGATTTTATCTTAGTTGACCAAGATCTCATTAATGGCAATCCACAAGATATTTGGAAAACTAATGTGCTTCAGACTTGGATTGCCGGTGAACTAAAATATAAGCGTCGTTGATAAAAGGTTATTTTGGGAGTCGGTAGTTTTCTTGAGTTAGAAGATCAACACCACAAGGTAGTTCTTCAATCCATTTAAGGAATTTCTCAACCATTACTTTTCCTTTAAACGGTTTACCGTGCTGAGGTGCGATCATATCAATATCGAGATGGCGCACCATATTCACCCATAACTTGCACGCCTTATTTGAACACATATATCGTTGATGAAACCCTTTCATATATTGAATGTGCTCATCAAAATTTTCAATATCTGTGTCAAAAGAGCCACTCATCAAGGAAGCACCCATATCGCCCGAAAACAAAATCTTAGAAACTGGATCATAAATTTGAAGATTACCAACACTATGTAAAAAATGAGCGGGCAATATTTTAAGCTTTGTCTCCCCAAAAGGTAACACCTCACCTCCATCCTTTACGCCTTTAATTCGTTTGTCAAGGTCAACTCCCATTTGCTCATCCATATAACTCGGTACTAAATGGGGTAAAAACCGTGACCACAATTCAGAACAAATAACAGTGGCCTTGGTTTTCATTAGCCAACGATCCATGGACGCAATAATATCTGGGTCTTGATGAGATGCAAAAACATAGTCTAATTCTTCTACGGGACCTAGCTTGGACAACTCAATGACAAGAGGTGCATACAATAAATTCCCTCCTGGATCGAGAAGTATCTCTGTATCGCCATTTCGAATGACAAATTGATTGGCTTGAATTCCTTTTCCTTTAACTAGACCGTTATATCCAATAACGCGATGATGCTTAGATTCAAATAAAGTGGTTGCTTTAGACATTAAATTTTCTCTAAAAAGTAGGTAAGTAAAAGATTAGGATACAATATAACAACAAATAAGAATCGTCCGTGAACTTGCTTCACTTATTGCTTATAAATGAGTTAATAATCTTGAGTTTAATTTGGACAGCTAATCAAAACCGTACTCTTTGCGCCAGTCTTCATCAACAAACTTGGTTAAATAATTTCGAATTCCATCGGGTAAAATCACGACACAGTTTTGATCGGCTTTAAGATTTTTGGCTTGTTGCATCATTGCCATCATCGCTGAGCCAGACGAACCCCCTACAAGCAATCCTTCTTCACGCATCAGTTGGCGAGCAAAATTGAATGAGCCTTGATCATTGGTTTTTACCCATTGATCAACTAATGATCGATCAAGCACATCAGGAATAAAGTCATAACCAATGCCTTCAACATGATAAGACTTGATTTCCTCAGGACCCGCAAGAAGTGACCCTTCGGGATCAGCTCCAACAATAATCGCATTAGGATAATGCTGTTTAATTTTGGTCGCAATACCGGTCAACGTTCCACCGGTACCAACACCAATAACAACCATGTCGACATCACCTTCTAAGTCATCAACGATTTCTTGGCCGGTTCCTAAACAATGGGCGTCTGGATTAGATTGATTGGAATATTGATCTAATATATGAGCATTAGGCAGTTCTTTTTGCAATTTTTTGGCAATTTCAATATGAGAGTCGGGATCATCCCAAGCCGCTTCCGTTGGTGTACGAATAATTTCTGCTCCTAACGCCTCTAGAACGACTTGTTTCTCACGGCTCATTTTCTCTGGCATAGTAATCACAATTTTATAACCTAAAGAAGCCCCTGCTAAAGCCATTCCAATCCCGGTATTTCCACTAGTGGCTTCGATTAAGGTATCACCTGGTTTAATCCTTCCTGATTTTTCTGCATCTAATATCATTTGACGAGCAATCCGATCTTTAGTAGAACCACCGGGATTCATAAATTCACACTTTGCGTAAACATTACACGCTAAATCTTTGGTCACTCGATTTAATTTGACTAGAGGGGTTTTGCCAATAGTTTCAACGATATTGTTGTAGATCATAGTAATTTCCAGAGAACTTAAACTAAAAAAGAGATATTGAATAGTTTAACGGTTTATAAATTATTTACAAAGATAAAATGGCAAACAAATAAAATCTGCTTGCCCAAATATCGGGTTTGAAATTCTATTCAGCCGTTAAGGATTTCCCAACTATGTTGAACAAAAAGTTTCACCTAAATAAAAACATCGAAATGACAACTTTTTACAAATAGCATCACAAAAGACTTGAATTTTAAATTAGCTGCCCTATAATGACGAACCGTCACTGACGATTCGTCATTTATAATTAAGTGAGATATATTTCCCTATGAGTCCAAGAGTTATCACGGAATCAGCGTTTAAAATGCGAGAACAAGAGCTTGTTAAGCTCGGTCGTGAATTGGTAGAACAAAACTGCATAACGACTTTAACCATCGACAAATTGGTTGCCGAGTCTAATTATTCGAAAGGTACTATCTATAAACATTTCTTGGGTAAGGAAGACCTCTTAATGGCTATCTGCAATACCTGCGTGACTGAAATGCAAGAGATGTTCAGCCGCGCGCTAACCTTTAAGGGTAATAGTCGTGAACGTATTTTAGCAGTAGGCGTGTCTTATGTGATTTGGGCTAAACTTCATCCCTCGCAACTCTTCATTATTTTATCTGCTCATTCACCTAATGTTGCGAGCTGTTGTTCCGAATCTCGTATTGAAGATCATGATTTGTGTGAAGCAAACTTAATAGGACTGATGAACGGGGAAATCGCTAAGGCGATTGAAGCGGGCGATCTGGTCTTGCCAGAAGGTATGTGCTTTGAACAATTGACTTTCGCTATGTGGTCATCATCTTGGGGGGCTATGGCACTCATTACTGCTAAAGGTCATTCGGTAAAGTTAGAACCTATGCAACTAGAAAGAGAGTCTTTTACCAACACCCGATTACTTCTTGATGGATTGAACTGGAAACCTCTCTCAAAAGATTGGGATTACCACCAATCGATCAAAAATATTGCCCATGAAATTTTTAAACCCGAAATAGATGCTCTAAAGAAGATGGGCAACCCTTTTATTTTTAATTAACTGATAGGTTAAAGGAAATGGAATCATATTCAAATACGATCATTAGATTAAAATGGTTAGCTCTTATCGTTGGACTTATCCTAACGACAATTGCTTTTCATGGCGCGTTAGATCTAAGAACTGGCGAATTTAAATTACCTTTTAAAAGCGATTACAAAACTTTTTTTGCAGAAGATAACAAAGAACTCAATGACTTTTTGGGTTTACAAGATATTTATAGTAAAAGTGACAATGTCGCGGTGATTGTTGCGCCTAAAGATGGCAATGTTTTTACTAAAGAAACCTTAACCGCCATTTGGGAACTAACTCACGAATCTTGGCTGGTTACTTACAGTTCCCGTGTTGACTCGATCTCTAATTTTCAATATAGCTACGCCATTGAAGATGATCTTATTATCGAAGATCTTATTTTAGAAGCTGATGATTTGGATGCAGCAAATATCGAAAGAACCAAGCAAGTTTCCTTGTCTGAACCACTATTACAAAAAAAATTGATCGCTCCTAATGGCGACTCTGCCGTAGTAAATATAACAATCCTTTTACCTGGAATGGATAAATCTAAAGAAACACCGATAGTCGCAGCTTCGGCTCGCGAACTGAGAGACAGATTTGCAGCTAAATATCCTGAAATAGATTTTATGTTATCGGGAATGATTATGATGAATACCAGTTTCCCTGAAGCCTCTCAGGAAGACAGCCAACGGTTAATGCCAATCATGTTGGGAGTCGTAATTTTAACGATTTTCGGTTTGATGCGTTCTGTATCAGGGACAGTTGCCACGATTGTTGTCATTCTCACCAGTGTCATGGCAACGATGGGAATTTGGGGATGGACTGACGGATTTTTAACGGGGCCTTCGGCGGGCGCGCCAATCATGATCTTAACCTTAGCTGTCGCCGATTGCATTCATTTACTGTCTACCTTTTATTACAACATGCGCCATGGAATGGAAAAAAAGGCCGCGCTAATTGATAGTATGAGAGTTAATATACAGCCAATTTTTCTCACCAGCATAACCACCGCAATGGGTTTTTTAACCATGAACTTTTCCGATGCTCCGCCATTCGGCGATCTGGGAAATATTGTTGCAATCGGTGTTATTTTAGCCTTTATTTTTTCGATGACAATCTTTCCCGCAATGTTGATGATATTGCCCACTAGAGTGAAACAAACAACTGAACATAAACAAGATTTTATGGACAAGCTTGCAACTTTTGTTATTGGAAATCGAAAATGGCTGCTACCAACTTCAACAGTTATTATTATTGCACTCGCTTCTTTTGTTCCAAAAAATGAATTGAATGATGATTTTGTTGAATATTTTGATGAGAGAGTTCCTTTTAGACAAGCAACCGACTTTATGAAAGACCATTTGGCTGGTATGACAACCATCGAACTGTCTTTTGATAGCAAGAAGACAAGTGGCATTAACGACCCAAAATTTATCAAATTTGTTGATGACTTTGTGTTGTGGTTAAGAGATCAACCTGAAAGCGATAACATCAATTCGATCACCGATACCTTAAAGCGATTAAATCGGAATATGCATGGCGATGATCCAGCTTGGTATAAATTACCAGAAGAACAAGAGTTGACCGCTCAATATCTTTTATTGTACGAACTTTCTTTACCACAAGGTCTTGATGTTAATAACCAACTTAACGTTGATAAGTCATCGACTCGTGTCATTGCGACTTTTAAAAACTTATCTTCGAATGAAACATTAAACTTAGAAGATCGAATAAACCAACATTTTGCAAGTTTAAATTCTGAGTATGAACTGACACAAGCCAGTCCTTCATTAATGTTTTCACATATTGGTTCCACCAACATTGTAGGGATGTTAGAAGGAGCAACTTTTGCTTTCATTTTAATTTCTATTCTATTTGGGGTCGCGTTGCGATCGGTTAAATTTGGGCTAATAAGTCTGCTACCCAATTTTATGCCTGCTGCAATAGCGTTCGGTATTTGGGGGCTTACCGTTGGAGAGATTGGCTTGGGGCTATCGGTAGTTGCCAGCGTTACCTTAGGTATTATTGTTGATGACACAGTCCACTTTTTAAGTAAATACCTCCGTGCGCGCCGTGAAAAAGGTTACTCCTCTGAAGAAGCCGTACGCTACAGCTTTGCCAGCGTTGGTAAAGCGCTAGGAGTTACGACACTGGTATTAGTGGCAGGCTTTATGGTAATGGCAACCTCGAGTTTTAAAGTTAACGCCGATATGGGTCTGTTAACTGCTGTCACTATATTAATTGCCTTGATAGTTGACTTTTTCTTTCTTCCACCACTTCTTATGCTACTAAAAAGTAAAAAAGACAAAGCGAATGAAAAACCTGCGATAGACCAAGAAATATCTGAATCACCCGTTAAACAAGTATAGTTTTGGAGTAACAATAATGAATTCATTAAATAAAAGTTTTATTTTCGTACTATTTGCATCACTGATAGCGTTACCAACATTTGCAGAGGATACTGAAAATAAAGGTTTGGAAATTGCGAAAGCAAGCAAAGCAAAAGATGCTGGGTGGGGGGACTCACAAGCGGAATTAGAAATGACTTTAAGAAATCAGCATGGTCAAACATCAATCAGAAAAATGCGACTTAAAAGTTTGGAACAAGAAAATGATGGTGATAAAAGTTTAACCGTTTTTGATTCGCCGAGAGATGTAAAAGGAACAGCTTTTTTAAGTTTTTCCCATCCTAACGCCAATGACGACCAATGGTTGTATTTACCCGCTCTAAAAGAAGTCAAACGAATTTCTTCAAGAAATAAGTCCGGCTCATTTATGGGGAGCGAATTTTCTTTTGAGGACTTAACATCATTTGAAGTTGAAAAATATGATTATAACTATCTAAGAGATGAAATAATTGATGGTGAATTAAGCTGGGTTATTGAACAATTTCCGCGTGATAAAAATTCAGGATATAAAAGACGCATTGTCTGGATTGATCAATCGGAGTATCGCACACGTAAAGTAGATTTTTATGATCGCAAAAATAGCCTGCTTAAAACTCTTAGTTTTAGTAATTATAAAAAATACGCTGAAAAGCATTGGCGTGCAAAAAAAATGGAAATGATTAATCATCAATCAGGAAAAAGTACTCTTCTTACTTATTCTGACTTTGAGATTAACAAAGGTTTAAATGAAAAAGAATTTAATAAAAATGCGCTAAAACGAGCTCGTTAGACAAATACAAAACAGAACTAATTAAATAAAAGAGAAATTTAATGAAAAAATCGATTTTCCATCCTACGATGTTTTGCCTCCTTGTGGGGCATTTTTTTTCTGTTCAAGCGAATGAATTTGAAGTGAGAGGAAACATTGAATTACAAGGACGATTTTTTTATGAAGATGCCTTGTATAATTCTCAACATGATAACCAAATTTCATTAGCCGCTGTTCCTGAATTTTATTGGAGTTGGAACGATGGAAATGACTCTTTTGAATTTGTTCCGTCAGCTAGAGTAGATCAACATGATAGCGAAAGAACACACGTTGATATACGTGAATTGAGCTGGGTTCATGTCGGTGATGATTGGGAAACTCGTGTCGGTATCCGACGAGATTTCTGGGGCGTGACTGAATTTCAGCATCTAGTAGATATTATTAACCAAAGTGACTCAGTAGAAGATGTCGATAACGAAGATAAACTCGGCCAACCTATGATCAATGTTTCGTTAGTCAAAGAATGGGGAATTGTTGATTTTTATATCTTACCCTATTTTAGAGAACGAACTTTTGCCGGTGCTGAAGGGCGTCCCGGTATTCCCTTAGTCAATACTGACAACCCTCTGTACGAATCGAGTAAAGAGCAAGAACATATTGATTGGGCGGTACGTTGGTTCCATAGCATTGATGATTTTGATGTCGCATTATCTTGGTTTGATGGAACCAGCAGAGCTCCGGATCTAATACCGACTATTTCGTCGCAAGATAGTTTTCAGTTATCTCCTTACTACAAACAAATCAGTCAACTAGGTATTGAGCTACAAGCTAATTTAGAAGATGCTATGTGGAAACTTGAAGTCATACATAACGACAATAGCGACAAGGATTACTGGGCATTACAAGGCGGTATCGAATACAGTCAATATGGTATTCTTGACTCAAATGCTGATCTAGGATGGATTGTTGAATATGCGTGGGATGAAAGAGGAAAAGAGAGTTTTTCCAATTTCCAGAATGATTTATTTTTGGGAACTCGATTAGCCATTAACGACGTTGATTCTTCAGAATTGCTTTTTGGATTTGGTTATGATCTAGATTTTGATTCTACCAGTGTTTTATTGGAAGCCAGTCGACGTTTTGGTGAGAACATTAAGGTTGCAATTGATGCACGCTTTTTTGAATCAGATGAGCAACAAGATCCACTGTATTTATTTAGGCGAGATGATCATATTCAGCTGACTGCGCAATATTATTATTAACGATAATATTTTAAATCGAAAAATTATCCGAATTATTGGCTATTTTATCTATTCAAAAATAGCTAATAACTCCTTTGCATTTCCTCTCTTTTGACCATCACAACTGATGAATCGTCTAACCAAAAAGGATTCTATTTTAGCATTTTGATAGATTTGACGGGTTATCGCGTTGTCGTGATTTGATATGATGACTTTGACGCCACGATCAGCCAAATGTTGAGCTCGATATGCCAATTCAACTTGTTGATCGTAACTAAATCCTTGAGCTGCGTAGCTGCTAAAACTCGCAGTAGGAGATAACGGAACGTAAGGCGGGTCACAATAGACTAGATCGCCTCTTCTCGCGCGATTCATTAAACTGACAAAATCCCCACAAACAAAACGAGCTTTTTTTGCTTGATTAGAAAAGTGAAGCATTTCTTTTTCTGGAAAATAGGGTTTCTTATAACTACCAAAAGGAACGTTAAATCCACCGGATTTGTTATATCGGCACAAACCATTAAAACCGTGTCGATTTAAATAAATAAACAGGGCAGCTCGCCTTCTCCCATTTATTCCGCTGTTAAATTCTTCTCGAAATTGCAGATATTGTTTTTGATGATTATTTTCAGGCGTGAAAAATTTTTGGCAATAATTGACAAATTTAATTCGCTCTTTTTTCAAAATTTCGTAGAGATTAATGAGGTCAGGATTAATATCGCCAATCAAATATCGTTCAAATGGAAGGTTCAGAAACACTGCACCAGAACCAGCAAAAGGTTCGATCAATTTTTGACCTTGAAGATGTGGAGCAAGCTTATCCAAAATTCTAAACTTGCCTCCCGCCCATTTTAGAAACGGACGAGTGAGATTATTCTGCATTAAAAGGATGTTTATTCTAATTATTAATAAAAGATGAAAGGAATTCTACGGAATAAAACAGCAATTGGGAATCATTTTTCTACGAATTTGATCAATCAGTTACCAATTAGGTAGTTATGCTAATTTGACTTCCATGAGCAATCAAATCTAAAGCACCTGAGCCAGAAATTTTTTGGTTTAGTTGTGCAGCCTGTCGTCTTGCCGCAACTGGATTAATAGAATCTCGAATGCTCGACGAAGATTGATCACTATCGCTTTTAAGTTCTACAGAATTTTGAGTTGTAGAGCCGATCTTATTTTCTTCTGACTCGCTATCAAACTCTCGCCCTTTAATTGATTCTTGGCTTTCGCTATACCTTGTTAGGTTAATCTCATTTCTTACTTGATTAATACTAATTGCTGCTTGTGCCGCGACTTTTAAATCCTGGGATGAAGGGCTTGCTGGAGCTAATGCTGCCCTTTGAACCTGCTCAAGCTTTCTGATGGTCGCCTCTGGATCATTCGCCACTTTCGAAACATCAATCGAAACCTCACCAGAAGTGGCATAACGCTTTCCATCTGGGCCAGTGACAAAATTAAAGTTGGCCGCTCCCGCTAAACTTCCACCTGCTGAAGCATGTGCTTGTTCATGAGTCCTTACTTCGCGATCGCGCTTTTGTAACTGTTGAACCACTTCTTGCTCTTCAGCTTGCGATTCTTCAAGCTTTCTTGCTTCAAGTGCTTCATTATTTTCTTGTTCTGTTCCGGGGTTATTATTTTGCTGATCTGATTGTTCTTTTTCAGCAATCTTTTTCTCTTGCTCCGCTTGCAAATTCGCTTCAAATTGAGATTTAGCCTGCTCACTGAATTCTGTTGAATTTTTGTTTGAAGTGTTTTCTGCCGCCGAGGGAGGTTGCGGAATCTTAGGCCGTTGAACAGCCTCAGCTCTTACAGCTTCAGTAGGAACATTCGCTGTATTGACGGGAATTGCTATCGGGGCGGGTGAAATTAACATAATAACTGCTTATTCTGTATTATCTAGACCTTAATGTCTAGTAAGGTTCCCAACACATCCGAAGCAGTTTGAATAACTTTCGCATTTGCTTTTGCATCATGCTCAGCGACCTTGAGATCAACCAATGAACTAGTCAGATCTTGAGTATTGATACTGTCGGTAGTTGAATCACCAACAGTTTGTGATGCGATATCTTGAGCCGTCTGAGTGACTCGCGATTGAGCCTCTTGAAACCCTTGTAACCCAATATTTAACGCGCTATCTACCTGCATTTTTGCCTCCTGCTACAAAAAAACAAGCCAAAGAAGAATTCGCTTCTCTTTCGCTTATTCGCAACTTGATAGGTTCTTATCGGCAAAAAGGCAAAAAAGTTTAGCTTTTTATCAGTGAGCCCCCTTATATCACGTGCGACTCACCGGAAATAAGCTCGTTTCTAGATAGAATAATCTATCACTTCATAGCCAAGAGCCTCAATTTGAGGCCTAAGTGCTTTTGAGTCACCTACAACCACGATGATCATTTCTTCAATTTTCAGGTACTTAGCAGCTAATTCATTAATTTTCTTAGCAGATATTTTCTCGACTATTTCCGCTTGCTCATTTACAAAACTAGGCGTTAAATCGTGCTCTAGAATTCGGGCTAGGAATCCAAGCTTTGCTCTAGGCGTTTCATATTTTAATGCGTCACGTTGATTAATCGCATTGCGCATGAAATTAAGTTCAGCATCGGTAATTCCATTCATCTGATAGCCTTTGATCTCGTTGACTAGTTCAACAATTGATTTATCCGTCACATCGGCACGAACCTCTGCGCTTGCTGTATAACCACCACTTAATTTGCTTCCCCAAAAATAAGAACGTGCGCCGTAGGTATAGCCTTTATCTTCTCTTAAATTAAGATTAATTCGGCTATTAAATGCGCCACCTAGAGGAAAGTTCATCAGATAAGAACGATAGAAATCTCCGGTAATGTCTTGTTTTAACCCACGCTTACCAATTCTGATTGCTGATTGAGCTGCATCATCTTTATGAACTAAATAAACAACGCCAGCTTTAGTTGTAGGCATCGATACATCAAGCGTTAACGCTGGCGATTCACCTTTCCAATCATTTAAACTTGTAAGAGTCTTTTCTAATTGCTTTTCTGAACGGTCAGATACGACGATAAGTTGAGTAGCTTTTGGCTTAAAGTAAGTTTCATAGAATACTTTTATATCATTGACCGATAAGCTGCTAACCGACTCTGTTGTACCGCCTGCGGGCGTTGCTGCAACATTGTCACCGTTAAGTAACTGGCGATAGGCCGTACTAGCAAGGTAGCCAGCATTCTTTTTGCTGTTAGCAATCCCTTCAATTTGATTATTCTTATTTCGATCAAATTCTTTACCTAAGAATGCTGGAGCAAAAAGTTTTTCTTTTACTAACTCCATGGTTGCGTCGATATTTTTACTTAAAGCATTAACGTTAACATTAATAGTCTCATTGCTCGAACTAATAGAAACTCTGCTACCAAGTAACTGAAGAGCCTTGCTCATATCTTCTGCGCTTCGTTTTGTTGTCGATTCATTCAACATGGTTGCCAATAAATTTGATGTGCCTGCTTTGTCTTTCGATTCGTAATAATGTCCCGCAGGAATCTTAATGAGCAATGAAGTCGTAGGCGTTTCTGTACTTTGACTACCTAATACTTTAATACCATTTACCAACTCTTGCTGCCACATTTGAGGCACTTCTACAGGTGCATTTGCGTCGACAACTGGAATCTTACTTCGATCAAAACTATCTTTTGCTTTTCTTAACGCAAGGTCATCAGCAGAGGTCGCAGACTCGTCGACAAACTGCCTGATTGGCGATTTGAAACTGTCTTTTTTAGCAATAGCTTCTGGCTTACCATTAGGAACAACGCTCATAATGACAGCAGGTTTACCTTTGATGTATTGATTAAAAACTCTGTCAACATCCTCTTTAGTTACGTTAGCGTAGCGAGCAATATCTTGTTCAATATAGTTAGGGTTTCCAGTAAAGGTTTCATTAGCCGCTAGCTGGCTAACTTTTCCACGTACACTTTGCAACCCAAAAATAAACTGTGCTTCCATCTGAGCCTTGGCTTTAGCAAGATCATCTGGCTCAACGCCCCGCTTTTCAAATTCCACCAAGGTATCTCTCATAATTTGTTCTAAATCAGCCAATGTTTTTCCAGAGGCAGGATGTGGCAAGGCAAATAAATTGAAAGTACAGGCAAGTTCTGCGCAGGGATGACTAACGGACGCTTGAACGGCGAGCTGATTTTTTACTAGATTTTTGTAAAACATTGAGGTTTTACCACCACCCAATATTTGCGCTAATAAATCAAGCGGCGCTTCGTCGGCATGTCTAATGCTTACGGTAGGTAAACTCATATAGACAAGTGGTAAATGGACGTTATCTTCCATAGAGATATAACGATCAGCATCCAAAGTTACCGGCGCTTTTTCCGGCATACCAACTTCGGGTCCTTTTGGAATAGTTCCAAAATACTTAACCGCTAATTTTAAGGTCGAATCAACATCAATATCGCCACCGATGGTTACGACAGCATTATTTGGTCCATACCAATTTAAAAAGAAATTCTTTAAATCATTAACATTCGCACGATTTAGATCTTCAATAAAGCCAATAACCGGCCAAGAATAAGGGTGACCTTCTGGATATAAAGCAGCAGAAACTCGCTCATTTAATCGACCATAAGGGCGATTATCAACACGTTGTCCGCGCTCATTTTTCACTGTTTCTCTTTGAACTTCGAATTTTTCTTGAGTTACCGCGTCAACTAAAAAACCCATTCGGTCAGCTTCTAACCAAAGCATTTTTTCTAGTTGATTAGCTGGAACCGTTTGGAAATAATTAGTACGGTCAGTATTTGTTGTACCATTCATGGTACCGCCAGCTTCAGTTACCAATTTAAAATGCTGTTCATCATCCACATTTTCCGAACCTTGAAACATCATATGTTCAAAGAAATGAGCAAAACCAGACTTGCCGGGTTCTTCTCTACCTGAACCAACATGATAAGTCACATCAACATGAACCAGCGGATCAGAATTATCTTCATGAAGCACTAAAGTTAGTCCGTTATCTAGCTTGTATTTTTTGTAAGGTATTACTGTTTTGCCTGCTTGAGCTTTAACTTCCTCAACAAGTTTGATACCCGCAACTACTGGTTCTTTTACTTGTTTTTTAGACACTTCACTAGGTGAACAGCCCCATAGAATTAATAAAACAAAAACTAGGCTAAGATGTTTCAATTTTTTCTCCTTATTAGAGTTAATTGTCGTTCCAGATAACGAATAGATATAAAGGGGTGAGAGTATAATTTTTCATACTATATATCAAATGATTGATATCATTTTTGAGACCTAATTTGTTATTAAATATGTCTTGCGACCGTAAACGAAACCATTCTTATTTGGGGATTAACAATCAGCCTACTTTTAAGAAAATATATGAAACTCTCGAGTTTTGTCTATTCGCTCTATTTTTTGCTTATTCTATTGACCTGTTTTTTTTATCTAATAAATATAGTCCCCCCACAACTACCAAAACTACCAAAACTACCAAAACTACAATAAGTTCTAGCCAAAGAGGTAAACCTAACACCCTGCTAGATACAATTCCAAATATCAAGCCCGAACAAAAATATATTAGTTTTTTCATTTTCTAACCCTTTAAATTATATAAGAAAACAAGTTTTATCTTCTTAGTATGCGTCACAATAAATCGTCATTATTAGCAGCTTCAAGTCCATAAAAGATATTTAAAAAGCGTTGAAAAATAAAAACTACAAAAATAGCTATTATTATAACTACCGTAGTAGAAAAGGTTGAAAATATTATTCCGCAAACAACCCCGATGGCAATGGTGTTTAAATAATCCGACACTTTTTTTACTCTGATTGGTTTTGCGCAATACTGACAAAATATAGCTATACGGGTCAATAATCCTTTTCGCTGCCTCAGGCTCAACTTGTTAGAGCAATGAGGGCATACTACTTCAAACATAAATATTCCCTATTTCGATCAACAATTCCAAAAGCTTTAACCCTTCCGTGATAGATTTGCTAATCGGTTAACGCATATTTCAAGAATACTAAAGCCTATTGCACACAATAAAAATATTGAAGAAATACTAAAACTTGGTATAGATATGTAAGAGTAGGCCACAAATAAAAAAGTTAAGCTAAAGAGCGCCAAAAAACTGAATGCTCTTTTATCGAATCTATAGGTTAAAAACGCGCCTATTAAAGGCATTAGGCAAATGGCTATGGCTAAATTTTTTTGTTCGGGATAAAACAATATACTAGTCGCACCTAGACTAGCAGACAGAATTGCTAAACTAGCCAGAATAGTCAAAATGATTAAAGCCCTGAATAAGTAAACTGTATAAGACTGTTCTTTTCCGATTAGGTTATCAATAAAATTTACTATGCACATTACTGTTTCCTTATATTAATTAGGGATTGGATTGGATTGGATTGGTTAGCTTTAACTATAACTATTTTTGGATAATCCAGTTCTAATGCTTCTTTAAAAACAAATACTCTTTGGGCTTAAAGAAAATATAAAATATCGGATAAAAAAACCACCTATATCCTTTTAAATTGCAGCCGCATATAAAGGCACAAGTTTCACCTTCTTTTATTTCAAATTTGGATGGCTCGGTCTTACACCAATCAATACCAATACTAATTTCATGTTTACCACTATCAACCTCAATTTTAACCTCAGAATCATTCCCCACGGTGCCAGCTTCTTTTCCATCAAGAAATATATAATAGTCCCGCAAGGCATTATTAAAATGATCTTTTTCTCTTTTGAGCATTAGTAAAGGCATTGTTTACTCACTCCCCCCACAAAAAAATTATAAACCTGAGCTGTCATTGCTCTTTTTCTCCTGCCCATCAAGCAATTTCTGATAATATGCATTAACAATAGCAAGCAAAATAAAGAAGAAAAATAAATCTGTATTAAAAGTCAGTTCAATTGACTTCGTATAAATTAGGTGCTCTATATTGATGTAAAGTTGATATACAGCCAAAAATATGCCTGCTTCAATAAACACTTTTTTAATCATTGGTCTTTGTTCCTAATACTAAAAAAGCAGGACAGCTCGAGGTACTGCAAGTATACCTATAACTTGGAATTTTTCTTTTGTTTATCATAGATCCGGGGCATCTGTATTTTTACAAGAAAAGTTAACAGTAGTTACGGTTCTAATATTTCCTTTTCCGCATTGTTCTAGTGCACGGCTTGCATTTAGTCGTACTAAGTCCGACGGAACATTTACTGACTTTATCAAAGTCTGACTTTTGGGGTTATGATATGCACAGCCAACCTGCAACAAAGCGATACACAAAATAACCAAATATTTAGCAGTATTCATTATTACCCCCAGAAAAAATCAGGAAGTAAATCCCCCCTGACGTAATACAACATCTATTTACACTCAAACCCATCGTTTGATACGGATTTTACTTGACCTTTTCCACATACAGCCTCTGCCACTTGAACATTTTTCGCTACAGCTTCACTACTAGACTCGGTACCGCCACTCACTTCATTTACTTCACTTACGTTCAATTCACGCATTATAAACTCCTTAAACATATCACTCTTTAGCAATAAAATTATTAAAATTAAAAGAAATGTCCGGACGCAAATAGAGTAATGATATATCTAACAAATATCTATCCATATCCCGGCAAACATTATCCAAACCTTGCCAACACTATAGTATTTTATCAAAATATTTTGACGGATTCATACCAAACCTTAACTTAAAACATCTACCGAAAGAACTATGAGTAGAAAACCCAACACTCATCGCAATGTTACTAATGGGTTCCCCTTCCTCATCAATTGAATAGCCTCATTCAGCCTAAATTCCCTCAACAGTTCTGCGGGTTTCATCTGCATATATTCATAACATTTTCTATATAGTTTTCGTTCACTCATAGCCAAGGAAAATGCTAATTCGCTAACTTTGTATTCAGGATTTTGATAATTCAACTCAATTTCTTTAAAAATATTAACTAAGAACCACTTTTTATTCTTACTTTTTGCTCCTGAATAGGAAGGTGTATCCAAAATTTTTATTTCTGATATCAGAGAAACGAATCGAAACTGGGGAGAGGGTATTTTTATAGAGGGTTCTGTTTTGCACAGTGCATCCATCTGTGCTTCTTCCATCTGTGCTTCTTCCATCTGTGCTTCTTCCATCTGTGCTTCTTCCATCTGTGCTTCTTCCATCTGTGCTTCTTCCTTTCAATCAAGTTTCGAAGCGTAACAACCCCTTAATATCAATGTCAAACAAAATGTTTTTCAAGGTTAACAAGTCTAAATACAATCAGATAAATCGTATTTTAAATCAAAACCACCGACCAAATAACCGCCAGCAGCAACAAAGACACAAACACAACCGCCGAACCAATATCTTTAGCTCTGCCAGAAAGCTCATGATGTTCCTCACTGATTCTGTCAACAACAGCTTCTATCGCAGAATTAATAAGCTCAGCTATTATTAATAAAAATAACGGTAAGATTAACCAAAGTAGTTCAATTTTATCTTCAGCAAGATAAATTGCGAGAGGAATACCAATAAGAGCCAGAATTAATTCTTGACGAAAAGCAGCTTCATGTGTCCAGGCGGCTTTAAACCCTTTCCATGAGTAACCAGTAGCATCTATTATTCTACTTAAACCTCTTTTACCTGGCTTAGCCATTATTTTTATCTCTTTTTTGACGATTAAGCTAATCGAATACCGTCTTTTGCGATCACTATCTGCTTATTTTTATACAACTTTCCAACCGTCGACTTAAAAACTTTTTTACTCACCGAAAAGAGCTGATAAATTTTTTCCGGAGAAGTTTTATCGTTGATAGGATAGAAGCCATCGTTTTGTTTTAATAATTCTAGAATTTTTGACTGCAGAGACGAATTGCTTGAACTATCACCCATCTCATTGAGTGTCATATCGACTTTTCCATCGGGGCGAACTTTTTTGATATAGGCTGTAACCGCTTGACCATATTTTAAAGGCTGGAAAATATCACTTAAATGCAAAACTCCCCAGAATTTAGAATTAATAATTAACTTGTATCCAAGATCGGTTTTATCACCAATTAAAGCTTTTACTTTTTGTCCGACTTTTAAACCGCTTGTTTCAGCTTTTACAAAACGATTAAGTTTTGAACTTGCTGCAATTCGCCCCGTGTTATCTTGATAAACAGCTACAATATGACGCTCTCCAACTTTCATCGGCGTACTCTGTTGACCAAAGGGTGCAAAAAGATCTTTCGGTAGTCCCCAATCTAAAAAAGCACCAACTGAATTACTGGATACAACCTCAAGACAAGCTACGTCACCGACACTTGCCCTGGGCTTTTTGATTGTAGCGACGGCTTCATCATCAGAATTACGATAGACAAAAACTTCAATTTTATCTCCGGCTTCGCAGTAGTCGGGGGTTTGCCCTTTAGGAAGGAACAACTCACCAAGATTACCAGCCGCTAGAAAAGTACCACGTCCAGTTTTTCTTACTATTTTTAGAAAATTGAATTGGCCAATATTAACCATTTTAGAAACTTCTTTTGAAATTTTATTTGATAGAGCTATATTAACATAGCTACAGGGGAAGAGCTGGGGTAAAAAACATGATTTTATATTTTCACTTGATAAGTATGGTAATCGCCTTTTGGAGCCTCTTTCTTTTTCCAAGCATGGCCGTAAACAATTTCACAGGTCGCCGGAAGTTGACCATCTTGCCACCTAAATGTCTCATAGGCATCTTGCAATTGGATTAACTTAGATTTACCTAACATTCCCCTAGAGCGTTCAGAATTCATATTATGAGCGCCAACAGCCTTAATATCCTGCATTAATCCTGTTAAGGTTTTATAGGTCAAGGTAATAATATCGCGATCCATGACAGTATTTTCAAACTGAGCATTGTAAACCTGATCGCCTATGATATGCATGTCATAAAAATCATTTACATGTACAGCCTGATCGACTTTCGACCAGCTTTGTTTAAGTTCCATTAAGGTATCAGTACCAAAGGTCGAAAAAATCAGTAGACCGCCGGGCTTTAATACGCGATTTAATTCAATAAAGAGGTTTTTCTGATCATTTATCCAGAGCAATGCCAAATTTGAAAAAACCAGATCGAAACTATTATTTGCAAAGGGAAGCTGTTCAATATCGGCAATTTGATATTTAGTTTTATCGAATAGACTTTTGTTTTTGCCTGCTTTAGCGATCATCCCCGGGGCAATATCGACACCAACCAGCTGTCCTTTTGGATATTTTTTAGCTAATAACTTGGTAGAGTAACCCGTTCCGCAACCAGCATCTAATATCCTTTCTGGCTTAATCTTCATTAGTTCCAAACGCTCTAACAGCCGACTTGCAACTTCTTTTTGCAAAAAGGCTGATTCATCATATTTTGCTGCCGCTTTACTAAAGGAATGGCTAATACTTTGTTTATCTAAATTCATTTTTTACTAGCTTCATACTTTATCTAATTTTAAAATATCTGGGCAAACGCATGGTAACAGGTTCATCCAATTATTAGCAGTAGATAATCAACTGTTCTAGAGCAAATATCTAACAAGATTTAACTTAAGGTTTGTCGAACTCCCATTTCAAAGATATAATCGACCTAAAGGACGCTAAACGCTAGCAGGGGTAATAATCAATAACATGGATCTGTTTAACCAATTAAAGCTGGCAACTGATTGTCAACTCTGTGGCTGTACCGTCGAGCCGTCTACCGTCGAGCCGCAAAATCAAGCCAAAGATAATCAACCTTCCCCTCTTTTACCTAAATCGCCTCTAATTTGCGACTACTGCCACCAACGGCTACCCATTTCCCATAATAATTGCTTTGTTTGTGGTCTACCCTTACATAAAATTTTACATGATAGCTCTAAAAATCAGCAGAATAAACTAGATACTCCTTGTGGAGAGTGTTTAAAAAACAGCCCTACTTTCAACCGAACCATTAGCGCATTTCATTATGAGAATCCGGTTAACCGACTCATCGCTCAACTTAAGTATTCCTCGCAACTTCATGTTTTACCGCTGCTTTGCGAATATTTGATACGGGAAATAATCGAACAATATCAGTCAAATCCACTACCCTCACTAATTATTCCTACACCGTTACATGCAAATAAGTTAACTAAGCGAGGGTTTAATCAATCTTATTTAATCGCCAAACAGCTGACCAAAACACTAGAGATAAAAATAGCTTCATCAGGTATTAAAAGAATCAAAAATACCCAAGCCCAATCAGGATTAGATTCGATTGAGCGAAAAAGCAATGTCAAAAATGCTTTTCGAATTAACTTTGAACTTCCCAATCATGTTGCCTTAGTCGATGATGTAGTCACGACTGGTACAACAATTTCTGAACTTGCGAAACAAGCCAAAAAGCACGGTGCAAAAAAAGTCGATGTTTGGTGTTTGGCGAGGGCTTATGAATAGAAAAAGTAACCTTTTTACAAGGTCGAAAAATCAATTAGTTTAACTATTAATAGATACAACACCATCTTTTGTAACACTATTAACAAATATACTTCGGATTAAGTGATACAATCCTTTCATCACTAAAAACCAATAATTTAAAATAACTACTCAGGGGTCCATTTTTTGGTTTCACGCGACCGTTCAAGCCAAATCTTTCAAATTGCTTTGCCCATTATTGGCGGAATGATGTCTCAGAATATCCTGAATCTGGTCGATGCGGGAATGGTCAGCCAACTAGGTGAAGCTGAACTGGCTGCGGTGGGCTTAGCGAGTTTTGTTAACTTTGTTGCCGCTGCCGTTTTTATGGGTTTTTCTTCCGGCGTGCAAGCAATGGTCGCAAGACGTATTGGTGAAGGTAATCAATCGATTGCGGCTAATCCCCTCAATGGCGCATTACTCCTCATTTTTATTGCCGCTATTCCAGCTTCTTACCTATTAATCACTTTTAGTACTGACATCATGAGCCTGTTAAATAATGATCTAAAAGTAATTGAAGAAGGAAGTAAATATTTAGATGCACGACTTATCGGCATCATGGCAATCGGTATGAATTTTAGTTTTAGAGGTTATTTGAGTGCGATTAAAATGACTGAATTTTATTTCAAAACGATCGTTACCATGCACGCCATTAACGTTTTGCTCAATTATCTTCTCATTTTTGGTCATTGGGGCTTTCCAAAACTAGGCACAGAGGGTGCGGGGTTAGGAACAACCATTTCGCTCTTTGCCGGAACATTGATGTATTTATGGCTAACAATGAAACATACCAAACACTACGGTTTTGGTGCCCATCTTCCTAGCATGGATACAGTCAAACGTTTGGTTAGAATATCGCTCCCTTCATCAATGCAGCAATTATTTTTTGCACTTGGTTTTACAACCCTGTTTTGGATTGTTGGTCAGATAGGAACCGCTGAACTTGCTGCCGCAAATATATTAACCACCTTAACACTGGTCGCAATTTTGCCATCTATTGGATTTGGTATGAGTGCCGCAACACTCGTTGGGCAAGCGATCGGTCGCAAAGAGATCGAAGACGCTTATCAATGGGCGTGGGATACGTCCAAAATCGCTGCAGCGTCAATTCTTCTCTTTAGTTTACCAATGTTATTTATTCCCGAATTGATTCTGAGTATTTTCTTTGACAACTCAGACACTATCCAGCTAGCTAAATTACCCTTGCAACTAGTCGGTATAGCGATCATTATTGATGCTTATAATCTTGTTCTTATGTCAGCGCTTCAAGGCGCAGGCGCGACTAAAGTCACCATGATTGTAAGCGTGGTTTGTCAATGGCTGATCTTCTTACCGCTTGCTTGGATTATCGGTCCATACATGGGAATGGGATTAACTGCCATCTGGCTGACTCAAGGACTCTATCGTTTGCTACAGGCTTTTTGGTTTGTATCCTTATGGCGAAAGAAAGACTGGGCTAAAATAAAAATCTAACCAGCAAAAAATAAAAACTAAGCTATATGAGCAAACAAGCGACTCAATCTTTTTTTCAACTAACGCCCGATCATGTATTAGACGCGATCGAAATTTCCGGAATCGAGCCTCAGGTATCACTGTTAGCTCTTAACAGTTACGAAAATCGAGTTTATCAATTTAGAGACTATAATGAAAAAAAGTACGTGGCTAAATTTTATCGCCCTGATCGCTGGAGCGACGAACAAATTCAGGAAGAGCATGATTTTAGTTTGCAATTAGCGGAAAATGAAATTCCAGTTATTCCTCCGTTAAAATTTAACAATCAATCACTGCTAAAATTTAATGGTTTTCGTTTTTCAATTTTTGAATGCCGAGGTGGACGTTCGCCAGAACTTGAAGATAAAAAAACGCTTGAATGGATAGGTCGATTCATTGGGCGAATTCATGCAATCGGTGAATCTAGCGAGTTTAAACATCGTCCAGAACTAACGATTGATTCCTTTGCCATTCAAAGTGCCCGTTTTTTATTGGAACATGACTTTATTCCATCACATATTCTTCCGGCTTACCAAGCTATCTCCGATCAGTTAATCGAAATTTGCTTACAAAAGTTTGATTGGCTCGGCAGTTACCAAAAGTTGCGTCTTCATGGTGATTGCCACCCTAGCAATATTTTGTGGACAGATGATGGTCCTCATTTCGTTGATTTCGATGATTCACGTTCAGGACCCGCTATTCAAGATCTTTGGATGTTAATAAACGAAGCCAATGATCGAGAATCATGGGACAGTGTTATAACTGGCTATGAAGATTTTATGGAATTTGATGATCGCCAATTAAAAATAGTGGAGCCATTAAGAACGATTAGAATGATTCATTACAGCGCATGGCTTGCCAGAAGATGGGACGATCCAAGTTTTAAACACAACTTTCCTTGGTTTAACACTAGCCGATATTGGGAAGAACATATTTTATCGCTGAAAGAACAGCTGGCGAGTATGCAGCACGGCGCATTTTAATTCTAGATAGGATTTTTCTAGTTATTCAGCTTTCGTTCAGTTAGCCTCTTGCACAATTATACACTTCAGACAGCTTCATTTGTTTCTCTGCCGACTGAACGTATTTTTTCAGTCGGTTTTTTTATTTCTAATGACTCAACTCAATATAGTTACAACCCTGTTGCTTTGCATTAAAAAACTACTTGGTTGGCTCGACTAATGCTCCTATTCACATTAATGGAAGTCTTTATTTGGATGATCTCCATACTCATGGTTACGCCATCAATATTTTCTAGACCTGTGCGTTAATAGACTGAAAATTAGAGTCGGACAAAAAAGCCCTAACTTGCTTAACAAGTTAGGGTTTTTGCATACTCATTTGCTACAAGTAACTGCCGCAAATCGAACCTTTACTTAAGGAGCTAAAACCTCTACTGCAATAAACCGATTAAGTGTTGAAAAACCGTCACTGACTGAAATCAAAACTTCGTAGATCTCATCTCCATTTGCATCACTTGGACTACCAAACACCGGTGCAACAAGGAAGTTCAACTCAGCGGTAGCAGAATCTATGCTAAATAACAATTGATCCGCTCCACCAATAATTTCGTAAGTTAATATATTCCCATCACCGTCTGTGGCTGTTTCGGTAAGTTGCACCATTAAAGTTCCAGTTTCATGAGTTACCGACCGTTGAAATATAGTAAACCAAGAGATAGTGTTGTTTTGCGCTGAAAGCAACTCTTGTATACCATCACCAGTTATATCGCCGGCAAAGGTTACTAGAGACTCTGCGGCAGTGTTATACAGACTAAAACTGGGGCTTTCTGAACCATCGTTTTCATACCAACTTACCTCACTGAAATCAGTAGCGACCACTATATCAAAATCACCATCACCATCCATGTCTTTCGCGATAATATCGTCGACATCATCACCAGTACCAATGTCACGAGCTTGAAAGCTTGGTTCTCTGGCACCATTGTTTTCAAGCCATTGTACTGTGCCTCTAAACCTTGAGCCAGCGACTAAATCTTGATCGCCATCACCATCCATGTCAGCACCACTGATCCCTCCCACCCAATTGAGTGAACTACTGATGAATCGCCTAGTAAATGCTGGTGTTGATGCTCCGTCATTTTCATACCAATAGATTGAGCTTCTAAAGGTTTCTGAGCCAAACACATCGAGATCCAGATCGCCGTCTATATCAGCAACATGTAAGGAGTCTGCACTAGCGGTTCCAATAGTCGTTTCAGTAAAGCTCGGCGTTAAAGTGCCATCATTCGTGTATAAATGCACGCCGCCAGAACTTGCAGTGATCACGTCTAAACGGCTATCACCATTTAAGTCAGCGACAAAAAGCGCCTCTGCACGGTTGAAGCCTGAAGATTGGTTAACATAAACCGCCGGTGTTGCACCGTCATTCATATAAATAGTCGTTGCAGACGAAGTGCCAGCAACAATATCTAAATGGGTATCACCATCCATATCAGCCACCCAAACCACATCAGCACTATCGGTACTGAGAACTTCTTCGGTAA
>Ga0316204_10002356_pt1 | contig 43342 bp, 30 predicted proteins | sample 6monrhotite_MG_2_FD_205661 | JGI IMG/M metagenome (GOLD analysis project Ga0316204, IMG submission 205661) | Microbial mat bacterial communities from mineral coupon in-situ incubated in ocean water Damariscotta River, Maine, United States -... | ecosystem: Environmental > Aquatic > Marine >... | reverse complement strand
GCCCTGTTGATCAATCCCGTGGACTTGATAGGTCGTCTTAGCTAAATCAATCCCTAAGATTGCAATCTGTTGGTTTTTTAGTTGTGTTTTCATCGGTTCCTCCCTTTGTGTTAGATAAGAACTACGTTGTGCGTCTATCTTATCATGGCTCGTTAGAAGCCGGAATACGGGGGAGGAGCCATTCCATTGTATATGCAAACCACCTAAGGCAGGGGCCTTCGCATGAAGGTCATGTCGCCTTCGCAGTCCAGCGAGGTGAAGCCGAAGCGTTTGTAAAAACCGACCATTTCTGGCTCGCAATAGAGTTCGCAGAATTTGGTTTTGGAAAGCATCGGGTGGTTCAAAATCGCCTCGACCATCGCTCGGCCCAGGCCTCTTCCTTGGTGTTTCTTGCCGATGAACACATCAAAAATCAAGGTTTTCTCGATAAAGTCGCTCAGGACTCGGGCGAAACCAACCAGCTTGCCTTGGTCCACAAAACCAAAAACTAAGTTACATTGGTCCAACATGTCTTGGACGTCCTTGGTCTCCCTTCCTTCGCTCCACCATTGATCTTGATACAGGGTACGTAGCTCTTCGATTTGAGCGGTCGTCAATTCGTGGATCAGTTCGGGCATATTTTGTGGGGTAGCATGGGAAAATGAGGTTTTTATAGATCAGTATGCCATAGTTTTTAGGTACTTTGTCAAGCTGCATTCACTTGGGTCACAGGCGACTGGGCCGGATTTCTCCGTGTATTTCAACCCTTATTTAGCCCTGTTTTGTGGGGTTTTTGGGCTGGGGTTTGTTCCATTCATCTTGCCATAAGGTGAACATTTGTTTATATTATAAACAGAAACAACCCCAGACCTTTGACAGAAACCATGGACCTGCACACCGAAACCCAACCAGACTTTCAAGCCCAACTGCACCACCAGTTGGCCCAAAAAGGTTTGTCTTTGCAAAGCAAAACAACCACCAAACGGTTGTTGTCCGGTGCGCCTACCTTAGACCAGTTTTTAGGTGGTGGGCTGCCTTGGGGGCAGATCAGCGAATGGGGGTTGCCCCTTGGTAAAGGCGGGCGGCATTGGGTGCTGCCCTATCTCCGTGTGGCGAGCCAGAAGAATTGGTGTTTGTGGGTTTCTGGGTATGAGGATTGTGAGGTTTTCCCGCCTGCGTTTTTCGCCCAAGGGGTCCGGGCAGACCGGCTGGTTTTTGCTCAAACCAGGCACCCGATCCAAGATTTACACGCCGCCTTGATCCACCCCCTGTTCCGTATGATCGTCTTAGACGGCAGCCTGGGTTTAACCCCTGGGGCCTTAGCGTTCATCGAAGCCAAGGCTCGTGAACAGGGCCAAGCGGTGTTGGTGCTACGGCCTTACCGGCTGTCCAACGACCAAGGGAATGTGTGGGCAAAGTTTCGGGTCAATGGGTGGCGGGAAAACACCGGGGGCTATGTGTTGCAAGCGGTTCGGGGGTTATCTCGGCCCACGCTTTTATGGGATGGCCAGGGATGAAAAACCACCACAGCAAACAAAAAGGTCCGTTCCTCGCTTTGGAGCCTACGGGGAGCTTAGAGGCAACCGACAACCCGAAGTCCACTAAACATCTGGTGGCCCTTGCCGAGGCGGCTTGGAGCCTCAGTCCAGAGGTGATGGTCTGGAGCCAAGGGGTCTGGTTGGTGGACCTAGGCGGCACCTGGGGCTATTGGCGGCAACGGGCCATGGGGCTCAACAAAGGGCTGGCCTGGGTTTGGCGCAGGCTCTTAGAGCACCACTTCCAAAGCGACGCCGACCACCAACTTTCTGCGGACCCTGGCTACCGGGGTGCGATTGCGCCCCATCCTTGGTCGGCGTTATTGCTGCTGCATGCCCAGCGGGAGCAAAAGGTCGCCGGGCTTTGCACCATCGAAGGCAAACGGGGGCAGCGGCTTTGGAACCGTTGCAGTTGGCCTGCCTGGGAAGAGGCCCACCTTTCCATTGTGCCCCACTTCGAACAAGAACTTGCACGGTTTGACCCCGCCGGTTTCCGCCGTGCGGTCAAACGGTTTGCCCAAGCGGCCCAGAAGTTGGGGTTTGAGCGGCCCCGTGCGGCGCACCGTCTCCCGGCGAAGGGGGTGCAAAATCGTTATGGTCTGTTGCTGTCCCAGTTGTGGGCGTTGAGCTTTGGCCCAGACCCCAGCCAGGATGATCCCTTGGTGTGGGTGCCTGCTGTACCCAGCCCGCCGCCCAGTCTGCGCCATGTGCTCGAAGACTCCCCGGTGTTGTGGGAGCAGGTGGAGCCTTGCTTGAAACCGGATTTTGATTCGCTGGCGAAGATGGCCGGGACCAAACAAGTTTTGCAGTTGCAGTGGAGCCTGTTTTTGGCGGAAGGGGACCCGATCAATCTGAGCTTAGACTTCCGGCACCCCCACCACTTGGGTTCGGAGACTGGGCACCAGAAAACAGCCTTGGCCCGTGCCCAGCTGGCCTTTGAGGCCGCCCGTTCCCAAGGGGTCCACCGTTTGGACCGAGACGAAGAGTATTGTGATGTGCCCCCGGTGCTCGGTTGGGAGCTGACCTTAACCCAATGTATTGAAGAACAGGACCTGATGTTAGACCTCTTCGGCGGCCTTGCGGAACAGGGCAGCGGGTTAGACACCTTGAAACGGCTGGAGAACCAACTGCCCATCCCGTTGTTTCGGTATCAACTCCAATGGGACTGGCAGCCAGAAAACTCCTACACCGAACGAGGAACCGCCACCGATTTGGAGGCCCCGTCCTTTGAAGATGACTTGCTGGACGCCGCCAGAAACCGGCCTTTGTTGATCCGTCCGAAGCCAGAACCCTTGGATTTTGTGCCCCGGAACTTGCAATTTTGTGAGTCCACCGGCGGCCATTGGTGGGAGGCGGACTCCAACCGGGAATATCACCGGTGCACCCACAAAGGCCGGACCCTGTGGGTCTATCAAGATGCCCAGGGGCAATGGTATGAACAGGGGCTTTTTTGTTAGCCCGCAACTCAGCCAGGAAACCAAGATGAACCAAGCGACACAACTGCCCTGGATCGAATGGTTGGGGCACAGCAATTTTTCTTTCCTCACCGGGGCGGCCCATCCGGCGGAGATGGTGGAGCAAGCTTTGGCTTGTGGTTACCAAGGGTTGGGGTTGGCGGATTTTGATGGGTTGTATGGGTCGGCCCGAGCCTGGCGGGCCTTAGCAGATATCCGGCGGGAGCGGCCACCGGTGAACTTCCGGCTGTTTTTCGGGGCGGAAATCCACCTAGGTCCAGACCACCACCGTCCCTTATTGCTGCAAGATACCTTGGTGCTCTACGCCATGAACACCGAAGGGTATCACCAGCTCTGCCGGTTGATCAGTTTGAGCCACCGGCTGGGGGAGGGAAAGGGGGCGGCCTGCTTGAGTTTAGAACAGCTTTGCCAGCACCCAACCGACCACATCGCCGCCATCAAACCCATGAGGGGGCTGATCCGGCAAACCTCGGGCGAGCTCACGGACGCTTTGTTGGACCAAACCCAAAGGCTCAAGGACCACTTTGGGGAGCGGTTTTTTCTCGCTTTGAGCCGCCACCTGCACCCCGCTGAGGATCGCTACTTAGCCCCCACCTTGGCGCTAGGTCGGAAACTACAGGTGCCTTTTTTGTGTGCCCAAGATGCCTTTTTTGACCGTCCAGAAAAGAAGGACCTCGTCGATCTGCTCTGGGCGATCCGAGAAAACCAACCGGTTTCCCAAATCCCCGGCCACTTGCTGCCTAACAACCGCCGGTGCCTGCACTCCAAAGAGGAGCTGTACAAACTCTACGCCGAGATGCCCGAGTTTGGCCGGTCGGTACAAAACAGCTTGAACCTAGCGTCCCAAATCCAATTTGACCTGAGCGAGTTACGGTACCACTACCCCCAGGAGATGATCCCCGCCGGAATGAAAGCCCAGGAATACTTAGAACAGTTGGCCCGCTGCAAAGCCCAAGAACGGCAGGTTTCCGCCAAGGTGCGCCAGCAAATTGAAAACGAACTGGAGCTGATCCAAAAGCTTAACTTTGCGGACTATTTCCTCACGGTGTATGACATTGTGGACTGGGCAAAAAGCCAGCAGATCCTCTGCCAAGGCCGTGGCAGTGCGGCGAACAGTGCGGTTTGTTATGTGTTGGGGATCACCGCTGTGGACCCAGCGAACTTTGATTTGCTCTTTGAGCGGTTTATCTCTCTAGAGCGAGGCGACCCGCCCGATATCGATGTTGATTTTGAAAACGACCGCCGGGAAGAAGTCTTGCAGTATGTCTACCGGCGGTATGGTCGGGAACGGGCGGCGATGGTTTGTAACGTGGTCACCTTCCGGGGCCGAGGGGCCTTGCGGGCGACCGGCAAAGCCCTGGGCATCCCCGAAACCTTGCTACAACGTGCGGCGAAGAGGTCAAAAACCCTTGAGTTTCGTGGACAAGACAAAGCCAGCTTGTTGATGTCTCTCAAGGGAGAGTGGCAAGCCGAAGGGCTGAGTCTGAGCGACAGGCAATGGTTTTTGTGGGCCTCTATGTCAGAACGGCTCAAGGGCTACCCCCGGCATCTTTCGATCCACTCCGGCGGGTTTGTGTTATCCGACCAGCCGATTGACGCCCTGGTCCCCCAAGAGCCAGCGACTATGGTGGGCCGGACAGTCATCCAGTGGTCCAAAGACGATTTAGAGGCCCTTGGGTTTTTTAAAATCGACTTGCTAGCCCTCGGGATGCTCAGCGCCATGCGCCGGACCTTTGACTTCATCGCCGAACAAGGAGGGCCAAAACTAGGCCTCAAGGACATCCCCCAGGGTGACCGAGCGACCTACCAAATGATCTGCGAAGCGGACACTGTCGGGGTGTTCCAAATCGAATCCGCCGCCCAACGGGCCAGCTTGGCGACCTTGGCACCACAAAAGTTTTATGACCTGGTGGTTCAAGTGGCCATCATCCGGCCAGGGCCAATTTTGGCAGGGGTGAAACACCCCTACCTCAAACGTAGGGCGGGGCTAGAGCCAGTCACCTACCCCCACCCGCTGTTAGAGCCTATTTTACAGCGCACCTATGGCACCATTATCTTTCAAGAACAGTTGATGCGGGTTGCCATGGCGGTGGGCAACTTCACCGCTGGTGAGGCGGACATGATCCGTAAATCCATCGGTGGTTTTTCGAGCACCGGTAACCTGAGCCTGTGGATTCATAAATTGATCGAGGGCATGGTGCAAAACGGCATTGCCCCCAAATTCATTGAAGAAGTGATCCAGCAAATCCAAGGGTTTTCCAGTTATGGTTTCCCGGAGTCCCATGCCGCTAGTTTTGCGATGATCGCCTATGGAAGCAGCTGGCTCAAGTGCCACCATCCAGTGGCCTTTTTTGCCGGGCTGCTCAACTCCCAACCGATGGGTTTTTATAGTTCCGACACATTGATCAAAACAGCGATCCAATCTGGTGTGACGGTGTTGCCGGTTTGTATCAACCGCTCCCAGTTGGAGGCGATGATGGAGGTTTTGCCTGAGCCAGCCAAGGCGCAGGCCGGACAGAAAACCCACGCCATCCGGCTTGGGTTTAACCAAATCAAAGGGCTGAGTGAGGAAACCAGCAAGCAGATTGTCTCGGTTCGCCCTGCAAAAGGGTGGAGCAAGTTGGAAGGGTTTTTGTCCCAGGTTTCGTTGGCCCAACCTCAAGTCAGTGCACTGGCGGCGGCGAACAGCCTCGCCGTCTTAGGCAGCCCCCGGCGTGATGCCTTGTGGCGGGTGGAGGCCCCTCTATACAGCCCACAGCGCAGCTACCTCAAGCACCTCACCCTAGAAGAACCTACAGCGAGGTTTGCCCCAGAAACAGAGATGGAAGCGGTGGAGCAAGATTACCGGGCCACCCGAACCAGCCTGGGCCGCCATTTAAGCGACTTGATCAAGGAGCAAGCCTGGGTGTACCCGGTCCCGCTGGATCAAACCCTGGATTTCAAACAAATCAAACAAGCGAGCACCGGCTCCACCATCTGGGTGTTTGGGATGGTTTTGGTGAAACAATCCCCAGGGACCGCCAAGGGAATGTTGTTCATCACCCTAGAAGACGGTCAGGGAACCCTGCAAGTCGCCGTGACTCCCCAGACCTACGCCCAATATGCCCGGTTGATCGATCAACAACTGTTCTTGTGCCTCCAAGGCCGGTTGCAACAACGAGACGGCAACCCCACTCTGTTGGTCCAGCAGGTCTACGACCCAGACTTCCAGCTAGCACCGGTATTAACCCTAAAAGCGAGGCAAGCCTTTGAACCCCAAAACATCAAACCTTACAAAGGAGTTCGAAGTTATATGTGACCAAATCTCGGGTGTATTCCCGATTGCCAAAATAGAGGGGGCTTTGGTATTCTGGCAGCCTAGGTTTATCGTCATCTATCGAGGAATATGCTAAAGGGTATCTTAGGGGGCGGGAAAAAACGCAAAGCTGAACAGCTGGTCGTACAAGCTCTTGTCAAACTAGATGATCAAAGTAACAGTGCTGCCCAACAAGCGTTCCGGCAGGCCATCTTGCTTGGCCAGGAAAAAATTGCCCCTTACATGCGGAATTTATTCGCAGGATTTATCCAAAACCAACGACACGCCGAGGCGGTCGCCATCGGCAAACCTCTGAGCGGTTTTTACGCCAGCGACCCAAAGCTATTTACAGACTTAGGCAATCAATACCGTCATTTGCGGGACAATGAGAACGCAAAAGCTTGTTATAAAAAATCCCTTCAGCTGGCCCCAAGATACGAACTTGCCTACCTGAACCTCTCGGCACTGCTCGCCAAAGTTGATCTTTACGACGCCGAGATCCAGCCGCTGTTAGACAGTTTTTCGGACCAAAAAGACTTTGTCCTCCCCCCTTACCAAGGGGGCAAGCACCTGCTCAGCCAAATCGCCAAAGAGGTGCGAGAAAAGAAAGAAGCTGACTCGGTTCCTACCGCAGGGATCAAGAAAGAGGAACTGCTCGAATGCCTCAAAACCAAAGCTTTAGACGCACTGAATCTAGCGACAGAACAAAACCGCTTGGCGATGGACGCCGCTGAACGGCACTTGGCCAACATGGTGATTGCAGCATTGCAATTGGGCAAACTAGAAGTCGCTGCAGACGGCATAAAGTTTTTGGACCGGAGCCACCGAAATTATGGCTACTATCTATTGCTCAAGGCGATCTTAGCGGCCAAGCAAGGTGAGCTTGATGTTGCCCTGGATATTTTGAAGTCTGAGCAGGCCCGGAAACCGGACGAACGGTATTATAACGTCAACCTAGCCATTGCGTTGCAGTTGGCTGGTAAACAACGACAAGCGAATATCTACCTGATCCGCACCGGCTATTTACTGCAAAAATCCTATGGGTTTTATTCTGCCGAAGAGCTGGACAACATGGCGAAGGAATTCATCGGAAAACGACGATACAAAGAAGCCTTGGGCCTTTACCAAATCATCGTCGAGACCGACCCAAAGCCGCCCACTTGGATGGAAATGACCCGGTGTTTGTACTTCCTCAAACGCCTCCCTCAAGCCACCAAAGTGGCCAAGGAAGGGCTCGGGGAAGCGACCAAACTGGGGCCTGTGGCTAAACAGGACTACACCAACGAGGCAACCGAGTTTTTTGAAACCCAAGCAGACAGCGCCGCCCAGCAACAGCTCTACGAGCAAGCCTTGGCGCTGATCGAATCAGCGTTGTTTTTTGATCGAAACGCCGAACGACTCGATAAAGCAGGGCAAATCGCCTATAAATCGGGGAATAGTTATAAAGCAGCGGAATTCCAAGAAGAGTCCAACAATCTAAAAGGGCTCAGTCGGGAAGAACAGCAAGAGAGCAAACGACAGCGATACATCACCTTGGGCAAAGAATATATGTCCCAAAAGAAGTTCCAGTCGGCGATCCACCACTTCGAATTAGCCTTCGATATGAAGCTGGATAAAGACGTGTTTATGTTCCTCGCCACCATCTACAAAAAGCTCAAACACCAGCGGGCGTTAAACAACCTGATGGGCCGTTGGAAATGGATGTTAGAAAAAGAACAAGAGAAAATGCACCTCCAAGACATGAAGCTCAACGCACGGCAGATGGAACTGGATGGTGACAACAAGCGGTAAACCCTCTTTGTTTAAGGGGCTATGGGGCGCAGAACTTCCGTTGGTTTTGTTGTCTTTAAGCTGGACCCTATTTCAAGATACCCGCCTTCTTCCAAGGGTGTTGGTTCGCCGTAAATTGGAATTTTCCGCAGGCAATCCAAACTCCTATCTACCCCTTAAATTAAGCCTTTAGCTGGTTTCCCCCAGGCTCCAATTTGTAATGTGGCTTTGGCCTTCCTTTGAGCCACCTCACCTGCCAATCTAACCTAGAAGACTCCAATGCGCTGGTTATCGCAGAAATACGACCTCAGAAAGCAACACTTGGGCGTCTGAACCAAGTCGCTGACCGCCAACTGGGGATGGGAGTCCACGAAGTCGCCCTGAGGTGGTACACAAAGTCTCTGTTAAAAAAGTGGGTCTGTCATAGATGCCTGCCATGAAAGCGATGAAAGTCAAAAAGGGGCAGGTAAATGACAAAGGTTTACAACAACCATGGAATCAATTTAACTTGATCATTTGAGCGTTATAGATAATAAGGCACTGATTTTTGAATCGGCTCCTAAAGACAAAATTAGTTAAACATAGGCCCAGAATGAAATTTCTCAATGATAATTATACCTTAGAAATTGATGACCTCGGTTATAAAGCCCAGGCAGTACAAATCAGAAACCTACTGCTCAATGCAGAGACCCCTTTTTCTATGGGGATTTCGGGCCGTTGGGGTTCTGGGAAGACGAGTCTCATGAGGTATCTAATGGCTTCGGTTGGCGGGCAATCAGCAGCATACCGGATCAAGTACCAAAAAGAGAGCTTTTCTGAGAGAAACTATGGAAATATTTTAGGGGAGTATGAAAAGGATTTTGAGCATGTACATGCAATCTGGTTTAACCCTTGGGAATACGAGGACCACAAAGAACCTTTAGTCGGGCTGCTGCAAGAGATTCATCATCATTTTTCTATGATCAGCCAAGGGGTAAATGAGGTTAAAAAACTCTCCCAGGTCTCGGTCATGGCTGGTCTAGACCTGCTCGGTTCGCTGATTCAATTGGGCAAGGGTGCAGGATCAAAGACTCAAGCCTTAGGCGAAAAGTACGAATACGATCACTTTGACTACATGGATCGTGGCCAGCGGTTTAAGTTGTTTTTCCGAGAATCGATCAAGAAGCTTTTAACAACAAAGGTTAGAAAAAAGGAACGTTTAGAGGGCAAGGCAAGGATCATTATCTTCATTGATGATCTGGACCGCTGTGAAGAAGCAACCACCGCAAAGCTATTGAAAGAGATCAAACAATACCTCTCGACCGAACATTGCCTGTTTGTCTTTGGCATGGACCGCTATCACATCGAAAAATCTCTAGCCTGTACCAGTGCCAAAAGCACAACCGAAGCTCGCTCCTACTTAGAAAAGCTCTTTCAATCGACCTTTTACCTCAGGGCACCACGTGAGGAAAAGTTACAAGAGTTTCTCACCAGCCTGACCTCGGAATATCCCTTTGTGCTGGAAGAGGATAAAGGGGAACTGACCCAGTTTATCATCAAAATCCTCGATCCGATCCCTAGGAAGCTCAAAGGGTTTATCAATGCCCTCTACTTTCATGTGATGGGTTCGTTGTTGTATCAAGAGGGAGAGACGATCCCCCTGGAGGACTTAAAAAAACTGGTGTTAATCTGTTACCTCAAAAGCTTTCATGAAGGGGTTTATGGGGTTTTAGAAAACTCCTCGGACTTCCTCAAAAGCATCCTCGGTGTTTTTCAACAGAGGGACCGATTTAAATGCGAAACCCATCCTGACTACTTCGCCTATTTAGAACTGCGGTCTCATATCCAATCGATCACGCCCCAGAGTCTGGTGAACGATGAGTTAAAAAAAGAGGAATTTGCCAACGACCTGGCAAAGGAAAAAAAGTTTCTTGCGGAAGTTTACGACCTGCAAGCGAAACATAAAACCATTGAAAACTATATGGACGAGTTTGTAGAGGCGTTCAGTCACTCAGCATTTAATCAAGATGACATGAAAAGGTACCTGTGATGCGAGAAAAGCCAGCTTTGTTTACATTCCCTCTCAATCCGCCTTTCAATGACTTGAAACATAAAAACCTCTTCAACCTGTATCAGGCGAAACTGGCAGCGCATTACTCCAAAGAAGACGCCCTCGGCGTTTTAGAAAGCTCGATGAACGTCCCCGCTGCGTTACGGGATATCTACGTTCCCCTGCGTTTGGGGGTTCAAGAGTGCTCTGAAATCGATACCGAGCGGCTCGAAAAGGTTGAGGGTTTGGAAGTCCCCGAGGTGATCCAACGGTCCAAGTTTATTGCGATTTCTGGCATCGCAGGCAGCGGGAAATCCATTTTGACTAAATTCCTCTCCTCCGCTTTAGGGGCACAGGAAGACAAAATCGCCCACCAGATCGGCAGACGGTTGGTTCTCCCCTTTGTGCTGCGGGAATTTGACATGAGGCAGGTGACCTCCATGGAGGCTCTACTGCGCCTCTTTGCAGAAAAGATGTCCAAAGACTTAGCCCTCGACGGGTTAACTAGCTCGTTTTTTGAGTATTACATCAAAAAGGGCTGGGCGATATTGATTTTTGATGGCTTCGATGAGATCGGGGAAAAGGCGAACAAGGGACTGATTGATTCCATTAGAAGCTATTTTTCTAATCTGTCTTTCGAAGAGCTAAACACCCCCAACACGGTGATCATCACAGGTCGCCCCTCGGGGTTCTTGTCTCATGTGAATTATGATCTTTTTGAGAAGTATCACCTACTCCCCTTCAACCAAACCCAGATCGATACCTTTGCGGAAAATTTCTTTTCCACCCAATACGGAGCGGGAGAGAAAAAACAAAAAAATAAGGAAAACTTCCTCGCTCGGCTCGCAGAATTCAAAGGCTTGGATGAGTTAAAACACCGGCCCATCTATCTAGCGATGTTGGTGTTTATCTGGGAGACTGACGGCGAATTGCCCTATACCCGGACGGTCGCCTATTCTAAGATGATCAATGCCTACCTGCATCAGCTGGAAATGAAAAAAAAGGCAGTCGCTCATCAGGAGAATTTAGACGCCCCGACCTGGACTGTGGAGGATAAACGAGTCATTCTAGAGGAGCTGGCTTACCTGATCCACACCAGTGCGGATCAAGAAAACCAAGAAACCGAAGAATCAACCTTCCACATCACCGTCACCGAAGAGAAGCTTTTTGATTATTTCAAACGGATTCTATCGAGCCCAGAGATTACCCTCAACAGTATTGACCCTGAAAAAGTCACTGCAAAGGACCTACTCAAGTTCTATCTAGCCCGAACAGGTCTCTTGATTGAGCCTGCCGAAGGGCATATCCAATTCAGCCACCTCTCTTTCCAGGAATATCTGGTTGCGAGCCGGATCTACCGGCGACAAAAAAAGAGAAACAATGAGGCCTACCTGAGAACGGAAATCTTTTCCAAGCTCCCCCGGCCAGGGTGGCAAGAGGTAGCCCAACATTTTTACGGTATCGACAATTCCTTGCAGGGAGACGGGCAGTCCGAACAATTACAGTTTCTTTTTGATAACAAGGAACCTTCTCATTATCTTTTTTTAATGAGTCTCTTCGCTCATTCCGCTCGCCGTTTTTCGGAAGAGGAGATGAAACAGTGGCTCAATTCAATGTTGGTCTTTCTGGTTTCCAGCAGGCTAAAAATTCGAGAGATCGAATTGATTGCTGACTTTTTTACGGGAACCCTGAAAAGAGAGCTGGAAAAACAATTTGGGGAACCTTTTTATTCAACTTTGATTCATCATTACACCCAGTTTTTGCAGTCCCTGATCAATGAGCAACCCTCTTTTCCACAGGGCCTATTGGCACCCGTTGAAGAGGACAAGGAAGACTGCGGATATCGCCTGAAAGACCTCATTGCGCAGGAACAGCTTTATCCCGCTCTTTTCCTTGGGAATTTTTTATTGAGGTCTGAAAAAGAGGCCTACTTAAAGCTCGACCTCTCCCCTTTAAAACGGATTTCCGGTTCCTTTGAGTTGTCGGTGATCTTGAATGGTTACACAAATCTGTTTCCAGAACAGACCGCTTTGCCGTTGTTACGAGGGATCATTGATCAAAACCTGAGGCTGGTAGAAAAAACTTGTCTTTTGGGGACAGCTTTTTTTGATGGAGCATCGGTTGATCTGGATAACTTGCTGTATAAAAAACTGCTAGAACGTTCTTTCTCGAATTATTTTTTTCTCTATAATTTTTTGACTCCCGCCCTTGGAAGTGGAGACAGGGAGTTGTTTCAAAAAGTTAGATTCCAAATATCAGAATCTATGGCTATGGCTAGGGATAGGGCTATGGCTATGGCTATGGCTAGGGCTAGGGATAGGGATAGGGATAGGGCTATGGCTATGGCTAGGGATATGAATATGAATATGAATATGGCTAGGGCTAGGGCTAGGGATATGGCTAGGGATATGGATATCGATATGGTTAGGGATATGGCTATGGCTAGGGATATGGATATGGAAGCCCGTGGTCATTTATCTGATTCATGGATCTGCTTTAATCTCTACGCTAGCAGCTACCTGCTTTCCAAAGACCTGGGTCTTTCCCTGCCCCAGAGTCTAGCCGACTTCCCGGACGACTTGACCAGCTACGAGAACCTTTTAGAGGATCTGGAAAGCTCCCTGGCCAGAGGATTGACGGATCAGGAAAAAGAGGAACTACAAGAATGGTGTGAAAAAAGTGATTTCCTGCCGTTGGTAAAACTGCTCAAAAAACAAAAACTCACCTTCATGAGTCCAGAACAGGTCCTTTTGGATTTCCATCAAAGGGTCAAGGATTTTAATGAGGCCACCAAGGGATCAACCAAGCGTAAGAAGGTAACAAAACCTTGATTTGGTCGTCTGATTTAGCGTGGGGGTTGTGTGCAATGCGGGTTTTGAGCTAGCCCGCTGCTTTGGCCATTGGCCCCAGTGGATTCGAGCCAGCTGCATAGTGTGGCGCTACCCTGGGTTCAGGCAGGTCCGTGAAACCCAAGGACACACCTCCTATCTAAAACCCCAACAAATCATAATGGCCGCCGATGGCAAAAAGGTAGATGGTTTGGTCATCGAATCGGTAGATCAGCCGGTCTTTTTGGGAAAGACGGCGGGACCAGAAACCAGAGAGTTGGTGTTTAAGTAGTTCTGGTTTCCCAAGGCCCAAGGCGGGGTCGCTGCGTTGCAATTCTTGGAGAATGCAACACAGGTTTTTATGCAGTTGTTTGTCTTTTTTTCTTAATTTTTCATATGCCTGCCAGGTATTCCCTTCAAAGGAAATTGATCTCATCCATTTCCTTTTGACTCGGTCGATAACCGGTCCCTTGTTGGTGGGTTTCTAAGGACTGCTGGATTTGTTGCATTAAGTTTGAGTTACCCAACACAAACAAAGTTTCCTGGTCTCGTTGCCAGTCTTCTTCGCTGACCACCACAAAGGCTTTCTCTGTCCGCCGGGTCACTCGCAACACTTCATGGTTGGCCATGATTTGATCCACGTTTTCTTTTAAGTGGGCACGAAACTGGTTCACTGAAACTTCTTTCATCGGATCTCCTTTTTCTTAAATGTACGGCATTACCGTACATTTGTCAACCTGACGGGCTGCAAAGCCAAAGACCTGTGCCCAAATCAAACCAAGGAGTGATACCACCCCTTGGTTTGAACTAACCCTTCTAATGATACCCCGCCTCTGGATGAAAGCAGACCAGCGCGGCGGTGGTGCTGGTGGGGGAGAATTCGAAGCCGTCGGTCAAGCTCACGCCGATTTGGCTGGCGTTTAACAGCTCAAAAATGGGCTGGTTGAGCTGGATTTTGTTCATTGCCGGGTACCCTGGGGAGTACCGGCAGCTTTGGGCGGCTCCGAGGTGCTGGGTGAGTTTGTCGTCCAGCACGGCGGCCATGTCTTCGGCGACACGGTCGGACAGGCCTTGCAGCATCCAGGCAGCTTCGCCGTCCTGGCCTTTGATTTCCTTCATCGCCGCTTCTAAGCCCGTCCCAGCGGTGGAGAGCTGCAAGCCGACCCAGTTGAAGCCCTCAGGACTGAAATAATGGGCGAGGTTGAACTTGTCGGTTTTGTGTTGGCCGATCACGTCGTTGAAGTCCATCTGGGCTAGTTCTGTCTTGCCGTCTGGGCTGAAAATCAAGATTTGTTCCCCCACAGAGCGAGCCAGGAACAGGCCGCAAACCCCTTGGGGTTCGATCCAACCTTTGGCTTCTGCCTTGGCCGCCCAGTCGTGCAGTTGGGTTTTGAGTTGGGCTTCGTCGATGCCCTTCTTGGCCCAACTTCCCTTGCCGCCGTACTTCCAGTTCAAGGTGAACAACAAGGTCTGGTTGAGCTTGTCCACAAACTCGGTCATCTTGAACCTCACCACTTCCGGTTCCATCCCTTTGGAGCGGTCCGGCGCTTCCATGGCTTGGACGGTTCGGTAAGGCAGTTCTGCCAACAGCCGGGTGGTTTCTTCGGCCCGACGTTGGCCCCCTTCGAAGGCCTGGATCATCCGGGCCTTGTTTTTGACCAACAGCTCAGCCCGTCTTTTGGGCTCCCCCAACTGGCTCAAGACGTTGATCCCGTCCATCGCTGAGGCGCAGTAAAACACGTTGGAGCGCATCGCCTGTGTCTGTGTCTCGCCCGCCAAGGCGACTTGGGCAGCGTGTTTGAAGCTGACCGGTGCCCCACCAATCAAGAGGTCGATCTGCCCTTCCAGCCCTTCTTCCTTGAGCATTTTGGACAGGGTGATCATGTGGTTGCTGGTCTGCACCAACAGCGCAGAACAGCCGATGGTGGTCGCTTTGTGTTCCTTGGCGGTGTCGATGAACTTCTGCAAAGGCACCTGGACCCCGAGGTCAATGACCTTGTACCCGTAGTTTTCCATCAAGGTTTTGGTCAGGTCTTTGCCGATGCTGTGTACATCCTGGTAGACGGTCCCGAGGACAATGGTCCCCTTCACCGGGATTTCCCCCGACTCCCCTTGCTTGGCCTTCATGTAGGCTTCCAGCAGTCCCATCACCTGTTTCATCACGTCCGCAGACTTGAGCAGGTGGGGCAAGGACACTTCGCCTAACGCAAAACCACTGCCCAGCTCTTCCATCGCCTCCATCAGGTGGTCGTTGATCAACACCAAGGGCTCGGCTCCGTCGAGCAATACGGCGGCAACAGTTTCGATGATTTTGTCACCGTAGGTATACTCAAACCCAAAGACCGAAACTTGGCCTTGGCCCCGTTCCTTGAAACCGTCTTTGATCTTCTGGCAAATCGCTGCGATGGGCTCTAGGTCTTCGTAGTTGGTTTTTTTCTTTTTCGGTCCGCCGGTTTTGAGGGCGGCGATTTCTTCCAGTTCGGCAAAAGCGTCCATGTTCCGCTCTAGAATCACCTTGCGGCCCAAGTCTCGGTCCCCGGCGTCTAGGCTTTCAATCGGTACATAGTGGTGCGGGTTGACGATGGCGGCGTCCAAACCGGCCTTGCGGGCTTCGTCCAAAAAGACCGAAGTCAGGACTTTACGCATGTAAGGTTTCTTCGCCAAACCGTTGGTCAGGTTGCCGACACCAATGGTGGTTTTCACCCCTGGATACAAGGCCTTGATCGGGCCAATCGCTTGGATCGACTCAGTCGCAAAGTTCATTTCCGGGTCCGACTCAGAGCCAATCGGGAAGGCGTTGATGTCCACCAAAAACTGGTCTGGCTTTTGGTGGTGTTTGTTGATCGCCTTGTCCAAAATCGCCTTGGCCAAGTCGATTTTCTGTTGGGTGGTGATCGCCGGGCCTTCGGGTCCGGTGGTCAGGGCAATGTACAGCGGGGCGTGGGCTTTGGTGACGTCCAAAACAGCGTCCACCTTGTCCAGCCCTGGGGCGTATTCTTCCAAGGATATCGAATTGATGATCGGACGGCCTGGATAGACCTTGATCGCCTCGGCCAACGCTTCGACGTCAAAACTGTCCAAACAAAAAGAACCAGAGAAGTCCACACACTGGGCCTGGATCACAGAAACCAAGGTGTCTGAGGTGTTGACCAAGTTGGAGTCCATGCAGATATCCAGGACTTCCAAACCAAGGTCCACCAACTGTTCCTTGACCACTTCTTCCAACACGTCTTGTTCGATCACTTCGGCTTCGTTCTCCACCGCTTCTCGAACTTTTTTGCTACCTCGCACGTTCAGCCGTTCCCCGATACGGATCAGGGCGTCTGCTGAGTCGATGGCAATCGCTTGCTGAGGGCCGGAAATATAGAGCTGTCCGTCGGTTTTTCGGGGCACCGGTGCTTTGCCTTGTAGCTTGTCTGCTAAGGCCTTGATATGGGCCGGACTGGTGCCACAGCAGCCGCCGACAATGTTCACCCCAAGCTGGTGGTAAGGCTCGATGAAGTTGGCGAAGTCCTCTGGCCCCAACTTAAACACCGTCTCCCCACCTTCAGAAATCGGCAAACCGGCATTCGGGATGATGGAAACCGGGATTTTGGAATGTTTGCAGATTTTTTGAACTGTCGCCAACATCTGGTCTGGGCCAATGGAACAGTTGATCCCAAAAGCACTGATCCCGATTTCTTGCAAGGTCACCAAAGCGGCCAAAATATCGGTGTTGAAGATCTGCATCTTGGAGAACTTGTCCACCGTCACTTGGGTGATGATGGCTACTTCTTGGCCTAACTCCAACATCGCTCGTTTCGCCCCAAACACAGCGGCTTTCAGCTCCAGCATGTCTTGTTGGGTCTCGAAGAGCAGCACGTCTGCCCCGCCGATGATCAGGCCTTTGGATTGGTGGTAAAAGTTTTGTTCGATCTGGTCGAAGGTGCCTTTTTGTAGGTCGGCGTGGGTTGGGGATAACACCCAGTTGCTCGGTCCGATGCTGCCCAACACCAACAAAGGCCGCCCGTCGTACTCTGGGCTCTGGCGGTATTCTTCCAAGGCCTTTTGGGCGACCTGTGCGGAGCGAATGTTGAGCCGGTCGGCGAAGTCAGGCAGGCTGAGTTGGTTGATGTCTTGGCAGTCTTCTGGGAACTCGCTTAAGTCCAAACCGGAAAAATCAAACTCCGCCAAACGTAGCTCTGAAGCCCCAAAACTGTTGGTTTCAACCGCCATGGCCCCGGCTTCCAAATAAGCCTTGTGGATGTCTTTGACAGCGTCAGGACGGGAGAAAACCAGCAGGTCAGAAACCATTTGGTAGCTTTCCCCACCATAGACTTCTGGCCCAAATTGGTAGTTTTGAACCATGGTGCCCATGGCGCCGTCGATGATCAAGAGTCGTTGATCGAGTAATGCTTGAAATTCGGAAGGAGTCATGTTTTTCTCAGCTGTTTAAAAGGAACAAAGGAACTAAATCTCGTCGGCACGACGCCGGAAATACCAAGGCAAAAATCGGACAGCCAGCAACCCAAAGGCAACCATCCACAACAGGCTAGGCAACCACATCAAGGGAGATAAGCCGTCCACCACGTTCATGCCCAGCTCAAGACCGACCCGGAAAATAGCGGCCAGTTGAACCAGGATATACCCCAGGCTGCACAGCCAATCGGCTTTGAGCCCACGGCCAGAATGCCCCAGGGTCACCCGGACCAACATGCCGTAAGCCAAACATCCCATCATCCCGACTGTCATGGCGTGTAGCCCTGCGAGGTCTAGGTGCATGTCGGCGTCTCCCGCCAATCGGTCCAGGCCAATGGCGATGCCCAGTACAAACGTCAGTGGCAGCCACGCCAAAGCGCCGTATAAGTATAACAGCAATGGGTCTTTTTTGGGGGCGAAAAAACGCCAATGGTAAAATTGCCATAAAGTCACCGCTAACAAAAAAGCATCGGTGAACACCCACAACTCTCTGGCGTCCCCCAGTCCGGCCAGGGTTTTTGCAAACAACCCCAAGGCCCAGAGTGGCAAGCTGTAGGACAAACTCTTCATCCCAATCGGGCCGGTGCGGTTTTCAGTAAAAAAGGGCAACATCCGAAACAAGGTGCTGAGCAACAACAACGGCCAGAAAAGATAGGCCCCAAAGGTGATGCCCGCTTGGTACAGCGCAGGGTTGGGGACCAATTGGAACGCTAAAACACAAAAGCCGCCGAGCACCCCAAAAAACAACGCCCCCAAAACATAAGCTGGTTGTCGCCGCTCGAAACCTTCACCGGCGATGAACAGACGGAGCAAATGAGCCCAGGCCCACAACAGGCCAACAAATATACAAAACGCCCCAATACTGCCCCAAGGCTCTCCAACCCAAAGTTGCGCAAAATACAGCGTAAAGCCAAGCACCAAGGCCCACCAGGGGCCGTGGAAACAATTGCGAACTTCACCGGCGCTGCGGGTCCATTTGGGGAAGGCGGTGAACAAAAAGCCCAGGGACACCAAAGGAAACACCACATACAACAGCCCAAACCCGTGGATCGTTGCGGGGCTGACCCTCAACACAGGGGGCATGTCAAACCGGTGGAACAAAAACGTCCCCCACCAAGCCATTGGCAAGACCAGTAAAGTCGCAGCACCGCTGAAGTACAATCGGTGAGGTTCGCTGAACAGCCGTTTGATCGGGGTCATTATGGTCCTAAAAGGGTGCTGGGAGGTGTTTGCTTAATTCTTCTTTAAAGGCTTCATAATCCTGCACCACAGGGTACTGTGGAAACTGTGCTGCGATGGAAGCCGGAGGCCGGAAGAACATACCCTGGTGGGCTTCTTCAAGCATCGTCACATCGTTGAACGAATCCCCTGCCGCCAGGGTCTGGAAGTTCAGGTCTCGAAACGCCCGGACCGCCTTTCGTTTTGGGTCTTTAATCCTCAGGTGGTAATCTTCAATCACCCCGGCAGCGTTCACACTCAGGTTGTGGCAAAACAAAGTTGGCATATCCAACTGGGCCATCAACGGCTTGGCGAATTCAATGAAGGTGTCAGATAAAATCACCACCTGACTGCGTTGTTTCAGCCAGTTTAAAAATTCCAAAGCCCCATCAAAAGGCTTCAACGTGGCGATCACCTCTTGGATATCTTTCAGGGTCAGGCCCTGCTTTTTGACTTCCCTCAGACGGATGCCCATCAGTTCATCGTAATCAGGGATATCACGGGTGGTGAGTTTGAAGGTCTCGATGCCGGTTTTTTCGGCGACATTGACCCAGACTTCAGGGACTAAAACCCCTTCGAGGTCAAGGCAGGTAACAAATAATTGGCTCATGGATCGTGCTTTGAAGCTGACTTGAATTTTAAAGGCCTCTCGGTTAGAATCAAACCGATGCTACAGCCCGTAGCGTATCGATTCCAGTTGACCTCGACAAGCCAAAAAGCCTGAGCGGCTTACATGACCGATTCCCTGATCCAAGAAAAACTCGCCTTACTGCCTGAAGACCCCGGTATTTATCGGTTTTATGACTCTAAGGGCAAGTTGATCTATGTGGGTAAAGCGAAGAACCTCAAAAAACGGGTGAAGAGTTATTTCACCGCCCAGGCGATCAACGACCCTCGGATCACGGCGTGGATTCCCTTGGTGGTCGATTTGGCTTGGATTGTGACCCACAATGAGATCGAGGCGTTGATCTTAGAGGATCACCTGATCAAAACCCACCGACCTAAGTATAACATTGAGCTGAAGGATGATAAAACCTACCCCTATTTTCGGCTGACCATCACCGAGCTTTACCCAAGGTTGTTTTTGGTCCGTAACCCCAAAAAAGACCGAGCTTTGTACTTCGGGCCATACGTAGCGGTGAAAACAGCGAGGGAGGCGATGAACATCATCCGGCGGTTTTTCCCGTTACGGCAATCCAAAATGGAGCTAGACGGCAGCAAAACCTACCGGCCATGTTTGAACTTTCAGATGAAGCGATGCCTCGGCCCCTGCGCCGGGCAAGTGGACCCCGCTGAATATGGGAAGTTGGTGGAGAAGGTGGTGTGGTTGCTCAAAGGGAACTATGAGGACCTGCTCAAGAGCCTGACCGAGGAGATGATGAACCACTCCGAGGCGATGCGTTTCGAACTCGCTGGAAGTTGCCGGGATCAAATCAACAGCCTCAAGCGGACCTTCACCAAACAGCAGGTGCTCTCGAAGGAAAAAGTCGACCGGGATGTTCTGTCCTTGGTCCGGGAGGGCGGTTTTGCGGGGGTCCAGGTGTTGTTTATCCGAGGAGGGTTGTTGCTTTCGGATGATTTTTACTTTTTTAAGCAAGGGGACCAATACTCGGACCAAGAGCTGCTCCGTTCGGCGTTACACCGGCTGTATTTTGCCGGGGAAAAGCCGTTACCCAAAGAAATCATATTGCCCTTGATCAACGATGATATCTTGATCCTGCAAACCTATTTTTCCGAACGAAGGCACTCAAAGGTTCATTTGTTGGTCCCCCAGCGAGGGGATAAAAAGCTGTTGCTGGATTTGTCTCACCGAAACGGCGAAACGAACTTGCAACTAAAAATGCAAGGGGCGAAGGCCGAAGAGTTGATCTTGGAGCAAGCCCAACATACCTTGCACCTTGCCAAACAGCCGATTCGGGCGGAGTGTTTCGATATTTCCAACATATCGGGGACCCACTCGGTGGGGTCTATGGTGGTGTTTGAGCAGGGCAAGGCGGCGAAGGCTGATTACCGGATTTTTAAGATCAAAACCGTAGAAGGACCAAACGACTTCGCCAGCATGCAAGAGGTCTTGAGTCGGCGGTACGGTCGGTTGCAGGCCGAAGGCGGGGCGTGGCCTGACTTGGTGATCGTGGACGGCGGAAAAGGCCAGCTCAGTGCGGCGATGAAAATCCTAGAAGACTGCGGGCTTGATCCGCTCCAGTGCTCTGTGATTGGTCTGGCGAAAGGTCGCTCAGAAAAACGGGCCGGCATCGAGAAGGAGTTGGAAGACTTTGAATATGTGGTCAAACCAAACCAAAAAAATCCCATTCACCTGAAAAAAAACAGCAGTACGCTGTTTTTCCTCCAACGTATCCGGGACGAAGCCCACCGGTTTGCGATAAGCCACCACCGCAAATTGCGAGCTAAGGCGGCCACTAAGTCTGGTTTGGAAGACATCCCAGGGATAGGGCCAAAAAAACGAATCACCTTGCTGAAACATTTTGGCAGCCTGACCGCTTTGAAACAAGCGACCGAAGCGGACTTAGCTGAGGCACCAGGGATTGGGGTCAAGGATGCGCAGATGATTTCGAGTTATTTTGCGGAGTTTGAGGACCTGTAACCAAGGGATTCAGTAAATCCCTTGGAGCTTTGGCAGGCAAAAAAGAGGCGGGCTAGCGAATACGCTTTCGGAGTTGCTTGGGGATTTTCAGCGTTTTTAGCCATTTCCTAGCCACCGAGATTTGAACCGCAAAGTTAATCCCCGTGATGGCTAACTTGTCTCGATTCTTTCGGACAATGAAGGAGTTGATCCCGACCACCTCGCCTCTTTCATCAAACAACGGCCCGCCGGAGTTCCCAGGGTTTAGACTCGTTTCCGTCTGCAATACATCGAGGCCGTCCTGGCCTTGGTATTTGATCCATATCGAGCTGATGTGCCCGGTGGTCAATGACCAAGGGGCTCCACCGCTAGGGTGTCCCACGGCGTAGACTGGGCTTCCAGGCAGAATATGCCCCACCTTTCCCAATACAGCGGGAACCGCGTGGTGAGAGACTTCCCCGTTGAGCCGAACCAAAGCCAAATCCTCGTCGGTGTTGCGGTGCAGCACGTTGCCTGGGAGAAGGGTCTGGAGGTCTTTGTAATCGTTGCCTGTCAGGTGGACCGGTTTGAAGGCAATCGACAATTGAGGACAGGGCTTTTTCTGGTTAGAAACCACATGGGAATTGGTCAAGATATGCCCTTGGCGGTCCAAGAGAACACCAGACCCAGAGGAAATAAAACTTCCCTTCTCCACACAGTAGATGAACACCACCGAACTAGCGGTTTGTTGGTAGAGCTTCACAAAGTCGGTGGCGAAGGCCTGAGCGGGGGAGCAAGCCACAACCAGGGTACAGAGTCCAATGATTTTACGGAACATCGTCGTTGTACTCAAAGGTAGAGAGAGAGACAGACAGCTGGTAAAGCTGCCTGTCGTTCCAGGTTTAGTTGAGATCGAAAAGCTGGGTTTGAACTTTCCAAATTGAAGATTTATACAAGCTCAGTGAGTTGTGAGTGAACTCTTTCAGGTTGAACCCGTACTCGATCGGCACGTCGATTTCTGCGGTCACCTTGTGTTTCTTGGTCACCGAAAGCTTCGGGAAATTTTTGGTGGCGTTCCATTTGTTGGAATACTTCAATAACTCATCCTCGGTGGTGTCAGACAACGAAAACCTTGCCACCAACTTGACCTTCCAAATGTGTTTTTTATATCGGTTGAACATGATGTAAAATTTGAGGTCATCATCTCCTTTGGTCAAGGTGACTTTGAAATCCCCATCAGAATCAACCTTATACTTCATGTCTTCAGACTTCAGGTAAGCCTCAATCAACCGAGGGGCCTCTGAGGCGTCCACAAAGGTGGAGTCAGAACGTTTGGCCGCTTTGGCAACGACACTGAGCTTTTTGTCACCGCTGTTGATGCAAGACGAAGCGGGCCAGTCGGGCACTGTCTCCTGGCTGAATTTTACTTCTTGCCATTTCTCATGGCCCCTACGTTTCAAGGAACGGATGTTCTTCTTGAGCAATTGAGCAAACCGGCCAATTTTGTCGCAGGTTTCGCCCTTGAAATCGTATGCCATCAAGACAGTTCGTACAGAAAGGGTCTCGACCGCTTTCTTTTGCCATTCGTAGGTTCCTGCTTCAATGGTCGCTGGTTGATACAGCTGAGCCACCTTACCTCGGGAAGGGGCGGAAAATGGGATCAAGTGCAAACCGTCTGAAGGTTTGATGGACTTCAACAGGTCCACCGGCGCACCAGCAACAAAGATCATGGCGTCTACTTCACCCATCTTCAGGGCTTCTAACGCGCGGTCTGCTGACTGGGTCATCACATCTTTATACTTCACATCCAGCAAGGTGGACAACAAAATGGCTGTGGTGGAGCTTCCGCTTTTTCCGGTCCCGATAGCGATTTTTTTGTGTTGCAACTCTCGAAAGGCGGTGATGTCTTTTCGGCCGATGACATGGATTTCTTCGGTGTTTAAGATGGTGACCACACGGCTTTTTTCCCGGATGGTGTCATATTGACGTTTTAAGTCGTCATTCTTTTTGGACTTCATCGCCAAATAGAGCAATGAGTCGGACTGGACAAACCCAAGGTGAAGGTCATCGTGTTTCAACACGTTGATCAAGTTCTCACCAGCACCTTCGGAAGTACGGACTGTTACGTCGAATTTGTTTTTTCGGCCTAGCTCTTTCAGGTCCAAACCCATTTGGTAGTAGGTTCCATCTTTGATACCCGTTGAGATGCCGATTTTATCGGCGGCAAAGACGGTGTTTGTAGCCCAAACTAACCCAAAAAGAAGAAAAAGTTTTTTCATGATGATGCCAAGCTATAGATATGAATAAATTCTAGATCCCGAAGCCCCGAACCTGATTAACGCCCAGTTTTTGGGAAAAAATAGGGTGTCTACCGGACCATTGTCAAGTTCTTTCTAGTTCATTCAATCTCCTCTTAACAGCCCGCAATCAAGCTTGGTGGCCTGACTGTGAATATTTTGCAGTCCTTTAATATCGAGATGACGTTGGTTTTTTTAGGGTCAGAAAAACTTGATTGAGCCTCCTGGATGGATATTAAAATGAGTGCCGAGAGGATGGCTATAAACTTTGTACAAAAAAATTGGGGTTAGAGTTTTTTTTGTTAATCTGAAAGACATTTGGGAGGCGGTCCTCCGTAAAAATCCATAAAAGACAGCCTGGGTGTTGAGCCAGTTGGGCCCATATATTGATGGAAAAAAAATAGGGTTATCTGGATAAAAAGTTAATAAATTGATAGGGTTGCGCCATTTATAGTTGTTGCTAATCTGAATGTATCGATAAACAAAAATTTCTAGTTTTTACATCTTTACCGATGATAGAAGCGCTTATTTTGTTGGCGGAGTTACCCTAAAGAGTGTATGTTCTCTAATAAGATGTCATTTCTTATGGAGTGATTTGAGTGTGATGAGAGCCTTGATTGTTGATCGGGCTTTTCACTTGAGGCAGCACACACAAGAGACTTGGTTGAGGGGGAGGGTGTATATTGTTGTACCAGTTGTCGAAAAGGAAAGATGAAAAAAGCAAAAATTCTTATTGTAGATGATCTTTATGCAAATCGTTTGGCGTTGTCTACGATCTTAGAAGACCTTGAGGTGGACATATTCGAGGCTGACTCCGGGCCCGTAGCACTTTCCTATTTGCTTGAGGTTGAGTTTGCATTGGTTTTGCTGGATGTTCAAATGCCTGGGATGGATGGCTTTGAAACGGCTGCATTGATCCGTGGGTCAAAACAAACCCAGAGTACGCCGATCATTTTTATCACAGCCAACAACAGCCTGAACTCCCAACTGATGCGAGCTTATGATTTGGGGGCAGTGGATTTTTTGTTTAAACCTCTGCAATCTGAGGTTCTTTTAGCCAAAATAAACGTATTTTTGGATTTGTACCGCCAACGGCAACTGGTGGAAGAAACCAACCACCAGTTGGCTGCTGCAAATCGGTCGAAAGATGAGTTTTTAAGCATCATCAGCCATGAGTTAAGGACTCCGTTAAACGGGGTGATCGGGATGAGTCAGCTGTTGGACTTTACGCAGCTTGATGAAACTCAAAAGGCCTACAACGAAGTGATCAAAAGCAGCGGTGAATCCTTGTTGGCACTGATCAATGATATGCTGGAAATGCAGCGGTTCAGCCAAAATAGGTCGGACATTGATGTCAGGGTCTTTAACATTTGGCGTATGCTAGAGCACCCTCTGCAAGGTGTCTCCCGCCAAGCGGCACAAAAGGGCTTGGAACTAGTGGTTCGTATCGACCCTGAGGTTCCTGGCTCCATCAAAGGCGACCCAGAGGCTCTCTGGAAGATTCTCCAGATTTTGATCGATAATGGGATTAAATTCACAGATGCTGGAGAAATTCGGTTCAATGTCAACTTGGTGGATCATCCTGACCCGAAGGACTCTCTGTGGCTTCGGTTTGAGATAGAGGATACAGGGATTGGAGTTGCGCCAAATAAGCAACAAGAGGTCTTCGAACTATTCACTCAAGGGGACAGCTCATCGACCCGGAAATTTGGAGGGACCGGTCTTGGTCTCGCAATGGTGAAAAATCTGGTGCAACTGCTTTCGGGGCGTCTTGGTATTGAAAAATCCTGCGAGCATGGGGCTTGTTTTTGGTTTGAATTGCCCTTTGGTCGGGCTGAGGATCTGAAACCAAATGATCATTGGACGGCTGAACACCAAATCGAGTTTGGGAAACGGCGATTTCTACTTCTGGAAGAAAATCATACCCGAGCTTCTTGGATTACAAAATTATTTCTGAATTTAGGGCTCTCCCTGGAGCGAGTCCGTACGGAAGACGAAGGGATCGGGGTTTGTCAAAAAGGGGCAGAGCAAGGAAACCCGGTTTTTATGTTTTTGGCGAATTGTGATCATCGCGGTGATCGACAGGTCCACCTATCCACCTCTTTAGAATCAATGCCTATGTGTCGTCCTCATCTGGTTGTGCTGCACCGGACGTACCAGCATAAAGAAGAGGCACGCTCTCAAAAGTCTGGGGTGTTTGCTCAGCTATTGATTCCCTTGCAGCAGAAGGCCCTCACCCTTTGTTTGATCAATTCAATGCAGTCTGGCTCTGTACCTGCAGGTGAAACAGAACTGTCTGTGGGGAAGTCGTTGGTCGATTCTCCGAAGCTATTGTATGTTGAAGATAATTATTTCAATCGTTTAACCATGAAGATGTTGATTGATAGCATAGGCATCCACATCGAAACGGTAGAAAATGGTGCTGAGGCGGTCAAACTGCTTTCGAAACAAAATTTTAATTTGGTTTTGATGGATTGTAAAATGCCTGTGATGGATGGTTATGAGGCAACTCGCCAAATCCGAAGCTTTAAAAACACGGCAACCGAAGCGAATGTACCGATCATTGCGGTGACTGCGACGGTTTTAGAAGGGGAAAAAGAACGGTGTTTTGAAGCGGGGATGAATGCTTTTTTGACCAAGCCCATCGATAGTGAGCTGTTGTTCGATACGGTGACAGATTGCCTCAACGAACAGTTGAGGCTACCTCCAAACGTACACAACTAGCCTGCCGAGCTGCGGGGCTTTGCGGTTTTTGATAAGACCGAAAAGATGGTGTCCTCCTGCAAAAAAGGTTTTCCGATACAATGGGCCAAGCCTAGCTTTTTTGAACGTTCAAACAGAGATAAATGATCCTTGCTTGTGGTGAGCAGCAACGGGGTATCAGGTGCGGCTTCTTGGAGCACTTGGATCAACGCAAGTTCTTCGTTGCCTGGGAATACATTGTCAAGAATGATCCAATCGTAGGGTCGATTTTTTGAATCAATCAGCAGCTGATTAAGGCTGTCTAAGTCTGCCCCATGGTCCAATTCAACCATCCAACTTTCGGTGTATCCTCGGTATCTTTTCACTAGGCTCTGATCGGTGTCTAAGATCAACAACCGGCGTCCCTGCAATGTGCGGTATTCTTTTTTTGGGTTTGCCGACTCAGGAGCGAGCGGCAAAGGTATGGTCAACTCAAAAGAGCTCCCTTCGCCAGAGCAGCTCTCTAGACGAAGGGTGCCTCCCATCAAGCCGGTTAACTTGCGGCAAATCGCTAACCCTAAGCCAGCACCGCTGTGCCTGCGGCTCAGGGAACTATCCACCTGAGCAAAACTCTCGAAGACCAGTGCCTGCTTGTCTTCTTCTATACCGATCCCTGTATCTTCTACGGTGATGATCAGTTCCGGTTGATCCGGTTGGACCAAGTTGCACCGAGCCTTCAAGGTTACAGCCCCTGAATCGGTGAATTTAATCCCATTAGCCACCAAGTTCGTGATCACCTGACCTAAGCGGGAACCGTCGCCCAAGGCCAAATCAGGTAAATCGGGATCGATGACGGAGTCAAGACGGATTCCCTTTTCGCCTGCAGGCAAGAAAAAGAGGTGGATGCTTTTTTGAATCAAGTCCAGCAAGGAAAATTCGGCGATATGGAGCTTCATTTGGCCTGCTTCAATCTTTGAAAAATCCAATAGGTCGGTCAATAAAGTCATCAAGCTGTTGCTGGTTCGCTGGATGATCCCCAGGTATTCTCGTTGGTCGTCGTCTAGCTCAGAACAATCTAAAAGCTGGATCATCCCTAAAAGGCCGTTCATCGGGGTGCGAATTTCGTGGCTCATCATCCCCAAAAATTCGGTTTTGATCGCTAAGAGTTTTTCAGCACTTTCCTTTGCCTCAAACAACTGCCTTTCAATTTGCTTGCGGTGGGTGACGTCAAGTAAAGTACCGATGACCTGAGTCACCTCTGCATTTTCTCTCAATGCCTCTCCGGTCGCCTGGATATCCAAAATAGAGCCGTCACTTTTAACGATGGGGTGATCCAAACGAAAACAGGCTCCACTTTGTTGGGCAAGTTGGACAGCGTTTAAGAACTGGGTTCTTTCGGCCTCTGGGATCAACCCTGCAATGGACGATATGTTTGTAGACGGGGCACTTGAATAACCTAACAAAAGGCACAGCTCATCAGACCAGTGAACCTTGTCTTCATCGCAGTTCCAGAACCAAGAGCCAAGGTTCGCAATACGCTGGGCGTTCGCCATTTGCACATTGCGAATCCGCTGTTCTTTTTCCACCCTGCACCGAAAGGCGAGCTCTTTTTCCAGGGCTTTTCGTTGCAAATATAACTCAGAAAACACTCGGGCCTTCGCTCGCAAAAACTCAGGTTCAAAGGGTTTACTGAGGAAATCGACAGCCCCCGACTCATAACCTTTAAAGGCGTGTTCCGTTTGGTTGAATACTGCGGAGACAAAGATGATGGGGAGGTTTCTTCGCTTTTTATTGCCCCTGATCAGGCTCGCTAACTCATAACCGCTCATCCCTGGCATTTGGACATCTAAGATCGCCATCGCGAAGTCGTGCTCTAAACAGGCCTTCAGTGCATCTTCGCCGCAAAGCGCACTGATTGGAATAACCGGCTCGTCAACCAAGACCTGTTCCATCGCATAGAGGTTTTCTGGCCGGTCATCGACGATCAAAATTTTAACTTTTTCTATCAAAGCTTTCCTTGTAGCTTAGGATGTTCGGCGGTAAATCTGGTTTTTTGGGTCCACCAATTCAAATAGATTTTGGTGCTCAGAGCTCACTAAGCTTTCACTGGAGCCTAAACAAAGGTAGCCCTTTCTAGCCAGACTATCGTGAAAAAGCTGCAAAACTCGGTTTCGTAGTTTTTGGTCAAAGTAGATCATGACATTGCGGCAGAGAATCAAGTTGACCTCCGCAAAGCTATGGTCAACCGCCAAATTGTGTTTTGCAAAGGTGATGTTTTGTCGCAGCTCATGTTTTAAAATCGAAGCGTTCCCTCGGGACAAAAAGAAGTCTTGCAGGGAGCCTTCTTCGCTGACTTGACGGTAGTTTGGCGTGTATTCTTCAATTTGTGAGGCGGAGAATATCGCCTTTTTTGCAAACGACAGTTCCGTGTTGTTGATGTCGGTTCCATAAATCAGTGCACGTTTCAATAAATTGTTCGACTCCAGCAAGATCGCCAAAGAAAAAGCCTCGGCTCCATTTGCGCAGCCAGCGTGCCATACCTTGAAGTGCGGATAGCTCGCAAGCCGAGGCAGTACTTGATCTGCCAGAGCCCTGTAAAAGGAGGGGTCACGGAACATTGCGGTGACCGGGATGGTGATATAGTCGATAAACCGCCGGAATATTTGTGGGTCGTTGAGGACTGGATCAACCAATTGGCTGATCCGGGCAAATTGTAATTGATCACAAAATAACGAGACCCGGCGTTCCAAAGAGGCCGCATTATACCCAGAAAAGTCGTAGCCATATCGCTTGAAAATCCCATAAATCAGGACCTCTAGGTGTATCAGCTTTGTTTCGTCGGGCTTTGGTGCCATTTATTCCTCTAGCCTGATCTTCACCAAGGACAGCATCTGTTTCACATCAACAGGCTTGGTCATATAATCGGTTGCCCCTGCTTGAAGGCACTGTTCTTTGTCCTCGGCCATCGCTTTTGCGGTTAAGGCGATGATCGGTAATTTTTTCAGGGAAGGCTTCTCTCGAATCAGCCGTATGGCTTCGATTCCATCCATATTGGGCATCATGATATCCATAAACACCAGATCAATGTCGGGGTCTGAAGTGAGGATCTCCAGGGCCTTTTGCCCATCCTTGGCCAGTATCACTTCTAGCCCATGGTCTTCAAAGACTTGGCAAAGTGCGAAGAGGTTTCTCATGTCATCATCGACGAGCAAAAGCTTTTTCCCGGACACCGAACTCAGGTTTGTGTCTTCGGTGGCTGGAACGGGGGCCGATTCAGCAATGGGAAGCCGGTTGATGAATAAATCGACTTCGTCGATCAACCTCTCCGCTGCGTGGTCTGATTTGATCACCACAGAATCCGTGTGTATGGCAAGCCGTTGTTCCTCTTCCTCATTGAGGTCACGGCCTGTATAAATCACTACCGGTAGGCTGGCGGAAAATTGGCGTATTTTTTCAAGGACCGTAAACCCGTCGATATCTTGCAGGGTGAGGTCTAAAATCACGCAATCAAAGGCCTGGGTTTGCACGGCGTCAATCGCTTCCTGGCCCTGGGATAAAGCGGTTACTTTTCTCCCTGTCTCGGCAAGCAGATCGGCGACCACCTCTCGTAAGTCTTGATCGTCCTCTACCAGTAAGATGCTAGCGATTTGGTTGGCTTGGCCGGTGCTGAGGTTTTTTAGCAGGCTTTCTAATTGACCTTTACTGATCGGTTTGGTTAAAAAATTAACCGCTCCTTGAGCAACCGGGTCTTCATCCAGTTCATAGGCCGTGAGGATATGGACTGGGATATGTTTGGTTTTTGGGTTTTCAGACAGGCTTTTGAGCACCGATAGGCCGTCGATATCAGGCAGACGGACGTCTAAAACAATCCCGGTCGGTAAAAGCTGCTCCGCTAGCTTGATCCCCTCTTTACCTGAGTCCGTGATATGGCACTGGTAGCTCATTTCTTGGCAGCGATCTTTTAAAATATCAGCAAAATGCGGGTCATCTTCGATCACTAAAATCAAGGGAACCTTAGGTTCGTCCAATATGTTCAACGGGATTGGTTTGCCATAGACCTGAGTCGGTGATTGAGGCTCGACATCCTCGGGTCGAGGGGTAGTCAACGGGATGACCAGAGAAAAAGTTGAACCTACCCCAACCTGACTCTCTAGAAAGACCTTTCCGCCCATCAAATGAGACAACTCACGGGAGATCGAAAGCCCGAGTCCTGTTCCGTCATAACGCCTAGAAAGCCCACCATCTAATTGTTTAAAGGCCTCAAAGCTGATCATCTGTTGGTCTTCAGGGATACCTATGCCGCTGTCTTGGACACGAAACGCAACCCACCGTTCCTCGCCGCCACCCAAGGCGTCTTGCTCTTGTGGGGTCGCCGGGTTGATCGTCACGGTGACTTTGCCCTGGTCAGTGAACTTGAAGGCGTTGGACAGCAGATTTTTCATCACTTGGTTGAGCCGTAAACGATCAACCATGATTGACGTAGGCAACCCTTCAGCGACGGTTAACTCATACTCAAGTTTACTGTCTTCGGCGGTGTGAGCAAAGTCAGTCTCGAGTTCTGCTTTGAAATGCTCCAGACTGGTTGCCACCGGCTTCAATTCTAATTTCCCAGCTTCGATTTTTGACAAGTCCAAGATTTCGTTGATCAAACTCAAAAGGTAAAACCCGCTGTTGTAGATCGTGTTGACCGACTTACGCTGTTTTTCGGTGAGGTTTTTGTGTTTGCTCGATTCCGACATGGTCTGGGAAAGCAACAAAATGCTGTTCAGTGGGGTTCGTAGTTCATGAGACATATTGGCCATGAACTCGGATTTGTATTTTGAGGAAAGGGACAACTCACGGGTTTGGGTCTCTAAGCGGGCCCGAGATTTTTCGATCAGTAGGTTTTGTTTTTCTACGCTCTCCTTTTGCTGTTCCATGTCCAAGGTTCGCTGGCTCAGCTCCTGGTTAGAAATCTCTAGTTCTTCTTGCTGGCGCTGCATCTCCTCTGATTGACGTTGGGTTTCTTCCAAAAGTTCCGCCATCCGTGATTGAGCACGGGCCGATTGAATCCCGATGGCAATGCTGTCGGTTGCGGTTTCCAAAAATTCCATCGCTGTTTGGTCGAATTCCTCAAAACTGGCCAGCTCAATGACCCCTTTCAGCTCACCGTTAAACAAAAGTGGGACCAATAAAACATTGCGAGGGACTGAATCGCCGACTGCAGAGCCAATCCGCATGTAATCTTCTGGGACTTGGGTCACAGAAATCATTGTTTTTTCCAGTGCCGTTTGTCCGACTAAACCTTCACCCATAGCGAATCGGTCGCTCAAACCCTTTCTCTTGGAGAAGGCATAACTTGCGGTCAGGGTCAAAAACTCAGAGTTTTCTTCGTAGCTATAGAAAACCCCAACCTTTGCCTCCAAGTATTTAGCCAGGAAGGTGATGCTTTTTTTGGCCAATTGGACGTCGTTTAACTCGCCTCGGATCTCCATGTTGAGCAAGTTTTGACCGTTTTTAAGCCAGTCTTGTTGGGTTGCATCATCTTTGCTTTCTTTCAATGCATGGGTCATTTGACTCAGTGCTATCCCTAACAGATCCTGGTCAGAGCGGGGGGTTATGGTGGTGACATAGTCCCCTGAAGCGATTTGGTCCGCCTGTTTTGCAACCTCTCGCAGGGTACCCACCATCACCCCTAAGGACTTCCCTAGCAAGTCAGACTCGGCAAACTTAGGGGCCTCTCGCAGTAAATCCCCTTCAACAACTTGCTGCACCAGCCGCTCTTTTTCCTTCAAGCTAGCTAACATCGCTCGCAATGATCGACCCAGGTAGTCTTGTTGTGACGCAAGCACCACTTCGGTGTTGAGGTCACCTTCAGCGACCTGGGCGACCAACTTCGCTTTAAACTTGAGGCGTTTCACCAAGTCGATCATCGCCTGGCCCATTTCGTCTTGGTCACTCAACAAAACAACTTCCTGCTCTGTGTCTCCCTCGGCCAGTTTATTGGCAACCGATAGCTTTTGCCGGAGGCCAACCAACAGCCTGTCGAGACTGGCGGCGACACGCCCAACTTCATCCTTTTGTTTGATTTTTAGTAACTCAGGGATGGCTCCTTGTCCGATCAAGATGGACTGTTCGGTTATTTTTTGTAGCCCTACATTGACCCTACGGACCACCCACAGGAAAGAAAAAAGAGCTAAGAAAACCGATACCAGAGTCCCCAGGACAATGGTCCACAAGGTTTGACTTCGAACTTGTTCCGAGTTTTGGCGACGCTGGTTGAGTAAGGCTTGCTCAACTTCTGTAAACCGATTCAGCTCGCTGCGCATTTCATCCATCAAGTTTTTCCCAGATTTCCCTGCAATCAAGGTAAAAGATTGCCTCAGGGTTGCTTGATGGGCTGCGGCTTGGCGACGGGCCTCAATCTCAGGCTCACCGACGGTATTTCGCCATCGGTTATATAGTTCGGAGATTTGGTCGATTTTCTGGAAAAATTTTGGGTTGAGTTTTTTTGCTACCCCATATTCGATCAAGGCTTCTAAGTCTTTGGATAGTTTATGTTGGCTCTCTAGGTAGGGCGGGATCGCCTTTTCGTTGCTGGAAACTAAAAAAACATGTTGCTGGCTTTCTGTCTCGATGATCGATTGCAGTACCTTGGCGTTTAAAAGGCGACCTCGGTCCAACCTTTTGGCCGCTAGCCCCTGGTCAATCTGTTTGATGTGGGACCGGATATCGGCGATGATCGCCTTGCCAGGGCTGTGTGAAAATCGTTCTTCAAAAGCCTGAGTGTTGTTCGCATTTTCAGGGACTTGGCTGCGGACTTTGATGATTTTTTCTGCGACATCACCAAGCCACTGCTCTTTGAGCTGATAGACCTTCTTAACCCGATTGGCTTGACCGGGGTCATCGATGATCAATAGCTGCAACTTGTTAAAGGCTTGGTTGATTTGCTCCCGTGCGTTTTTATAGGGCTCTAAAAAGCTGGTTTCCCCGGTGATGATATACCCCCGTTCACCGGTTTCCAAATCAACCAAAAGCTTTTCAAGGTGTGACGCCAAACCCAAAACCTCTTGGGTGTGCTCGACCCAATCTTCGTCGGTTTGGGCATTTTTCAATGAATCCATCGAAACCCAAGCCAGACCCACAAATAACATCATGGGAACAACTGCCCCTAGCAGCAGTTGTCTGGCTATAGGTAGATTGGTGAATTTCATGGGTCTTCCTGTCAAAGGTCAGGTTAAGGAATGGGTATGCTTTTGATTAGCCCGGTTAGTATACCAAAAGAACCGCGAAGAGGCAATTTTGAGTGAACTTTTAACCCAAATATTACAGGTTGCTTGCACCGGAATACTGAATGTTTGTTCGAATGTCTGTAGACCCTTAAATTTAGGGCCTTAGATAAGATTTTTTGCAGGTTTGATGGCGGCGGTGATTGCGGGATGAACCGGTTAAAAATCAGGTAACTTGACTTAAGGCTGCCCTAATCTTCCATCAATTCTTTGAGGTGGCTGCGGAGCATGCCGATGGCTTTGGTGCGGAGCTGGCTGACTCTGGATTCAGTGAGGTCCAAAACCGCACCGATTTCCTTGAGGTTGAGGTCTTCGTTGTAATACAAAGAGAGGACCATTTGCTCTTTTTCTGGTAGCTTGGTGATCGCTTCGGCTAGGAATTCCTGGGCTTCACCGCCGATCAGGTTTTGTACCGGGTCGAGTTGGTCTGGATCAGAGACCGAGTCTAAGATGTTCAGATCGTCATCATCGCTGGTGTGAGGCGAGATCCCCTCTAAAGAAAGCATGGGGATAGGCCGGGCCTTTTCTAAGAATTTAGGCAATTCTTTGGCAGGCATATCCAGAGCGACACTGAGCTGCTTGTCGGTTGGGTGGTCGATTTCTTTCGCTCTGAGTGCGGTGTAGGCTTTTTCGAGCTTGGTTGCACTTTCCCTCACAGAGCGAGGAATCCAGTCTTTTGCCCTCAGGTCGTCCAGCATCGCGCCACGGACCCGGTATTCTGCAAAGGTCTTGAATTGGTTACCCTGGGTAGGGTCAAATTTTTCCGATGCCTCTAGCAAGCCAATCATCCCGGACTGGATCAAGTCATCCCGCTGGACACCCACCGGTAGCCGGGCGCTGAGTCGGTTTGCAATATGCTTGACCATCGGCGCATATTCCAAAACGATCGCTTCCTTGGTCGGCTTCGCTTGTTTGGTGTAGGGGTTATACATAGCTCTTCACTAAAGGTTCGTGTGCTTTGCAAAAGCAAAGGCTATGCCTAAGTTGTTAGCCCCTTGAGGCAAAAGATGGCCGTGTATCTCTGGGGCCACCAACCATGCGGAACCAGCATAAAAAACCGGGTTTCTATCAGGTTAAAAAAACACCTGCCCCTCAAGGGCTCCACCGGTTTTGTTGCAGCAATTCATAGGAAATCTGATCTAAAGCGAGCAATTTTTCTTCCATTGCCTTGGCGGTCTGTTCGTCGATGCTCCCAGTCTTACCTGCCCTTGGGGTGGCGTCGATTCGGTCCGCTAAGCTGTGTCGTAAGATGCCTTCTGGGGTGATGATGGCCATAAAGTCCCCTTGGCGCATGAACCCAAACCCTGGTTTTTTACTGATCAAGCTTTGTCCCAGTGCGGCAACGTCACCCTGGAGGCCCAACAGCTCCACTAAGGTGGGCAAAACGTCAATTTGGGAACCTAGCCGCTCATCGTCCCCAGCGGTTATCATCCCTGGGCCGTAGAGAATCAGCGGTACATGGAAGTAATTTTCTACCGAGCCCTTTTGGTGGTGGGCCATGGCGTGGTCTGCGGTGATGACAAACAGAGTGTCCTTAAACCAGGGTTCCTTGCGAGCGGCCTTAAAAAACTCGGACAGGCTCCAGTCTGTATAAGCTAGGCTGTTGAGGAACCCACCTTCCCCATCTGTGCTAGGTGGGTATTTTTCAAATCGATTTTCCAGCCGGGGGTAGGGGGTGTGGGTTGTGGAAGTCACTAAAAACGAAACGAAGGGCTTTTTGAGGGTCTTCATTTGGTCCAAAGAAAACATCAAGGTCTCGTAGTCCCAACCAAAAGGTGCCGCCTCCGGGTCGGGGTAGTTCAGCCTCATGGGGATGTCCTCTTTGCCAAAATAATGTTTGAACCCTGTTGCCCCGGCAACGGCATTGCCTCTGAAGCTCTCCCTGGCCATGGCCTGTACATATAAACTATCGTAGCCGTTTTTGGTCGCGAGGTGGCCCAAAGATGTGTAACGGGCTTGAAACCCCTCACCAATGGTGGAGAGGCCAATCAAGCTAGGGACACCGGTCAACACCATCTGGATCCCTTCCAGGCTTCGTTGCCCTGAGGCAAAAAAGTTGGTGTAGCTGTGGGACTCGCCGCTGAGCTGGTCTAAAAAGGGGGTGACCCCGTGGTTATGGTGGCCAAAGTAATCCACATAGGTGGCACTCAGGCTTTCCACCAAAATAAACACCAGGTTCTTTTTTTGGTTCGGCCGGTCTGTTTGTTGGACCAGTGGATATTTTTTTGTAATGTCGAGGGTAGGAGACACCAGCTTGGCTGCTTTTTCTAGCTCAAAAGCATGGTGGCTCCGTTCGTCTTGTTGCAACAGCGCATGGCTGGCGGTGAACACTCCGTTGAGGGAAAGCCCCGCACTGGCAACGTTGCCATGGCTGTAAGCGTTGATCACTGCAATCGGTTTGGAACCAAACCCACCTCGGCCGATGGTGACCAACAACAGGAAAATCACCACATACCCTAACACACCAGCAGGCCGGTAAGGCCGTAACCACAACCGAACCCAGAGGTAAAACCAAAATAAGCTGAACAGGAAAAAACCGATCAAAGGCACCACGAACCCTTGGGAGGCCATTTTGAACATCAAGCCCCAGTCCCCAAACAAGTTGGCAAGTTCAAAGCTTAGGTGTCGGTGAACATGGCCAAAATAAATCAGGTCGATCACTAAAGCGGCAATCAACACCAAGGATCCAAAGGCCAAGACACAGTGCCACAAAAGCCGCCAACCCTTCGCTTTAAAGGGGCCTGGTAGGTGGTATAACAAAAATGGAATCGCCCCAAACACCGCGATGGACGAACCGTCAAACCGGAGTCCTCGAACAAAGGCCCAAGCCAGCTCGGCTAACCCCAAGCCCCCAAATTCATCAGGATAAACCGCTAAAAAAAGCAGCCGAATCACCCCAAAAGGCAACCAAATCAATAAAACACTAAGAAACCAACGGCTCAAGGGGCCTCCTTCGGCCAAATGCGGTCTTGCTGTAACAACCAGGGCTGCAAGCGGACCCAACTATTGGATAAAAACAACAATGATTCAATGTCCTTGGAGTTCATCCCAGGTTTGTGGTGAAATGCCCCGCCTTTTTCAAGCACCACAGCCCCATGGTTGTCCCAAGCAGCGTGGTAATTTCCAGGTCGGATGCTGAAGGCGAGTTGATGTTTCTTACTCAAAATGCTGGTGCCTGCAAAAGGGGCATTGTATGGAATCCTCAGTAAATCGGCCACCGTCGGAGCGAGGTCCAACTGGTCGTGGGTTGAGCGTATTTCAATCGCCCGTTTCACCGGGCCGCCCACAATCAGTAAGGGCACCTGGGAGTAAAGATTCACCCAGCCTAACGTATCTTTGGGGGTTTGGACAGGGGGTTGGTTGTTGCCGGTTTCCCCAAAAATAAAAATCAAGGTGTGTTTCCACCAAACTTGGGTTCTGGCCAGCTGGACCAGTCGGTAGACTTGGGCGTCTGTGTAATGAACTGATTCTAGATATTGGTGTTTTTTGTCTTTAGCGCCATAGATCTGGTCGACTTTGGGCACTTCAAAGGGATACTGGTTGCTCTGGCTGAAGGCAGCGGTGAAAAAGGGTTTGGGGGTCTTTGAAAGGTGGTCTAACAGTTGACCATAGAGTTCCCGGTCTGACACCCCAGACCCTGGGCTGAAGGGCGATGTCTTCAGGTGAGAAGCTTCAACCACTTCGGTGAACCCTAGTTTTTCCCACTGCTGGTCTTCGGTTTTCGGTTGCCCGGTGACGACCGAACTGTGGTAACCTCGTTTATTGAGCAATTGGGGTAAACAAAAAAGCTGGCGGTCTTGGTATTTTTTGAGTGCAGGAGCCCCTTGGTTGGGGAGCATGGAGCACAAACTCGCAACCAACGCATGCCGAGAGTCCACCCCGTTAGCAAAAAACCTGGAAAACAGAATCCCCTTTTTGGAGAGGCGGTTTAAACCGGGTGTCAGGTTCAGGGGGCTGCCCAGGGGCTGCACTTCGTTGGCTCGTAGGGACTTTACAAACACAAAAAGAATGTTAGGCCGTTGCTGCCTGCAAAGCTGCTCACTCAACATGGTGGTCCTGCGGCAACCACGGGCGGATTTTCTGCGGACCAGAGGGTATGTTTTTGAAAGCCGAATTCGCCTGCCAGAAAGGCTGGAGGTTACGTTTTTTTGGTCACTCAATAAATCCGCAGGTCTTGTCTCGTCTTCAAAATTGTAGGACCAGAGAAAATACACCGGGCCATTGCTGGTAAGCGGTGGGTTGAGGTTCAGAGAACCCAAAAGAGGCAACACCCCAAAGATCACCAATAGCGAAGACCAAACCGCCAAGTCGGGCAGCCTCATCGGCTCTAAAAACCACCCTGGGCGAAACCGAACCAACAGATGTGCAAACACCACCCATAATAAACTGGGTATGAGCACCAAACATAGAAACCCCCAACTGAAGGTGGCGTCTAATAACGTCAGGGCAAACCGGTGGTTTGGGCCGAGGTATTCGAGGGTTGAGAAGGGGATGTGGGTACGGAACTGGGTGAAATAGATGAAATCTACAAATAAAAACAGACCTAAACCCAAGACCTCCAACACAACCAACCGGCGTATCCAGTGCAGCGGCAGAGGCAACCATCTGATTTGAGCCAGCCCCAACAGGCTGAACCCAGCGGCCGTAGCGACATCAAAAGCAATCCCCTTATCTGCCCGGTCAAGCCCGTCCCAAGGATGGTAGCCAAGCTGGAGTGAAATCAACCCATGGGCGACCAACAAGACCGCAAGGAGAAACACAAAAAGCAATATTCCTAAGGGGTGCAGGCTCAGCCGCTTTGTGATGTTAAACAATACTGACCGTTCGGACAAAAAAGTGGATTTGTAGCTTTCTCTAGTTTGGGAAAGTGGTTAGGTTAACCTTTCCCAGGCCAAAGGCAAAGTCAAACCCACTGGGTTCAAAAAATTAAGGTAAAATGAAGTTTCGCCCTTGCATCGATTTACACAACGGACAGGTCAAACAAATTGTAGGTTCGAGCCTGCAAGATGAGCTGGTCACCAATTTTGTTGCCGAAAGGCCTGCGAGTTGGTTTGCAGAGTTATATAAAGCAGACGGTCTCGACGGCGGCCATGTCATCCAACTGGGGGCAGGGAACACCGAAGCTGCTGGTGAGGCCCTAGCTGCTTGGCCTGAAGGCCTACAAATCGGCGGCGGTGTCAACGAAACCAACGCAAAAAGCTGGATCGATCAAGGGGCCTCGGCTGTGATTGTCACCTCGGCGGTTTTCCGTGAAGGAGTGGTTGATTGGGACCGGCTGGAAAAAATCAAACAGGCGGTGGGGGCCGAGCGGCTGGTTTTGGACTTGAGCTGCCGCCTCCGTGGAGGAGATTATTATATAGTGACTGATCTGTGGACCCGGTACACCGAAATTAAAATTGAACCTCGGCAATTGGATTTGTTGGCTGCCCATTGTGGCGAGTTTTTGATCCACGCCGTGGATGTAGAAGGCAAAGGCCTGGGGGTAGACGCTCAGTTGTTGCAGCTTTTAGGGGATTGGGGCGGCCACCCAATGACCTACGCAGGTGGGGTCCATTCGTACGGTGACATCGAAACGGTTAAACAAGCCGGTGACTCTAAAATTGACTTCACCGTGGGCAGCGGGTTAGACATATTTGGTGGGAAGGGATTGTTGTATCAAGACCTTGTCCAAACGAATTCCAAAGGGTTTTGAAATGTTTATCATCTCTTTGATTGAACCGGAAATCCCGCCAAACACCGGGAATATTTCCCGGCTTGCAGCGGCGACAGGCTCCAGGTTAGAGCTGGTTGGGAAATTGGGTTTTGATATCAGTGACAAAGCTGTACGCCGTGCGGGGCTGGACTACTGGAAACATGTAGACCTACAACGACACCTGGACGTCGAAGAGTTTATGGATACTGTGGACGGTTCTAAGGTTCACCTGTTCACCACCAAAGCAGACAAAAGCTACATTGATGCCGATTTTAAAGACGGGGACCGGTTGGTTTTTGGGCCAGAAACCCGAGGGCTGGACCCTTGGATTTTAGAAAAATTCAGTGGCCGTTGTGTCACTTTGCCGATGTTTAACCCTGAAGTTCGTAGTCTGAACCTGTCTAACACGGTGGCTATCGGGCTTTATGAAGCACTACGCCAAACCAATGCCTTGAGCCTACCATGATCATAGAAATACACGCAGAAAACCCCCAGGCCCGGCGGATTGCCCAGGTTGCGGAGGCTTTGGAAAACGATGGAGTGGTGATTTTCCCGACCGGGAGCACCTATGTGTTTGCCTGTGCCATTGAGTCAAAAAAGGCGATGAAGCGGATTGAACAGCTCAAATCGATGGGGAAAAACAGTTTGTTTACCTTCGTTTGCTCCAGCCCAAGCCAGTTTGAGCAGTACACCAAAGGCATCACCACCCCCCTGTTTCGGACCCTACGCACCTTGGTGCCTGGGCCTTATTGTTTTGTGTTTGAGGCGAGCAAGCTGATTCCTAAAGTCTTGACCACCAAACGCTCGACCATTGGTGTGAAAATGCCGAATGCCCCCATTGCCTTGGCTTTGGCCGAGGCGATGAGCCGCCCGATTGTGACCACCAGTTTGCCACAGGCCGAAGACCAAGAATTTTGGTTCCCCTGGAACATTGAAGACGAGTATGGACGGGTGGTGGACCTGATTGTGGACGGCGGTGATCTGGAAATCACCGAAAGCAGCATGATCGATTTTTCCACCGACCCCCCTGAGGTGATCCGTGAAGGAGCGGGGGATTTGAGCTGGTTGGACTTTTAGCCCCCTGGGCACCGGTTTCACACAACAGACAAAGACGACCGATATGACACAAGAGAGCCTGACCATTGTTGAACTTTTTGAGAAAGTAGGCAGGGGAATCCAAAAAAGCCCTGAACAAGTCATAGCGATCAACTCGACCTTTTTATTTAAGGTCAGTGGTCCGCAAGCTGGGGTCTATTTTGTGGATCTGAAGGAAAACCCAGGGGTGTCTCAAGAAGAAAAGCCCGCCGAAGTGGTCTTGGAAATCCGAGATCGAGACTTATTAAAAATGTATAGAGGGGTACTCCCCGGCTACAAAGCGGTGCTTTGCGGGAAGCTGAAGGTCACCGGTCCGTTGGCGTTAGCGACCAAGCTGAGCGACGTTTTTTTTGCGGCGAAAAAGGCAACATAACCGGGCTGACAGCAGGCCAACCCAGTCCTTGGTCCCTCAAAAGGAACCTGGTCCTTGTCCACCAAGCAAAAAGTCATCCACCGCTCGCTCATCTTTCCTTTGAAGAAACTCGCTGAGGTTGTTGTCAGTCGCTTCCAAACGGGTGATGTGTCCGCCTGTGGTAACAAATTCATTCATTGCCTTGGCCAATTCTTCATGACCTGGGTTGAAAGACCGGCTGCGAGTTCTTCTGCGAGAGTTCATTTGCTTTTTCATCCCGTTCTCCGGTTTGATGGTTAAGGTGTTCGACTCCGTCCAAAGTAATTCTATAAGCTGCAAAGGGTATGCCAACCATCTCAGTCACACTATATCACACTTTCAGCATAAATTCCCCTTTTTTCTCGACAAAACGGGCGATCTCTGGGGAATTGTCCCCATAAGCTCGACCATTTTGTCGGGGTGCATTTTCGCCTAAGCCAATTTGGCCGTTAGCGGCTAGGCCAAGAAAGCTCCATAGAGTTGAAAGTTTGGCCCTTTTGGCCTAGCTTGGGGCGGTTCGATCTTGTTTGATTGTAGGTGTACGGTGCGACTCAGCCTAAAAATAGCTTGAAGGCTGTCAAAAGCTTGAAGCGTGATATATATGAGCCCCCCGTCCAAGTGTTTGTCGTTGCAACTATGAGTGTTATTGCGCTATAAAACAGTGATCCAATAACAATTTTTGTTTAAAATTAATCTATTGAAACAGCCTCCGACCTCCTTCCTGCATCCAAGTTGAATGAGAAGCGGCCGCATCAAATAAAATGAGGAAGAAAAAATGAGTGAACAGACACATTACCAAAATGGCTCCAACTGGAATGATCGAGCCGAACTGCTATGCCTCCAAGCGATGAAGAAACTACAACGCCAAAACTTCCCTAGAAACCAGCAAAGTGAATATTGTAGAGACCTTTGCATAACTAGTTAAAAACTGATATTCATTTATTATCAATTAGATGGAGAAATATCATGGCTTGGAAAGAATTAGGTGCGTACTCATTTGCTGATGCTTTTATCCCCTCCCACGAACTACTGGAAGAGTTTGACACTGTCAGTGAACTGATCAATTGGCGGGCTATTGAGTCATTACTCAGTCCTATTTGCAACAGTAAAGTAGGAAAAAAAGCCTACCCGCCTCTGGTTCTTTTTAAGGCAGTTCTTCTGCAAAAGTGGCATAATCTCAGCGATGTTCAATTAGAAAAACAACTGGTCCGGGACCTTCTGTTTAAGCGGTTTACAGGGCTTTCTCTGAACAATCCAACTCCAGACCACTCAACGATTAGCCGGTTTAGAAAAAGAGTCCTTGAACACAATTTGGAAGATAAATTGATGATTGAAATCAATGTTCAGCTTCAAGCTAGCGGTGCCATGATCAAGACCGGGGCTATCAGCATCATTGATGCGAGTGTCGTTGAGGCCAAGAATTCTCGCCCGAAAACCAATTCAAAGGGTCACAAAACTCAAGATAAAAAAACACGCTACACCTCCAAAGTTGGTGCAGATGGACAATTTAAGACCACCTATGGCTTCAAAAATCACATGAATGTTGATGAAGATGGCTTGATCAAAAAGACTCTGTGTACCGCTGCAAATCTGCATGATTCAAAACCATTTGAGCGATTACTGACCGGCAAAGAATCCGCAGCTACAGCCGATAAGGCCTATTTCAGCAAAAGGCACCTAGCACTCCTCGAAGCGAAGGAAGTCAAAAACATGCTTCTTTATAAGGCCGCTAGAAACCGTCCTTTGACTGAAGAACAATAACTTCACAACCTTTATGCCTCTCAAGTCAGAAACGTAGTCGAACGGGTTTTTGGAACCTTGAAAACAGTTTATGGGATGGGCAAAACAAGGTATTTGGGGATTAAAATGAACCAGTTGGACTTTATTTTTATGGCCATTGCCTACAACTTGAAGCGGGGAAATACTCTGCTTAAAATTGCGTAATTATAGTGTTTTATGATATTCAACGGCCTTGAAACCAGAAAACCGGGGATTAGTTCATCGCTTAAGAACTTCCTTTGAAAAAATTCTACCCTTGCAGTTGATCCAAGTCAGGAAAAGCTAAATTTGCAAAGGTCTCTTTTAGTGGGATTGCCAAAATGAAACGATTTTCACCCTTTTTTTTCATCTTCCTTTCTTTGGTCTTGATTGGTTTTGCCCCTGCTGCCGTGGCATTGGTTAAAATGCCAAAAAACTTGGACATCGAAGGTCTGCAAACCTTCCAGCGATCAGGGAAAATCCCGAAATGGGGTTTGGTTAAATGCCGTCACTTCGGCTCTGCCGGGATGGATCGTCCCCTTTATTGCGTGGTTGATCACTATGATAACGGCCACTTTATCGCTCCCCTTGAGGCGGTGACTACGGTCAGAAAAATGATGGAACGGGGCTGGGATTTAAAACAAATTGCGACTCATGTATCTGGGAGTGGCGCAGGAAAGGGCCGTGTCTCTGGTGGTGGATTCCAGATAGGGGTCAGCGGCAGCAGCAAAAGTAAAATGAAAATCACATCGGAAGACTTTTTTTATTTCTATAAACCCAAGCCCTAGGCAAAAAAGGGGGGCTTTTGTCAGACACCAGCCGAGGAAACTCTTGGGTGACTGAGCGGTTGGCTCCTGTGGTCTGCCCACCAAGGTGAAATCCTTACTTAAGAATCAGGTGACAATGGAATGGTTCCTCCCCCGTATTCCGGCTTCTAACGAGCCATGATAAGATAGACGCAAGGCGTAGTTCTTATCTAACACAAAGGGAGGAACCGATGAAAACACAACTA
>Ga0316204_10002355_pt1 | contig 43357 bp, 44 predicted proteins | sample 6monrhotite_MG_2_FD_205661 | JGI IMG/M metagenome (GOLD analysis project Ga0316204, IMG submission 205661) | Microbial mat bacterial communities from mineral coupon in-situ incubated in ocean water Damariscotta River, Maine, United States -... | ecosystem: Environmental > Aquatic > Marine >... | reverse complement strand
AGCCCGGTGCCGCCGACAATGATCGGGCGGTCCGGTCCGGTCAGGAAAGGCTGTACGTCGCGCAGCCAATGCCCGACGGAATAGTCGGCGTCAAAGGGAACATGGCCATAGAGCGCATGTCGGGCCAGGGCCAGATCGGTCTGGTCCGGCCGTGCGGTCAGGATGCGCCAGCCATCGAATACCTGCAAAGCATCCGCATTCACGATCACGCCACCCTGCGAGCGGGCGATGTGCAGTGCCAGAGCGGATTTGCCAGAGGCGGTCGGCCCGGCGATCAGCACCGGGCGTTGTGGCAGCAGCAGCGCGTTGGCATCAGGCACGCTTTGATCAGTGGTCATAAGGGGTTATCGCTACCCGGCGGGTGTTAACGGGTTGCGGCAAATGCACCTTCCTCAAACACCGGGCCAGATCCGCCAAGATCAATGTCGGCGTCACCCGCGACGCTCTCGACGTCCGAGACCCCATTGAGGAAGTTCCCCTGCAAGTTGATTGTCGCATCATAGGCTTCGCCGTTGCCGGAAAGGGCGCCGATCAGCGCCATTTCAAAGTTGTTCTCTTCAAGGTCCACATCAACCGTCCGCACAAAGGTGGTATTGCCCAGCAGAGTGCCGGTCAGAGCCCCGTCAACGCTATGGATGAAATTGCCCGCGCGACCGTCCATCGTATCAGTGGCAAACGCGACTTCGATCTGCAACTGGCCGATCAGCGTACCGCCATCATCAGCCTCGCTCGCGATAATGGCACCGTCATAAATAGCCGTGCCACCGGCCATGACATCGAAATCGGCAACTTGCGAAATGTCGTCAGTCTCTACGACCTCACCGTCTTCCTCGACCAAAGCGGCGGTCGATGCCGCGAAGGCGGTCTCTATGTCGCCAAAGCTGTTATAGGTCGTGCCGAAGGCGAAGGGCGCGCCGGGCGCTTCGCATCCTGCAAGGCCGATTGCACCGATGAGAAGAACAGATGTCTTGGTCGCAATATGCATAAGCTATTCCTTTGGTCTGTTTGCAGGGCGCAGGATGGGCCTGTTTTGCGCTGTCAGATGAATACGTTGCGACCATAGGTGCAGCTGCGATTGCCGGTCAACTCCGATCCTGCGCTTTGTGGTGATTGTGGCATTGAAACTATCGGCGTTTTCCGACAGTTTGCCCGGCAATTAATCATCAAAAGGGGCGCGCCATGAGCGAGACGGGAAAAACGGCATATAAACGTGTCATGCTTAAGATCTCGGGTGAGGCGCTGATGGGTGATACCTCTTTCGGCCTGCACCCGCCCACAGTGCAGCGCATCGCCAAAGAGGTGAAGTCGGTGCATGATCTGGGGGTCGAGATTTGCATGGTGATCGGCGGCGGCAACATCTTTCGCGGCTTGCAGGGATCGGCGCAAGGCATGGAGCGCACGACCGCCGATTATATGGGGATGCTGGCAACCGTGATGAATGCGCTGGCCATGCAGTCAGCGCTGGAAGAACTTGGGATCCATACCCGCGTCATCTCTGCCATCACCATGAACGAGGTTGCAGAGCCCTATATCCGCCGCCGCGCGGTGCGCCACCTTGAAAAAAAGCGGGTTTGTATTTTTGCCGCTGGCACCGGAAACCCCTATTTTACGACCGATACCGCCGCCACGCTGCGCGCCAGCGAAATGAACTGCGAGGCGATCTTCAAGGGAACCAAGGTGGACGGTGTCTATGACAAGGACCCTGCCAAATACGATGATGCGGTCCGTTACGACAACGTCTCATATGATGAGGTGCTGCAAAAGCATCTGGGCGTGATGGACGCCAGCGCCATTGCCTTGGCAAGGGACAATGACCTGCCGATCATTGTATTTTCTTTGGATGAACCCGGTGGGTTCAAGGGCATTCTGGCCGGCGAGGGCACCTATACCATTGTGAAAGACTAGGCGAGGCGGCTGCGCCGCGTGCAAATCCGTTGAAAAACTCGGCGGGGTTACAATCACCCCGCCGCATTATCCAGCCCCGAAGATGGGGGCTGCACAATCACTGCGGGTTTGCCTGACTATACAAGGCCATCCCTTTGGCCTAAAACGATGAAAAAACCGGGCGTGGCCCGACGAGGAAGAGCGACAAAGACATGTCTGACGATTTTGAACTGGATACCGACGATCTGACACGCCGCATGGAGGGTGCCATTGCCAACCTCCGGGTTGAGCTTGCGTCGCTGCGCACCGGCCGTGCGTCCGGCTCAATGCTGGAACCAGTGATGGTGGATGCCTATGGGACGATGACACCGATCAATCAGGTCGGCACGGTCAATGTGCCGGAACCGCGGATGGTGACAATCAACGTCTGGGACAAGGGACTTGTGGGCAAAGTCGAAAAAGCCATTCGCGAGAGTGGCTTGGGGATCAATCCTCAACTCAATGGCACGATTATCATGCTGCCTATTCCGGAACTGAACGAAGAGCGCCGCCGCGAGCTGAGCAAGGTCGCCGGCCAATATGCCGAAAGCGCGCGGGTTTCGATCCGCAACCTGCGCCGGGATGGCATGGACCAGATCAAAAAGGCCAAGGGTGATGGGCTCTCCGAGGATGACCAGAAATTCTGGGAGGCGGCTGTGCAGGACGTCACCGACGCGCATATCAAGCTGGTTGATGAAACCCTTGAGACGAAACAAGCCGAGATCATGCAGGTCTGATCAGATAAAAAGGGGCCAGTGATGCCCAAGGATGCAGACATCAGAACCGCCCCCGCCCATGTTGCCATCATCATGGATGGCAATGGGCGTTGGGCTCAGAAACGCGGGCGTCCGCGGCTTTTTGGCCATCACGCCGGTGCCCGCAGGGTGCGTGAAATACTGTCGGCCTGCCCTGACATGGGCGTCAAATACCTGACGATCTTTGCCTTTTCGACCGAAAACTGGAAACGCACCCAGACCGAAGTGACCGGGTTGATGAGCCTGTTTCGCAAATATCTGGAGCGCGAGGCAACAGAGCTGTTTGAAAGCGGTGTTTGCGTGCGTTTCATCGGTGATCGGATACGGCTTGATGACAAGCTGGTGGCGCTGATGGACGAGTTGGAACTGCGCACGGCCGGCAATGACCGGGTGCATCTGACCGTGGCATTGAATTACGGCGGTCGCGATGAAGTAACCCGTGCCGCCAAGCGTCTGGCTTTTGAGGTTGAGCAGGGTCGATTGACCCATGATGAGGTCGATGCTGAAACGCTGGCGCGCTTTCTTGACACCCATGTGCTGCCCGACCCTGATCTGGTGATCCGCACCAGCGGAGAGGCGCGGATATCGAATTTTCTGCTGTGGCAGTCGGCCTATGCGGAATATGAATTCGTCGACACCCTTTGGCCGGATTTCACTACCGATGAATTCGCCAAGGTGCTGAAAAGCTATGGCAGCCGCGAGCGGCGCTTTGGAGCGGTCAGAGCCTGACGATGAATAGCCCGGTGCCACCGCCAGCAAAATGGGATGACCTGACTGTTCGGCTGACCTCCAGCGCGGCCATGGTAATTGTCGGCGCCTTTGGCGTGATCATGGGCGGTGTCTGGTTTCAGATGATGGTGGTTTTTGTCACTGCGGTGATGATCTGGGAGCTGTGGATGATGATCCGCCCGCAAGCCCCCACCAAGGGGATGTTGCTGGCGGCTTTGGTGGCCTCGGTGATGTCGGGGCAACTGGCTTATGGCAGCCCTTGGGGAATGCTCTTGTTCCTTGTGGCGCCGCTGCTGGGTGCCAGTCAGTTGAAAACCGAGATCAAGACGTTCTTTGTCTTTGCCCTCGGCATTCAACTGGCTGGCTGGGGGCTGGTCCATTTTCGGATGGATTACGGGTTCTTCTGGCTATTGTGGCTGATGTCGGTGGTGATCGTGACCGATATTTTCGGGTATTTTGCCGGTAAATCCTTGGGCGGGCCCAAATTCTGGCCTGCGATCAGCCCCAAAAAGACCTGGAGCGGGACGGTCGCAGGATGGGTTGGGGCCGCATTTGTCGGGTTTATCTTCACGCTGTTCACCAAAGCGGGCCTGTGGATCGTCGTCATTTCCATGGTGCTGAGCTTTGCAGGACAAATGGGCGATATTGCCGAAAGTGCGCTCAAGCGGCGGATGGGGGTCAAGGACAGCTCGACCCTGATTCCCGGCCATGGAGGGCTCTTTGATCGGTTCGACGCGCTCTTGGGGGCCTCGCTTTTCCTGATCCTGGTGGCGGATGTCGTGGATGTGCCGGGGGTTGTCTGGTGAGACGGGTCTCGGTGTTCGGGGCGACCGGGTCGATCGGGCAAAGTGCGCTTGATCTGATCGCGCGAGAGGCTGGAACCTACGATGTCGTGGCCTTGACCGGTGGGCGTAATCTGGTTCAGTTGGCGGCGGATGCGCGACGTCTGAAGGCCGATATTGCCGTCACCTGCTATCCGGAATGTTACAGTGAATTGAAAGGTTTGCTGGCCGATACTGATGTTGAGATCGCTGCAGGGCCGGGTGCCATTGCACAAGCAGCGGCGCGCCCGGTTGATTGGGCCTTGTCGGCGATTGTGGGGGCCGCGGGTCTGGTGCCGGGTCTGGAGGCGCTGTCGCACGGCACGACGCTGGCGTTGGCCAATAAGGAATCACTGGTGACAGCCGGTCCGCTGCTTTTGGGCCGGGCCAAGGCGCATGGCGCGACCATTCTGCCTGTGGATAGCGAACATTCAGCGGTGTTTCAGGCGCTGGTGGGCGAACATATGGCGGCGGTTGAACGGATCATCATCACCGCAAGTGGCGGCGCATTTCGCGACTGGCCCTTGGACAGGCTGGCGACAGCGACACTGGCCGAAGCGTCCAGCCACCCCAATTGGGAGATGGGTCAGCGGATCACGATTGACAGCGCATCCATGTTTAACAAGGCGATGGAGCTGATTGAAACAAAAGAGTTTTTCAACGTATCCCCTGACATGATCGAGGTGCTGGTACATCGCGAAAGCCTCGTTCACGCGCTGGTGGGGTTCAACGATGGGGCCTTGATGGCCCATGTCGGCCCCCCCGATATGCGCCACGCCATCGGCTACGCGCTGCATTGGCCGGAACGCAGGGCGCTGCCGGTGGAACGGCTTGATCTGGCAAAGATTGGCAGCCTGACGTTTGAGGCACCCGATCATGCGCGCTATCCGGCCTTGGGTATCGCCACGCGGGTGATGGATGAAAGCGGGCTATCTGGGGCGGTATTCAATGCGGCCAAGGAGCGCGCGCTTGATGGGTTTATCGCAGGCGAAATCGGGTTTCTGGATATGGCGCAGGTGGTATCGCGGACGCTCGACAAAATGTCATCACGCGACGGGCTGCAAAATGCGTCTGTCACCCTAGATAATGTTTTAGAGACCGACCGATTGGCGCGCATCTACGCCGCCGAAACCTTTAACCAATTGGGATAACGCCTTGGACCTGATGCAATTCGTGCCGATGTTCGGCAACTTCGCCTTCATGATTGTCGCCTTTGTCGTGGCGCTTTCGGTCATCGTGGCAATCCACGAATACGGCCATTACATCGTCGGGCGTTGGTGTGGCATCCATGCGGATGTGTTCTCCTTGGGGTTTGGCCCGGTGATTTTCAGCCGCACAGACAGTCGGGGCACGGAGTGGCAAATCGCGGCGTTGCCATTGGGCGGATTTGTCAAATTCATGGGTGATGCGAATGCCGCCAGTGTGGGCGATGACGGTGAGGTTGCCCCGCAAGACCTGCGCCGCACCATGCTGGGTGCGCCACTATGGGCGCGGACAGCAACCGTTGCGGCGGGGCCGGTCTTCAACTTTATTCTGGCGATTGCGATCTTTGCGGGGTCGATCATGTATCAGGGCCGCTCTGCGGACCCGTTGACTTTTGGTGAACTGCGCCCGCTGCCGGCCAGTTTTGCCACCGACCTGCGCGCGGGTGACGTGATGCTTGCTGTGGAAGGGGTGCGCTTTGACGATGCTGAACGCAACGTGCCGATTTCCGATCTGGTCCCGGTGCAGGAACGGCTGGATTATACCGTGCTGCGTGATGGCGATCAGATCACGGTCGAGGGGCCGTATTATTTCCCCGCCTCTGTCTCCAGCGTCAGCCCGCGTTCGGCGGCCGATGATGCGGATATCAAGATCAATGACGTGATCACTGCCGTCAATGACACAGCGATTTATGCGTTTGTTCAGGTGCAGGAAATCGTCTTGGGCGCCGATGGCGCAGAGCTGGAATTTCAGATTTGGCGCGACGGTGAGACGCTGACCAAGACGATTGCGCCCCGCCGGGTGGACCTGCCATTGCCTGAAGGCGGGTTTGAAACACGTTGGCTGATTGGCATAACCGGCACGATTTTCTTTGATGACAAAAGAGTGAGCGTAGGCCCGTTCGAGGCGGTCAGCCTGGGCGCGCAAGGTTTGTGGAACACGCTCACCACTTCATTGTCGGCGCTGCGGCATATTATTTCAGGGCAGATTTCAGCCTGTAACCTTTCTGGACCAGTCGGGATCGCCGAAACCAGCGGCTCTATGGCAGAGCAGGGCGCGCAGAGTTTTATCTGGTTTATCGGCGGGCTGTCGGCAGCCGTCGGGTTGATCAATCTTTTTCCGATCCCGGTTCTTGATGGTGGCCACCTTGTTTTCTACGCCTATGAGGCCGTAGCGCGCCGCAAACCCAGCGACCGCGCGGTGCAGGTCTTTATGTATTTGGGACTGTCACTGATCCTGGCGCTGATGTTGTTCACGATCCTGAACGACACCATTCTGTGCCCTTGAAACAAGTTGTCGTTTTACCGCGAATTCCTGCCGCGCGCGTTTTGACATCGTTGCACATTGGCGCTACTCCGAATGCCACAGGTGATCAAAACACGGGCGGTGGAAATGAAGACAGGTTTAGGGCGCGTTTTCGTGCAAGGGGTGTCAACAATGCGTGCGGCCTGGCTGACACTTTGTTTTGTAATTCTGGCAGCGGGTGCTGCCACTGCGCAGAGCTTTGCCTTCAACAGTTTTGAGATTGAAGGCAACCAGCGCGTCGCCGACGGAACCATCCTTACATTCGCCGGGTTAGAGCCCGGTGTTGGCCTCTCCATTGCCGAGTTGAACACCGCAGGCCAGAATATCCGTGCCTCTGGCCTGTTTGAGAGCGTTGATCTTGCGCCGCAAGGCAACCGCCTGCTGATCCGCGTGGTGGAATACCCCACGATCAGCCGGATCAACATCGAAGGCAACAACCGCCTGCGGGATGCAGAATTGCTGCCTTTGGTACAATCTCAGCCGCGGCGCGTCTTTACGCCGGCACAGGCCGAATCTGACACAGCCGCCATCTCCGAAGCCTACGCCAGAGAGGGCCGGATCAACGCCACGGTGACACCACGCATCATTCCGCTGCCTGACAACCGTGTCGATCTGGTGTTTGAAGTGCGCGAATCCGGTGTCACCGAGATCGAGCGCATTACCTTCATCGGCAACCGGACCTTCTCGGAAGGGCGTCTGCGCCGTGTCCTGGAAACAAAGGAGGCGGGTATCTTCCGCTTGCTGGTTGCCCGCGACACCTATTCGCCCGAACGGGTGGCGCAGGACCGCGAAGTGCTGACGGATTTTTATCGCTCGCGCGGGTTCATTGATTTTGTGATCCAGAACGTTGACGTGTCGCTCACCCGCGAACGTGACGCCTATCTGGTCACCTACAATCTGCGTGAGGGACAGCGGTTTGCCTTTGGCGAAACCTCTATCACCAGCGAGATTTCAGGCGTCGATGCCACGCAGTTCGCGAATGCAATGCGTGTGCGCAGTGGCGCCACCTATTCGCCGGTCCCGATTGACGACGACATCACGCGGATCGAGCGGGCGGCCGCGGCTGCGGGGTTCCGGTTTGTGGCCGTTGAGCCGCGGCTGTCGCGAAACCCGCGCGCGCTGAGCGTCAATGTCAATTATGTCCTTGTCCCTGCCGAGCGTCTTTTTGTTGAGCGGATTGATATCGAAGGCAATGGCACCACGCTCGACCGGGTGATCCGCAATCAATTCCGCACGGTCGAGGGCGATCCGCTCAACCCCCGCGAAGTTCAAGAAGGCGCAAGTCGCATCCGCGCCCTGGGCTTTTTCGAGGGCGTTTCAGTAAATACGCGCGCCGGGACCACGGCCAGCCAGCGCATTATCGATGTGGATGTGACCGAAGGGCCAACCGGCACCTTGTCGTTCGGCGCAAACTACAACACCGATACCGGCCTTGGCTTGCTGGCGTCTTATCGCCAGAGCAATTTCCAGGGGCGCGGACAGCGTTTGGAACTTGATATCTCCACCGCGGAAAGCAATCGACGGTTCAGCTTTGGTTTTACCGAACCGCAGCTTCTGGGGCGTGATCTGCGCGGATCGCTGGATCTGTCCTATGCCACGACAAATAACGAAAACGCGCTCTATGATACTGATACGCTGCGTTTGAGTTCGGCGATGAGCTTTCCGATCAGTGACGCAAGCCGCCTGTCACTGTATTATGCGCTTGAATACACCGACCTGAGCGATGTGTCGGCAAGCGCCAGCGACATTATCCGCCAAGAGGCGGAGGAGGGAGGCGTTTGGACAAATGCGCTCGGCTATACCTACTCCTTTGACAATCGGCGGACCGGACTGAACCCGAATGCCGGAATTGTGCTGCGCTTCGGTCAGGAATTTGGCTTTGGCGATGCGCGGTTCATCAAGACGACGGCGCTGGCGGGGGCAGAGACAAAAGTGCTGAACGAAGAGGTCACCTTGCGGGCCACATTGGAAGCCGGAATGTTGAGCTATCAAGAGGGTAACAGCCGGGTCACCGATCGCTTCTTCTTGGGTAGCCGCGTAATGCGGGGCTTTGATGCAGGTGGCATTGGGCCGCGTGATGACCTTACTGATGATGCCTTGGGCGGCAATGCCTTTTCGGTTCTGCGACTGGAAACCGAATTTCCGCTGGGTTTGCCAAGCGAATACGGCATCACGGGTGGCGCGTTCATTGATTACGGGTCGGTCTGGGATGTGGGTGAAACCTTTGGCGAAGATGTGATCTACAATGACTTTCTTGGCCGCTCCGTTGCCGGTCTCTCGGTTTTCTGGACGACGCCAATCGGTCCGTTGCGCTTTAACTTCACAGAGCCTTTGGATGTGCAGGACCGTGACAATACCCGCAATTTTGATGTGACCATCTCAACACAATTCTGATGGGTATTCTGCGTGCGCTTCTTGTTTGGCTGATACTGGTGCTTCCGGCGTCAGCCCAACAAACATCGCCGCCTGTGCTGATCGTTGACAGCGAACGTCTGTTTGTTGAAACGCTCTATGGTCAGCGCCTGTCTTCGGAACTCGCAGCACAGGCCACTGCTTTGCAGGCCGAGAACGACCGGATTGTTGAAACGTTGACCTTGGAAGAGCGTAGCCTGACCGTGCGGCGACCGGAGATGGACCCGCAGGAGTTTCGTGCCGAAGCCGAGGCATTTGACCGCAAAGTGCAGGATGTGCGCCGGGTGCGCGACGCAAAGAACGTGGAATTGCAGGTGGCGAACGCCGAAGCGCGGTCTCGGTTTGAGCAGCGCGTACAGGGAATTGTCGCTGGGATCATGATCGAGCGCGGCGCGGTTCTGGTGCTGGAGCAGCGCAATGTCGTTCTGTCTGTGCGTGCCGCCAACATCACCGACGATGCCATCGTGCGCATTGACGCCGAATTGGGCAATGGCACAGAATAGCTGACGCTTGCCGCCATGAGCGTGGCTTGGTAGTCATATCGCACGGCGGCCAAGGTGCGCCAAGACCAATATCAAGGAACCGCCAGGCATGACCGACGCAGTCACCACCGCTGATATTCAGCTGATCCAGAAAATTCTGCCGCATCGTTATCCGTTCCTGCTGGTCGACAAGGTGCATAGCATCAATGGAACGACCTCTGCGGTGGGCATCAAGAACGTCACGATGAACGAACCGCATTTTCAGGGCCATTTCCCCGGCAATCCGATCATGCCCGGTGTCACCATTGTCGAAGCGATGGCCCAGACCACCGCGGTGATGGTCGGCGCATCACTGGGCCTGACCGAGGGCAACCTGCTGGTCTATTTCATGGCGATTGACGGCTGCAAATTCCGCCGCAAAGTCGTGCCCGGTGATGTGCTTGAGATGCATGTCGAAACCACACGCGGCAAGCCCGGCGGCAAAGTCTGGCGCTTCAAGGGCGTGGCGACCGTAGAGGGTGAAATGGCCGCCGAGGCCGCGTTCACGGCGATGATGGATATGCAAGGCTGATGGCCAACATCCATCCTTCTTCGGTCATCGCCGAGGGCGCACAGATTGGCGCGAATTGCGTCATTGGCCCGTTTTGCGTGATCGGTGCGGATGTGGTGCTGGGCGAAAGGGTTCATCTGAAAAGCCATGTCGTCATCGATGGCGACACGCAGGTCGGCGAGGATACTGTCGTGTTCCCCTTTGCGGTGATTGGTGAAATCCCGCAAGACATGAAGTTTGACGGCGAAAAAACCCGCCTGCGGATCGGGGCGCGTAACCGTATTCGTGAACATGTGACCATGAACACTGGCACCGCCGCCGGTGGCGGTGAAACGCGGATTGGCGACGACGGGCTCTTTATGGCGGGCTGTCATATTGCGCATGACGCGCAGATCGGTAACCGAGTGATTGTGGTCAATTCCTCAGCCGTGGCGGGCCATTGTATCATCGAGGATGATGTCATCATCGGCGGCCTTTGCGGAGTGCATCAGTTTGTACGGATCGGGCAGGGTGCCATCATTGGCGCTGTCACGATGGTCACAAAGGATGTGGTGCCACATGGGCTGGTGCAGGCACCGCGTGGGGCGTTGGACGGGCTTAATCTGGTCGGGCTCAAGCGCAAGGGCGTGGACCGCGCCGACATCACGGCCCTGCGCGCGGCCTTTCAGATGCTCAAGGACGGTGAGGGGACGTTTCAGGATCGCGCCCACCGTTTGGCAGATGAAAGTGACAGTGCTTACGTGCAGCAGATGGTAGCGTTCATTCTGGGCGACACCGACCGCAATTTCCTGACACCGGGCTGATGCTGGCGCTGATCGCGGGGACCGGTGATCTGCCACCAGCGCTTGTCGCGCGACTGCCCGCACCACCGGTGGTTTGCGCGATGGAAGGGTTTCTGCCAACCGTCATTCCTGATGTGACATTCCGGATCGAACGTCTGGGCAGCTTTCTGAGCGACCTGCGCGCGCGTGGCGTGACCCAGATATGTATGGCTGGCGCGATAAGCCGTCCGCCGATTGATCCCGGCGCGGTGGATGAGGCAACCAAGCCGTTGGTGCCGCGGATCATGGACGCGATTGCGCAGGGCGATGATGGGGCCCTCCGGACGATCATTGCGATTTTTGAAGAGGCCGGGCTGACGGTCAGGGCTGCGCATGAATTGGCGCCGGACCTGTTGCCGGAGGCTGGCCTATTGAGCCGGAGCCCCGTCACGATGACCGCACGGCAGGATGCTGTGACAGCCGAGCAAACCATTGCCGAAATGGGACGCGCCGACATCGGCCAGGCATGTGTTGTGCGCGACGGGTTTGTTCTGGCGCGCGAAGGGCAGGCGGGGACCGATGCGATGCTGGCCCGATTTGCGCTGCCCGACGAAGCTTTGACGGATCTGAAAGATGGATCGGAGAGTCCCGCCCATCGTCTCATGGGTGCGATCCTGTTCAAAGCGCCGAAACCAGATCAGGACCGCAGGGCGGATTTGCCTGTGATCGGACTGCAAACCGCAAAGAGCGCCATTGCGGCGGGGTTGGCGGGTGTGGTGATCGAGCATGACGGGGTCATGGTTCTGGACCTGAGCGCGGTTTTGTCGGCGCTGGATGCCGCCGGTCTTTTTTTATGGGTGCGCCCCAAGGGGGCGGCATGAGGGTATTCGTGATTGCAGGAGAGGCGTCTGGCGATAAGCTCGGCGCGGCCTTGATGGCCGGGCTAAAGGCCTTGCGCCCGGACACCACATTTGATGGTGTCGGCGGGCCCCTGATGCAGGCCGAAGGGTTGGAGAGCCGCTTTCCCATGGAAGAGCTGAGTGTCATGGGCCTATCCGAAATCCTGCCAAAATACCGCGCGCTCAAGGCCCGGATCAGGCAAATGGCCGACGCGGTTCTGACGACGCCGCCGGATGTGCTGATTACCATCGACAGCCCTGATTTCTGCCTGCGGGTGGCGCGGTTGGTCAAGGCTGCAAGTGATATTCGCACGGTGCATTATGTTGCCCCAACTGTTTGGGCGTGGCGGCCCGGGCGCGCCGAAAAGATGGCACGCCATATCGATCATGTGCTGGCCCTGTTTCCGTTTGAGCCGCCTCTTATGCAGGCCGCCGGGATGGGCTGCGATTTCGTCGGGCACCCGGTGGTGGCCGAGCCTGTCGCACTCCCCGAAGAGGTCGCACGCCTATGCAAGGGGACCGTCGTGTTGCTCCTTCCGGGCAGTCGCATGGGCGAAGTGTCGCGTCTTGCGGATCGGTTTGGTGCGGCAGCCGAAAGGATTGCCGCCGCAGTGCCTGATGCGCAATTCGTCGTTCCCACGACGCGCGGCGTACATGATCTGGTGCAGGCGCGGGTGGCGGAATGGCCGATACCCGTTACCGTCTTGCCGCCGGGATCGCCTGACAAGGCGGCGTGGTTCAAGCGGGCGGATGTGGCTCTGGCGGCCTCTGGCACAGTGTCTCTGGAACTGGCGGCCAATGACACGCCGATGGTGATTGCCTACGATATGGCGTGGCTCAGCCGGATCATCATCAGCCGGATGCTGCTGGTCGATACGGTGACGCTGGTGAACCTTGTCAGCGAAGCCCGCGTTGTGCCTGAATTTATCGGTGCGGCCTGCCAACCGGGGCCGATTGCGGATGCGGTACTGGCGGTGCTTGCTGATCCTGCGGCGCAACGTGCCGCGATGGCTCTGACCATGAAGCGCCTGGGACAGGGCGGTGAAGCCCCCGGCCTACGTGCGGCGCGTGCGGTCTTGCAGCAGTTTGAGCAGGCGCCCGTCCAGGATCAGTAACCCCAGGCCGAGGATCACAAAGCCTGAATAGGCGCGCAGCGGCAGCGCCTCGCCCAGCACGATTGCGCCCAGCACAATGGCCACAGGGGCAATCAGGAGCGTGAAAGCATCAGGTTGACGCTGCCTGCCATCGCCAGCATCCGGTAAGACAGCAAATAGGCGACCGCCGTGGCTACGACGGCGTAAGAGGCAATCGCCGCCCAAGTCTGCGGTTGCAGGGGTGGGCTGATCGAACCCTCAACCTGTCAAGCCGCCGGGATCGTCACGATGCTGGCACCGGTCAGCATACCTGCCGCCGCGCCTTGGCGAGGAAAAGAAATGAGTAACTCCGACCAGCAGGTGCACATGTCGCTCAATTTACGACAGTTGCTGTCGGAAAAACTGGGAATAGCTGCAAACCACAGGGCCGACGGATGAGTTGGCCCACCCATTTCCACGCAGGCCAACCATAACGCTCACTTTGGCTTTCAGTCCGAAGAAGGCAATCAAAAGCTACTCAGGGCTATCAGTCCTTGTTTGCGTTGCTTGGGCCGTTGCCCTTACCGCCGGGCTGCTCATATGGGGTATCAGTCCGCTGACCGTTCATCGGTGCAGCATTAGGTCCGCCACCGTTGTTGCCGCTGTTCCCTGTAATGCCATCCCAGGGACTGTTGCCCACTGGTTTCCCATTGCCGGGATTACCAGGACCCGACGGTTCTTCGCACTCATTCAAACACCCAACTGGCGGCTCATCTTCACCTTCGGCGAAACTCGCTGTCCCAAGCACTGCAACCGCAATTGCGCTAAGTATTGTAAATTTAGCTTCTCTCATAACAACTCTCCTAAGAGATTAATGGTTAAAGCAAAGGAGCAGTATAAGCTCCTCGCAACGATAGTTTGGCTCAGAAGCGGGACGAAAAGCAATGATTAAGGTCAAATGCTTCATTCCCTGTTTCTCCTGACGGGCGATCTGTGGCGCGGCTTTCGTTTGTAGGCCAGACAGGTTTTCCGCGGGTATCTCCATACTCCCTCCGGTTTTTAGGGGCCCTCTTGGCTGATGGGGCGGGATTGCCTCCGGCGGAAGTTTGATCGGACGAAGAAAGTCGAACGTCAGCTTGTGTGGAGTTGGCGCGCGAGTGCACAGAAGGCTTCCAGATCGACCTGTTCGGCCCGTTCAGTGGGTTTGATCCCGGCGGCGTTCAGGTGGTCTTCGATCTGCGGGTGCAGAGATTTGAGCGCTGAGCGCAGCATTTTGCGTCTTTGGTTGAATGCTGCGGCGACAACCTTGTTCAGCGTGCCGGGATCGGCGGGATAACGGGGCGCGGGCAGGGCGGTCAGGTGCACCACGGCAGAATTGACCTTGGGAGGTGGGCTGAAAGCCTCTGGCGGCAGGTCCATCACGATTTTGGGGTCTGTCCGCCATTGCGCAAGCAGGGCCAGCCGCCCGTAGGCTTTGGTTCCCGGACCTGCGACAATCCGCTGGGCGACCTCGCGTTGGAACATCAGTGTCAGGCTTTCCCAGTAGGGTGGCCACTCTGGTGGGGTGAGCCAACGGACCAAAAGCTCGGTGCCGACATTATAGGGCAGATTGGCTGCGATCTTGATCGGTGGGCTAAGGTGGGTCAGCGGGTTCACCGTCAGCGCATCGCCGTTGATCGCCAGCAATCTGTCAGGGTAGGCTGCCGCGATTTCGGCCAAGGCCGGCATGCAGCGCGGGTCTTTTTCGATGGCCAGCACCCGGCGCGCGCCTTCGGCGAGCAACCCACGGGTTAAACCGCCTGGGCCGGGGCCAATTTCAAGGACGTCCGCGTTGGTCAGATCACCTGCGAGCCGGGCGATTTTCGCGGTCAGATTCAGATCGAGCAGAAAGTTCTGGCCGAGTGATTTTTTCGCCGCCAGCGCATGCGTTGCGATCACATCGCGCAGAGGCGGCAGCTCATCGATCACGGGCGTCGGCCATCCGGGAGGCCATGCGGATGGCCGCAATCATCGAGGTCGCATCTGCCGTGCCGCGCCCTGCGATATCAAAGGCGGTGCCATGGTCGGGCGAAGTGCGCACGAAGGGCAGCCCCAGCGTGACATTCACCCCGCCGGAAAAATCCAGCGTCTTGATCGGGATCAGCGCCTGATCGTGATACATGCAAACCGCGATGTCATAGGATTTTCGCGCCTCGGCGTGAAACATCGTGTCAGCGGAAAGAGGGCCTGTGATATCCATCCCTTCGGCGCGCAGCGCGTCCAGAACCGGGATAATCGTCTCTGCCTCTTCATGACCGATCTTTCCCTCCTCTCCTGCATGCGGGTTCAGACCCGCCACAGCGATCCGCGGTTTTGAGATGCCGAAGTCGCGGCGCAGGGCGGCATGGGTGACCAGCAGCGTGTCGGTCAGAAGATGCGCGGTAAGGGCCTTGGGGACCTCTGAAAGCGGAATATGGATCGTGGCAGGCACCACGCGCAGCGTATCGCAGGCCAGCATCATCACCACCCGATCAGCGCCTGCCAATGCGGCGAGGTATTCGGTGTGGCCGGGATAGGCGAACCCAGCACCATCAATCAGCGCAGCCTTGTGGATGGGTGCGGTGCAAACCGCGCGCGCAGCCCCCGAATGCACCAGTGCCACCGCATCGGCGATGGCGGCGATCACGCCGCTGGCATGGCAGGGGTCTGGTTGACCGGGGACGGCGGGGCCGCCGAAATCGCGCGCAAGCACCGTGAATTTGAAGGGGTGGATATCGGCGGGGTCGGTGGCATTGTGATAATCCGTGCCAACAGGCAGATGCGCCGGATCACCCAGCCACAAAAGTGGAATTTCGGTTTTCAACACCCGCCACGCCGCGACTGCGATCTCCGGCCCGATCCCCGCCGGTTCGCCGCAACTGATCGCGATGGGCTTCATCAGGGGCGGATAATGGCCGCGGCGCGCAAGTCTTCAAGCAAAGCATCCGCAAAGGCGGCAAGCCGTTGGCTGCGAATTTGGTTGCGCAGAACGCCGGGGTTGGCGCTGCTGCCACCTGCATCATTGCGTCCGCAAAGCATCAGGAACACCAGAGTCTCGCCTTGATCGCGGGTCAGATTGTAGGACACTTCGCCGGGGTCAAGCCGGGCCAGTTCCAGTGCTACATCGCGCGAAATCGCGGTGGGCGCCTCGGTCAGGCGGTCAAGCACTTCGACGGGCTGATTGCGGGCCACGCCGTAAAGATCGTCACAGTTGTCAACCTGATCGCGCACCTGCGCTGCTGTTCGCAATCCGGTCTCGGTTCTGCCGCCGGGAATATAGTAGGCGGCATATTCGATACTGAGGGGCCCGCGCGTGGCGCGCGTGGCTTCGCGTTTGCCGCGCAATTGGAACAGCGCAATCCCATTGGGAATGTCGATGGGGTCGGTCACTTGGCCGGGTTCCAGATCAAGGATCAGATCGCGCAGTTGCGGCGGGTAGTTTTCAAGCGGCAACCAGTCCAGCCGCCCGCCATCCTCGCGTGATGGCAACGCCGAGACCTGCCGCGCGGCGGCTTCAAATTCGGCAAATGAGCGCATCTGCGCGATTTGGTCTGCGGCGGTGCGGGCGCGCTCAGCGCGGTCGGGCGGTGCTGCGATGATGATTTCCGACAACAGAATTTCCAACTGCGTGGGTGCCGCTCCCCGCTGCGCAATGGCGCGTTCGATATCAGCATCCGTGACGTTGATCTGGCGGCCAAAACGCCCGCGAATGAAATCGCGCCAAAGCACGCCGATCTCGACGAAATCACGCAATGTGCTGATATCAACATTGTTTTGCGCAAGCATCTGGGTGAACTGGGCGAGGTTCATGTCGGCTCGTGCAGCAAAGGCCTCCAACTCCTGCCGGAGCGCTTCCTCCGAAACGGAGATGCCGAACCGATCCATTTCCTGCCGCTTCAGACGGTCCTCGATCAAGGCGTTGCGGGCCGCCTCATTGAGATCACCGGGGGTGCGGAACAGCTCAAGCAGGCGCGTGCGTTGTGTCAGCTCGTATTGCGTGATGACCCGGTCGTTGACCGAAATAACCGGCGTGAGCTGCCCTTGTGCCGCCCCCATTGATCCCGCAACCAGCGCCATGAACACTGCGGTGATTGCTGCCTGTACCCGACCCTTGCGCATTCCAAAACTCATCTTTCGTCTCAATTCTTGCATCCTGTGGCGATACCGCCTGCCGCGCGCCCTGTCGAGAAACCCCCGATAGAGCCGCTTATCCCAAATGATGTCGTTGGTTCAACCGTAGTAGAAGACGTAAAGCGGCGCGAGGCCGAAACGTCGATGGTCACGCATTCGTTCTTCCATTGCAGTCCGACGCCCGCGCGCGTGGCCCGATCCGCGGCCACATCGTAGCGCCCGTCAAATTCAAAGGTCCAGACATCGTTCAGGGAAACTGCGGCATCAAGTGTCCATTCCGAGATCGTGCCGCTGCGCCCCTCTTCAGCATCCGGCCCGAGCCAGATATAGTTGGTGCCCAGCGAGACCCAGTCGTTTTGCCAGGCGATCCGGCTATCGGCCACGGTCAGGGCTTGTGCGTCGTCCCAAAGACTGCGCGTATCAAACAAAAAACCACCGGGTGCGGTGACCTGCCCGGCGATCAACCAATCCGATTGCTTGCCGTCCAGCCCGGATGTCGCGGTAAACCCGTCTTGCACCTGATCCCGGACGATCCGCCCGAAACTGAGCATGGAGGTGACGCCGCCCGTGCCAAAACGGGTCCATGTGACACCTGCGGCGGCCTGCGTGCCGGTTTCAACGCGGTCCTCGCCGGCATAGCGTGACATGGCGAAAAGATTGGCGCGGTCCAGTTCCGTGCGCAGACTGTCCTCGTTGGGTGGTGTGCCACCATAGCTGTCGGCCCAGCCAAGGCTAATCATCGGCTCTATCAGATGAGCGGCACCACCGGTATTTGCGCGCGCAAGCGGCCAGCGCAATGTGACGCCCGCACTTGGGGTGACGCGCAGATCCTCTTGCGCAAAGGCGATGTCATCGTTCACATAGTAAAGATCGGCCCGCAGCGCTGTCTGCGCGTCGGCCACCAGTCCAAAAGGCAAGATCCAGCTTTCTTCCCAAGAGCCTTCTGCGCCCGCGCGGCTGACATCCCGGCCGTCATCGCCATCGGTTTCGCTATAGCGGTAGGCCAGATCAAAACTGGCGCCATAGCGCAATAACCCGCCGAATGCGGGCTCATAGCTGGCCTCATAGGTCACGTCCGCGATAATCGGTGGCAGAGAGGCGTTTGATTCGTCGCTTCGCAGCGTCTGATAATTCGTCAGGCGCGCATTATAGAGCGATCCGTCAGTGACCCTTAGCAGTTGAAGCGCGCTATCAAGGCGGTCCTTGTCAGAATACCCGTAGTCAAGCAGATAGGCGGTATCGCTGACGGCCTCGATATCAAAGATCAACTGATAGCTGTCACGCAGATCGAACCGACCCTGCGCAAACAGATATGAGCGTGTTTGCGGGTTCAGCGTGTCGTCGCTGACAGCGCCTTCGACAGTGAGGTCTCCGTTCACGAAGGCTTGCCGGTAGCGCAACTCCAGCGTGGCGGTTTCCTGCGACAGATAGGGGGTAACGGTCAGGTCACGCGAATCGCCCAAAGTGATGAAATAGGGCAGCTTGATCCCGAACCCCAAGAGCGTCGTATTGCGCTGTTCGGGAATGAGCAGGCCTGTGGCCCGTTCGAGCGTTGGATCAGGCAGGCGTATCTGTGGTAGCCAGATGATCGGCACGCCGCGCACGCGGAATGTGGCGTTACTGAAATAAAGCTGCCGCTCTTGCTGGTCATGGACCACCCGTTCCGCGCGGATTTCCCACAAGGGGGGCTTTCCACAGACACGGCATGAGGTGGCAGAGGTTTTATAGAGCTGCGAATACCGCCCTTCACGGCGGTCAATCTGGTTTGCGACCAAAAGCAACTGTTGATCCAGCACGATGCGCGCGCCTTGCAGGATGCCGTTTTCCAGTCGTGGGTCCAGTGTCGCGCGGTCAGCGGTCATGAGGGTGCCATCGGCTGAGCGGATAAAGATCGGGCCGACAATACGCAGCGTGTCGCTGGGCTGGTCAAAGACAATCTGACTGGCGGTCAGGCGGCTGCCACCGAACAGCACCTCGACATTGCCGGTCGCGACAAGCTGGTTTTCACCATTGAGGGCCACGCTGTCAGCCAGCAATGTGGCCGCACCCTGCGCTGTCACAGCCGCAGGCAGGCATAGCATCAGCCAAAGGACAAATGCGCGCATTACCCATCCTCGTTGTGCAAAAGGAACCCCATCGACAGGCCGATCGCCACAAACGGCGGCGCCCATGCCGCCAGAACGGCCGGCAACTGCCCGTTTTCACCCAGCACCTGAGCAAAGTTGCGGATAAAATAGATTACGAAGGCCAGCACTATCGCGAACATCACCATAAGCCCGGTGCGCCCGCCGCGTTGGTGGCGCAGGGTAAAGCTGGCGCCGATAAGGACCATTGACACCAAAAAGACGGGCAGTGCCAATTCCTTGTGGAACCACACAAGGTGGCGCTGTGCAGAGAACCCGGCGGCTTGCAAACGTTCAATAAATGCAGGCATCTCCCAGATCGGTATCGACGATGGCGTGCCAAAGCTGTCGCGGATCTGATCAGGGGTGAGCGTTGACGCCAGCGACAACCTTGCCTGCTGCAAGGCTGTGGCCTCTGGCGTCGTGGTCGCGGCCAGGTCCCAGGATTTCGCGTCCCGCAACACCCATGCGCCCGTCACCAGCTCTGCTGTTGCGGCATTGATCCGTTGGCGGGGGCCACCATCGGGGGCGAAAGTCAGAAAGGTCACATTTGTCAGCCGCGTGCCGTCAAGGTTTGCACTTTGCGCGCGGATCACTGTCTGGCCTTCCGCGTTTCCCTGCCGAAGCCAGAGACCGGATGACCCGATAGACAAGACCGAGCTGGTCCCGCGCAACGCATCAATGCGCGCCTCTGACGCCTTGGAGGTGCCTGCCACAATCGGGTTCAGGACTGCAACGGTGAGCACGCCGATCATCAGGGCCACAAAAAGCGGGGCCATGAGTGCTTTGAGTGCAGAGCGCCCGGCGGCCCGGGTGACAACCATTTCAGACGACCGCGCAAGGCTGAGAAACAGCGCAATTGTGGCAAGGATCATAATGAGGGGAAGGATTGTATAAATCGCCTGCGGGATGTTCAGCAGGCTGAGCATGACAAGATCGGCGAAACTGGCATCAGAGTTGCCAAACCGGCGCAGTTGCTCGACCAGCTCTGTGAAGAACATGATCAGGAAAAAGACGGACGTAACGCCAGCAAAGGTCATCAGGAAACGACGGGCAAAATAGCGGTGCAGGATCATGGTGCGCCCACCTCTTTGGCCCGCCGCTTGAACAGATAGGGGCGGCTGGCCCAAAAGAGCAGACCCCAGATCATGACAAACCCGACCACGCCTTGCAGATAGGCAACCATCCAAAGCTGAGGGTCGCTGCGCGCGATCCGCAGCCCATAGGTTTCGACGGCCTTGACGACGATAATCAGGAAGATCGCGCCAATGATCTGCTTCCAGACGCCAAAACGGCTGTAGCCGCCAACCATCAGCGCAGAAAACCCTAACATCGCGGCAACTGCCCCGAGGATCGATTGGCTGAACCGGTCATGCGCGCGGGCCAGCAATTGTGCCGCACTGTTTCTTGTCTCATCCTGCAACGCTTGGGTCGGTCGCAGCAGTTCCCAGGTGGGCACATGTGACGGGCGCCTGCCGCGTACACTAGGTTCGCCAATGATATTGCTGATGTTAAAGGCAAAATCGTCGAATGATGTGGTAAAGAGCCGTTGATCGCTGGTGCGCAAGGTCTGCACCATGCCATCAATCATCACCAATTGCGTCGTGTCGTTTTCGCGCACCAGAAACGCTTTGGATGCGGTATAGGTGATTTGTTCTTCCCCACCGCGATTGTCCGACAGAAAAATATCCAGCAACTCACCTGCGGGCGTGATATTGCGGATGTAGAATGTCAGCCCGTCGACGGGCTCAAGAAACTGCCCTTCGGTCAAGAGCCGTGCTGTGATGTTACGCGAAAGATCGGCCTCGCGCTCGGCCAGGCGAGCGCTGCTCATCGGGACCAGAAAGTGCATGAGGATCGACATCATGAGCGCGACGATCAACCCGAAGTACAAGACCGGGCGGGCCAATCGAAACGGCGAATAGCCGGTGGCCTGCACGACCGTCAGCTCAGCTTCGGTTGCCATCCGGTTGGTGACATAGATCGCCGATGCAAATGCCGCCAAAGGCAGGGCGAGCCGCATCACGGACGGCAGCGACAGCGCGGTGAATTCCAGAAACACCGTGGCAGATTGCCCATCCGCGATCAGTTGATCAAAAAGCGACACCGCCCGGTTGATCCAATAGATCAGCACCAGCACAAGGCTGAAAAAGCCAAAGAGCACCATAAGTTGCGACAACATGTATCTGTCAAATCGCGCCAATACCGGTGTCCTCTGTCCTGCCTGAGCGTTTCTTTGCGGGCAAACTAGCCTAACCTGGCGGCGGATTGAACAGCTATCTGGTCAACCGGGCGGGCGCGAGCTACCTATTGCTGCAAAGCCATTTACGCCGATAGGAGCAACCATGACCACACCAGCCGAAATCCAGTTTAAGGACGTTGATCTTCATGCGGTGGCGGAGGCATCCGGCAAGGTGGTGGTCTTTGTCGGTGCCGACGGCAAGTTGGACGCGGGCGCGCGTAAGGTGAACACGCTGACGCGCAAGGCTCTGGCGCGGTTTCTGGATAGTGCGGCATTTGAAAAGATGTCGTCGGGGGATGTTGGCGCGTTGGCGTATCCAGCGGGGATGTCTGCCGCCGCGATCTGTGTGGTCAAGCTGGGCCGTCGCCCAAGCAGCCAAGAGGCGCGCAAGGCCGGGGCGCAATTGGCCAAGGCGCAGGGTGGCAAGGATCTGTTGATTATGGCGGGGTCCATCGCGCGCGCGGATGAGATCGCACTTGGGCTGGCGCTGCGCGGATACAGGTTCGACGCCCATAAATCGCAAGAGAGTGACCCTATCGGCGCTGTCACTTTCATGGTGTCAAAGCCGGAAGATGTTGCAAAGTCGGCTGCACCCATGGCCGCTATTGCCGAAGGCGTGTTCTTCACCCGCGATCTGACGAATGAGCCGGCAAATGTGCTGACCACCGATGATTTTGCCGCCCGTCTGGCCGCCATGCAGGAACTGGGGCTGGAGGTTGAAATTCTCGAAGAGGCGGCGCTTGCCGAGCTGGGCATGCGCACGCTTCTCAGCGTCGGTCAGGGCTCTGACAGCCCCTCCAAAGTGGTCGTCATGTCGTGGAACGGCGGTGGCAGCCGGGCGCCCTTTGCCCTAGTCGGCAAGGGTGTCGTGTTTGATACTGGGGGCATCAGCATCAAACCTGCGGCCGGCATGGAGGATATGACCATGGACATGGGCGGTGCCGGTGTGGTGGCCGGCGTGATGCGCACGCTGGCACTGCGCAAGGCCAAGGCCAATGTCGTTGGACTGGTCGGGCTCGTCGAGAACATGCCCTCGGGCAATGCAACCCGCCCCGGTGATGTGGTCAAATCCATGAAGGGCGACACGGTTGAAATTATCAACACCGACGCCGAAGGCCGCCTGGTGCTGGCCGATGTGCTTTGGTACGCACAAGAGCGGTTCAAGCCGGTGGGCATGATCAATCTGGCCACGCTGACCGGGGCTATTCTGGTGGCGCTGGGGCATGAGAACGCGGGGCTGTTTTCAAATTCCGACGAATTGAGCGATGCGTTCCTGAAAGCGGCGAGGGCCGAGGGCGAGGGCGCATGGCGCATGCCGATGGGGCCTGCCTATGATGCGCTTTTGAAATCGCGCATTGCCGACATGAAGAATGTCGGCGGGCGCATGGCGGGATCGATCACGGCGGCACAGTTCCTGCAGCGTTTTGTGAAAGAGGATGTGCCCTGGGCGCATCTGGACATTGCAGGGACAGCCAGTGTCAAGAAAGAGACCGCCCTTGCCCCGGCAGGGGCGACCGGCTGGGGTGTCATGGCGCTCAACCGGTTGATTACGGATAACTACGAAGGCTGATGTAGGGCGCCTTGGGGGGGCGACTGGCTCTGCCCAAGTGTTGAGGGGATATTTGCACATGCAACGATCGGTTTTAGCGCATATGTCGAAGGGGCGAGCCTGATGGGCGCCGTGTTCTTTTATCACCTGACGGACAGCCCGCTTGAAGCGACCTTGCCGATGTTGATTGGCAAGGCGCGGGGTGCGGGTTGGCGCGTTTTGGTGCGCGGCGGGGATGCAGCGCTCCTGAAGCGGCTGGATGAGGTGCTCTGGCAAAGTTCAGAGGATGGGTTTTTGCCGCATGGGACGGCTGGCGGTCCGCATGATGCCGACCAGCCGGTGCTGTTGGGTGATGTGCCAAGCGACGGTTTCGCATGTGTGATGAGCGTTGGGGGTGCTGAGGTTTCAGGCGCAGAGGTGCATGCATTGGAACGGACCTGCATTCTGTTTGATGGGCATGACGGTGCCGCGCTTGCGCACGCACGCGCGCAGTGGAAAACGCTGAGTGATGCCGGGTGCGCGGCGCAGTATTGGGCGCAAGAAGATGGGCGCTGGACGAAGAAGGCAGAAAAATAGCCGCGTCAGAAGCTGAAAGTCGCGTCAAAATCTTCTGGCAGCTCCGCAGGTCGGGGCGTGCAGGCCGCGAGCAGGATCAGGATCACGACCGCTTTCATCATCTGCTCAGCACCAGTTGGCCATTTGAAATTTCGATCCGGTCATAAAGACCCAGATAGGTCATTCCAAGCAGCGAGGCGTCCATCGGGCCACCGTTCACAACAGCCGGAATGTTCCGGTCAGCAATGCCCCCAAGGACGACCTCATCCAACATCACCGGTGCGGTCCGCACCGTCCCATTAGCGGTATTGGCAATGCTTGAGTAATTCAAAGCCGCGGGATCAATCCCGATCCGACGCGCATCGGTTTGCGACAGGACCACCTGACTGGCACCGGTGTCGACAATGAAATCCACCGCCGCTCCGTTGATGTCGAGCGTCAGCTGATAATGGCCGCCGGGGCCGCGCGGGACCGCGACAGTGCTGTCGTTGATGATGGCCTGACGGGGGTTCACATCGTTGCTGATGTCCTCCCACAGCCCATAGGCCCCGATCACCCCGACAAAGATCAACACCCAGATTACGGCCTGTTGGGCCATTTTGCCCATATTGCTGCGCCCGGCCACAATGGCAGAGCCACCAATCGCTGCCGCCAGCAGCATCAGGTAGGTCAGTTGCATGATTTGGTCTGTGCTCATCTGACAGATATAGGCACTATCCGCCGATCCCAAAACCCCGCAGACCGTCCAGCACGAACTGAACCGCCAGTGCTGCCAGCAACATCCCCAGCACGCGGGTCACGATGCTCAGCCCGGTCTTTCCCAGAGCCCGCTCGATTGCGGGGGCAGCGAGGAACGCAAGCAGCACAATCAAAAGCACCCCGATGATGATGCCCGCGATCGCTGCCAGATCAGCGGCACCCTGCGCTTCGCCAGCCAGCAGGATCACCGTGGTAATGGCCCCCGGCCCGACGATCAGCGGCAAGGACAAAGGGAAGACCGAAGGATCATCGTGATGCTCGGCCTGTCCTTCGGCAGCACTGTCCTCACGCCGTGCCTGCCGCCGCTGAAACAGCATATCAAGCGCTGTGAGAAACAGCAGTATTCCCCCGGCGATGCGGAAGGCATCCATCGAAATGCCGACAAACCCCAGGACCGCTTCGCCCAAGAGCAGAAACATCATCATCAGGAGGCTGGCGACAAAAAAGGCGCGTACCGCGATGGTCCGGCGCTGTCTGGTCGTCATGCCTTGGGTCAGCGCAATGAACACCGGCGCAAGCCCCGGTGGGTCGATGATGATGAAAAGCGTGGTGAACGCGGCGATAAGGGCAGAGAGTTCGGTCATGGTTATTTCTGGCTTGTGCGGGGGCTGGTTGGCAAGGGTTGGATTCCCTCCGGGGGAAGTTTGAACAGACGAAGAAAGTTGAGGATCAGCCCGTCTCAGCCCTTTCGAGTTTTTCGAGTGCCGCCATCCACATGGTTTCGGCCCGCTCCAGCCCTTCCATGACTTCGGCGTATTTTTTGTTCCATGTTGCCAGTTCGCCTGACTTGCCGTCCTCGTAAAGTGCGGGGTCGGCGAGTTTTTTGGCCAATTTATCGCGCATATCGTTGATCTTTTTCACCCGCTCTTCGCTTTTGCGCGCGTCCGAGCGCAAAGCCATCAGAGCTTCGCGCGATGGCTTGGCGGATTTCACCGGCTTGGGTTTGCTTTTCTCCGAGGGTTTCTCGGGCGTCAGCAGCATCTTGCGATAGGCTTGCAGGTCATCCTCATATGGGTTCACACGCCCGTCTTTGACCAGCCAGAGCCGGTCGGCGACCATGCTCAGCAAGTGCATGTCGTGGCTGACAAGGATAACCGCGCCGGAATAGGCGGTCAGCGCGTCAACCAGCGCCTCGCGGCTTTGAATATCGAGGTGGTTAGTTGGCTCGTCAAGGATCAGCAGATGGGGCGCTGGCAGGGTGGCCAGCAGCAGCGACAGGCGCGCCTTTTGGCCACCGGAGAGGCGAGCGACTTCGGTATCGGCCTGATCTGCGCCAAGACCGAAACCGGCCAGACGGGCCCGCAGTTTGGCTTGCCCTTCCTTGGGACGTTCGCGGAACAGGTGATCAAGCGGGGTTTCCTCGATGCGGAGTTCATCCACCTGGTGTTGGGCGAAAAAGCCGATACGCAGTTTGTTTGATGTGACCATTTTCCCGCGCGCGACAGGCAGCCGGTCAGAGAGCATCTTGGCCAGCGTTGATTTACCCTCACCGTTGCGGCCCAGCAGTGCGATCCGGTCGTCCTGGTCGATGCGCAGGTTCAGATCGTGCAGGACGATGGTGTTGCCATAGCCCACAGCCGCCCCTTCGGTCGCGATGATGGGTGGCGACAGCTCTTCAGGCTCGGGGAAAGTGAAAACGGTCCGCGCGGCGTCCTCGGGCGCGCGAATGGTCTCCATTTTTTCCAACATCTTGACGCGGGATTGTGCCTGCTTGGCCTTGGAAGCCTTGGCCTTGAAGCGGTCAACGAAGGCCTGCAAATGGGCGCGTTGCGCGTCTTGCTTCTTTGCAGCGGCCGCCTGGACCGCCCGGTTGGCGGCGCGTTGCCTTGCGAAGGTGTCGTAGGAGCCTGTGTAGTAGATCAGGTTCTTGTCTTCGAGGTGTAGGATGCCGCCGACAGAGCGATTCAGAAGTTCCCGGTCGTGGCTGACGATCAGCACGGTGTGGGGGTATTTGACAAGGTATGCCTCCAGCCAGAGCGCACCTTCGAGGTCAAGATAGTTGGTTGGCTCGTCCAAGAGCAGCAGGTCAGGTTCGCTGAACAGCACGGCGGCCAATGCCACGCGCATTCGCCAGCCGCCGGAAAAGGCCGAGCAGGGCATTTGCTGTTCTGTGTGGGTGAACCCCAGACCGCGCAGGATAGTGGCGGCGCGGGCCTCGGCGGACCATGCTTCGATGTCGGACAGCCGCGTTTGCACTTCGGCAATGCGGGCAGGGTCGGTGGCGGTATCCGCCTCGGCCAAAAGGGCTTCGCGCTCGGTATCGGCGCGCAAGACGGTGTTGATCAGCGAAACCTCGTTGCCCGGCACTTCCTGAGAGACACCGCCGATTTTCCAACCTTTTGGAAAGCTCACATTGCCGGTATCCAGCACCATCTCGCCTCGGATCACCCGGAAAAGCGTGGTCTTGCCAGAGCCGTTGCGCCCCACAAGGCCCACCTTGTGACCGGTGGGAATGGTGACTGTCGCGTGTTCGACCAGCGTGCGGCCATCGACGGAGTATGTAATGTCTGAAATCTTGAGCATGGGGCGGCTATGATTGATAGTTTCTGCGGGGTCAATCGGGTGTTTTGGTGGCGCATTCTCTGCGCGGTGTTTATGCACGCATGATGGAGAGCACCCGCACGATATTTGCCGCGACAATGATCGTTATCCTCACAGGGTCCCTGTGGGGTTTTTACTGGATGCCCGTCCGCCAGATAGCGGAACTGGGATTGCCCGGGGCATGGGGAACATTGGCCATTGTCGGTGCGGCTACTGTGGTGTTGATCCCGCTGGGGTGGCGGGGGCGGCGTGCCTTGCTGGCCTCGCATCCGATTGCGCTGATTTCGGTGGCTTTGGGTGGCTTTGCCTTTTTGCTCTATTCGGTCGGTTTCCTTTATGGCCGGGTTGCGATCATTGTCATCCTGTTCTTTCTCACCCCGGTCTGGAGCACGCTGATCGGGCGCTATCTGATGGGCTGGCCCATCACCCGGTTTCGGGTTCTTGCCTTGGTCATCGGAGTTGCGGGGCTTGGGATCATGCTGAGCGCGGATGGAAAGCTGCCATTTCCGCGCGGATTGGGCGATTGGCTTGGCCTGACGTCGGGGTTTCTTTGGGCCGCAGCCACCGTCGGGATCAGGGTCAAGGCAACCTCCGGTCCCGGTGAGACCGCGTTTCTCTTTGCGGCGGGGGCATTTGGCGGCGGGCTGATCCTGGCGCCCTTCCTGGAACCCATGCCGGCGTTCGACACATTCGCGGCACCGATGCAGTTATTCGTTTGGGTGGCCGTCACCGGTGGTTTGTGGTGGGCGCTGTCGATGGCGGGGCTGATGTGGGCGGCAACCAAACTGGACCCGGCACGGGTGGGAATATTGCTGATGGCCGAAGTGCTGATCGCCTCGGTCACCGCCGCGCTGATCGCAGGAGAAATGCTGACAATGCCCGAGATATTTGGCGGGGTGCTGGTTGTTCTGGCCGGTGTTTTTGAGATGTTGCCGGACCGGGCAGGAACCTAGCCGTTGGTGGGCCAGGCGAGATGCTCATCATCAATGACGAAGGTATGCGCATGACGGCGCCCGGTTTCCCGAAGGTGTGGATGATCGCGGGGCAAATCTGCGTGTGAGTGTGCGATGACAACTGGATCACCTTCTGGCCAGAGTCTGAGCGCAAGGGCGACGCCGAGTGCCCCCAAAGCGCCAAGGGCTCCGAATGTTGGCCCCGTGCCCCATGCCGTCATCATCTGCCCGGCCAATGGGTATGTCAGCAACCAGCAGGCGTGTGACAGGGCGAATTGCGCGGTGAATACCGCAGGTCGGTCCTCGGCATGGGCAGAGCGACGCAACAAGCGCCCTTGCGGGGTAAGCGTAAATGCATAGCCAATGCCGGTGAGCGCCCAAATGATCAGGAAACTGGGCCAGTTTGGCGTGATGAATGCCTGACCAAGCATCAGCAGGGTCAGGGTGGAGGCCCCGAAAAGCATCACGAGGCGGTCGCTGAAGCGCATGAGCAAGCCGGGCAGGGCAAGAGCCGCAATCATCGAACCGGCCCCAAAGAATGCCAGTGCGATGGCAACATCACCTTCTGTGCCACCAAAACCGCTACGGACCACAACTACGGTGTTCACGATGACAAACGCGCTCGCGGCGGCGCCTGTCAGGGTCAGGGCGAGCAACCCACGCAGGCGCGGAGTGGCGAGATAAATACGAATGCCGCGTGTCAGGCGGGCCCGAAACGGGCGGTTGGTGGTTGGTTTGCGTGCAGGCAGGGCAGTGCCAACGATAAGCAGGGCCGAAAAGAGAAATCCAATGACCGTTCCGCCAAACAACCAGTGATAGCTCATCACCAAAAGCAGGATACCGGCGAGGGCGGGGCTGATGAGGTTCTCAAGGTCATAGGCGAGGCGCGAGAGCGACAGCGCTCGGGAATAGTCGTCCTCATCAGGCAAGACGTCGGGGATTGTCGCCTGAAAGGTCGGTGTGAAGGTGGCCGAGGCGGTCTGGAGAAGGAAAATCGCCAGATAGATCTGCCAGATCTCGGTGATGAAGGGCAGGGACAGGGCGACGATTGCGCGCACGATATCGGCGCCAATCAAGACCGGACGGCGTGGGGCGTTCGCCAGCAATGCGCCCGCTATCGGCGAAAGACCGACGTAGGCTATCATCTTGATTGCATAGGCCGTCCCAAGGACAGCACCTGCAGCCGCACCAGCCAGATCAAAGGCCAGAAGGCCAAGGGCCACGGTCAACAACCCGGTGCCCAAAAGAGCGACGACCTGTGCGGCAAAAAGGCGACCAAAGACCGGATGTTTCAAAAGCGCCAACATGCGCTGATGCTAACCCGACAATTGGTGCTGCGCAATTCACGGCTTTCCATGTGAACACGTGCATGGTAGGGCGCAGCCATCATTTCATCGGGCCAGACTGCCCGTCATAAACAAGAGGCTTCACATGGCTATTCAGCGCACATTCTCTATCATCAAACCCGACGCCACAAAGCGGAACCTGACCGGTCAGATCGCGGCCAAATTCGAAGAAGCGGGCCTGCGCATCGTCGCGTCCAAGCGCATTCAACTGACGCTGGCCCAAGCACAGCAGTTCTATGGCGTGCACGCCGAGCGCCCGTTCTTTGGTGAGCTCTGCGAGTTCATGATTTCCGAGCCGATTGTCGTACAGGTTCTGGAAGGCGAAGACGCCATTGCCAAAAACCGCGAAGTGATGGGCGCAACCAACCCCGAGGATGCCGCACCCGGCACCATCCGCAAGGAATTTGCGCTGTCCATCGGCGAAAACTCCGTACACGGATCAGACGCCCCAGAGACCGCCGCAGAAGAGATTGCATTCTTCTTTTCCGGGCTTGAACTGGTCGGATAAGCCAAAGCGACCCCGCGGTTTGCGGGGAGGTGAATGAACCGCCCTCACCAATTCTGAGTGGGGGCGGTTTTTGTTTGTAAGATCACCGATTCAACGCGGTCAGATCGACGACACCAATCTGATTGAGGATGCGTTCCAGCTCAGAACGATCCACGTCAAAGCTTTGCGCTTTGATCTTGTCGAACTTTTTGCGGAGTGCGGCCTTTTCAGCCCCCTTGCAATCGTTCCAAGGTCGCCCCTGCAGCCCCATGTGCAAAACGTAATAACCGATGAAGTGAGGTCTGGAGCCACCTTCCAGCAGCTTGACATAGGCCGCGTCTGCGCCCAGCGCGCGCAGATCTTCTGCCGTGGTGATGCCCGCGGCCTTCAATGCCGCTTCAAACGCCGGTCCGATATTTCTGATGGAGGTAAGCTTTGCCATGCCGCCATGTTAGCGCGCCTGAAAAAAATGGCCAGTGAGGTTTCAGACGGCTGATCGGGGAGGGCGATCGCTACTGTCCTGGCCTCACCGGCCACGAAGGCACGTCAACTGTCAAATACTCGCGTAATCGGTATAGACCGGCGCCGATGGCCTACCTTGCATTTGCGGCGTGGGTTTCGGCGCAGGCGCGGGTTTGGGTGGAACCTGTTTCGCTGTGGCCATGTTATTGGTCCTTTAGCTTGCTCGTGAGTTTACCTTACTGAACGTAAGTTACATCCGACCAGAGCGCTGTGCCCTCAACATGCTTGTGACGTGACAAAAATGTGACCAATAGGTCAGGTTTTAGGACTTGTCCCGCCGAGGTGCCGCGTGGCCACCCTTGCCTAACCCCTTGCGAGGCTTCGATTTTCCACCCGGAGGGACGAACCGTTTGGAGGTGTCTTTCGCGTTACCCTGCGGTTTGCCGCCCGGCTTGCCAGCACCGGGTTTGCGGGGTTTTGTGTCAGAACTGTAACCAGATTTACCCTTTCCGGCGGGTTTTTTCCCGTCGGATTTGCCTTTGTAGGGTGGCTTGCCGCGCTTTTCGGTCAGCGCTTCGCCATGGTCGCGGCGGGCGGGTTTCGCGCGCGGTTTACGCGGTTTGGTGTCATCTGCAGCGCCGGGAATGGGCTGGATCGCGGCGACATCGCTCTGGCGTGATGGTGGTGGCGCAGATTGGTCGCGGGGTGCGTGGCGTTTAGGTTTGTCGTCACGCTTGGGCCCGTCGTTATAATCGCGCTTGGTTTTGCGCGGACCGCGTTCGCCCAGTTGCGGTGGGCCGTCAAGTGCGGTCAGCGTGCCTTGGTTCTCCAGCTTCATGTCGCTGCCAACGGATTTCAGAAAACCCGGGACGGCGGGGGCGGAGATTTCGACGAAGGTTTCATTGGGCTGAATACGGATCGCGCCGATCTCGTTCTTTGTGATCCCACCGGCCTTGCAGATCATCGGGAGCAGCCAGCGCGCCTCTGCCTTGCCTTCACGACCGATATCGACGCTGAACCACTCAGAGGGGCCAAAGGATTTCGCCTCGCGTGGTTTGCGTTCCTTGGCGGCAGGGCCGTCTTTGTATTCGGAAATGAGTTCCGGGGCCGATTGCTTGCCCGCGTAAAGCCGCAGATAGGCGGCTGCGATTTTCTCTGGCGCGTATTGGTCCAGCAGGCGGGCGGCGAAGGCTTGTTCATCCGCCGTGAAGTCAGCCGACCAGATGTCGTCGGTCAGCAGGCGTTCTTCGTCTTTGGCGGTGACATCATCGGCGGTGGGCGGTGTGGCCCATGTCGCGGTCAGCTTGCCCCATTTGAGCAGATTCTCCCCACGGCGTTTCATCTTGGCAGGCACGATCATTGCAGAGATGCCTTTGCGCCCGGCGCGCCCGGTCCGGCCAGAGCGGTGGAGCAGGGTTTCGGCGTTGGTCGGCAGTTCGGCGTGGATCACAAGTTCGAGGTTCGGCAGGTCGATGCCGCGTGCAGCGACATCGGTCGCAACGCAGACTTTGGCGCGCCCATCGCGCATTGCCTGCAAGGCATTGGAGCGCTCCGATTGAGTGAGTTCGCCAGAGAGGGCTACGACGGAAAAACCACGGTTCGAGAGGCGCGTGGTCAGGCGCGTCACCATCGCGCGGGTGTTGGCGAAAACGATCGCATTGGGGGCATCGTAATAGCGCAACACGTTGATGATCGCGGCATCAATGTCGTGATTGGCCACCGAGAGCGCGCGGTATTCGATATCGCTGTGCTGTCTTTCTTTCGAAGTCGTCGCAATTCGCACGGCATCACGCTGATAGGATTTTGCCAGCGTGGCAATCATTGGCGGCACAGTGGCCGAGAACATCAGGGTTCGCCGTGTCTCAGGCGCCTCGCCAAGGATGAATTCAAGGTCCTCGCGAAAGCCCAGATCAAGCATTTCGTCAGCTTCGTCCAGCACCACCGCCTTGATGTTGGACAGATCAATCGTGCCGCGCATGATATGGTCACGCAGACGGCCCGGTGTGGCGACCACGATATGCGCACCGCGTTCAAGGCTGCGCCGTTCATCGCGGAAATCCATGCCGCCGACGCAGGACGCAAGGGTCGCGCCAGCACCGGCATAAAGCCACTGCAATTCGCGCTTCACTTGCAACGCCAATTCGCGTGTCGGCGCGATGACGAGCGCCAGTGGCGTGCTATTGGGGCCGAACAGCCCATCTTCACCGAGGATTGTGGGGCCGATCGCGAGCCCGAAACCAACCGTCTTTCCTGAACCGGTCTGCGCGGAGACAAGCAGGTCCTGACCGACGAGTGCGCCATCCGTCACGGCTTCCTGCACGGGGGTCAGGTCGGTATAGCCTTGTTTGGCAAGGGCATCGGCGAGGGTCGGGATCATAACAATAGGCTCTCTGCGGCGTCAGACCTGCGCCCTACGCTTGTGACCGTGGTTTGTATAGTGCAAATAACTGATCCGGTCCAACCGACGGCATCGTCTGCCTGCCTCAGTTTTGGCTTTTGTCGCGCGGATAGCGGGTCAGACCGGGAAAGGGTGGCAGCCAGCTTTCGCGGCGATCCACCCAGATTTCGTAACTGGGGACAAAGACGTCCGGGGAATCGAATGCGCCCAGATGCAACTCGATTTCGCCGTCACTGCGCGCGTAGACAGACGATCCGCAGGAGGGACAAAAGTGACGGTCTTGATACTGCTGCGTCTCTCCGGTCACCGCGACGGCCTCTTGGGCAAAGATCGCAGCGGCGTAGAACAGCGCGCCATGATGTTTGCGACAATCAAGACAATGGCAAAGGCCCGTGCGCCTGGGCTGACCTGTCGCGATGAAACGAACTTTGCCGCACAGGCATCCACCAGTTGTCTTGGTCATCGCGGCACTCCTTCGGTCAGGCCCCTATTTGCGCGACGGGCGACCGGGTGCCACCGAGGGTGACGCCGCATCGTCGGTCTCGTCGGAATGCAAAAACTCATCAAGTGTGTTGAGCACATCCGCAAAGGCTTCGTCTTCCGCCGACGGGGGCGCGGGCTGTCGGGGGTCATCGCCACTGCCAAGCGTGATCGCTTCATCGGTTTGCTGCGCGGGCTGGTTTTCGTCGGGCAATAGCCGCGATTTTACCCGGACCGGCTTGACGGCGCGTTCAGACAGCACTTTGCGCGCGCGCGCCTCGGCACGGCGCACCCGCACGGCTGTCAGAAACGCCTCTTGCAGGGTTTGCGAGGATGAGCCGAGGATTTCGCCAATGTTTTCGACGATATGCTCGTCGCCCGTCGCGGCTTGATCCGCTATGGCAAGATCGGCCAACTCGCCTGCAACCCGTTCAAGATAACTGTCAGCCATGGCTAGCGGGTGGTCTCTGTCAGGCGACGGCGGACATAGGTGCGCACGGTGTCGATCATTGGGTCCATATGTGGGTCCTCAAAGAAGTGTCCCGCGCCTTCCATTTCGTCATGCGTGATGGTGATGCCCTTTTGCTCGTGCAGCTTGTTGACGAGGCTCACGGTATCGGCAGGCGGTGCCACCCGGTCGTTTGAGCCGTTGATAATCAGGCCGGACGAGGGGCAAGGCGCCAGAAAGCTGAAATCATACATGTTCGCAGGTGGGCTGACCGAGATGAAGCCGGTGATTTCAGGTCTGCGCATCAAAAGCTGCATGCCGATCCAGGCACCGAATGAGAAACCCGCGACCCAGCAGTGCTTGGCGTTGTTGTTCATCGATTGCAGATAATCGAGGGCGGATGCCGCATCTGACAATTCGCCCACGCCTTGATCGTATTCACCCTGGCTCCGGCCCACGCCGCGAAAATTGAAACGCAGCACGGTAAAGCCCATGTTGTAGAAGGCATAATGCAGATTATAGACAACACGGTTGTTCATCGTGCCGCCAAATTGCGGGTGCGGGTGCAGCACGATGGCAATCGGCGCGTCCCGGTCTTTTTGCGGGTGGTAGCGCCCTTCAAGGCGCCCTTCTGGTCCGGGAAAGATGACTTCGGGCATACGTATTTCCGTTACTGCTACAGGCGCCCTGTGCATTCTTGACGAAAATGCTCGGATACCTTAGAAAGATTCTAAACCGGGGCGTCGTGCCCGCGTTGTCGTGGTCAGGTTCAAGTAATGATGCAGCGGCGCGCCGTCAATAAAATTGCACCTGTTTTCCGGGGGAAAGCCAATGAAACTAAGCACAAAAGGCCGTTATGCGATGGTCGCCCTGGCTGATCTGGCGTTGCAGGCGGACAATGCGCTGATCAATCTGACCGAGATTTCCAAACGTCAGGATATCTCATTGCCCTATCTGGAGCAGCTTTTTGTAAAACTCCGCCGCGCAGGTTTGGTGGATTCGGTGCGCGGTCCGGGGGGCGGGTATCGTTTGGCGCGGCCTGCCTCTGATATCCGCGTGGCAGAGATTTTGGGCGCTGTGGATGAAACCGTGTCCGCGATGCACAAAGGGGCAGGGGCCTCTGGCGCGGCGTCGGGCTCGCGGGCGCAGTCGATGACAAACCGTTTGTGGGAAGGCTTGAGCGCGCATGTCTACGTGTTTTTGCATCAGGCGCGGCTTTCGGATGTCGTGAGCAATGAGTTGGCGCCATGCCCGGCGGTGCCCGCCCTGTTCGAAGTGGTTGATGAAACATGATGCGCGGCCTATGGCGTGATGTTGGACCGGGGCCAGCCCCGGACCCCGGAGTTTACGTGCCAAAATGAAGAGAGCCTATCTCGATCATAATGCGACCACCCCTTTGCGGGCGGAGGCCCGTGCCGCGATGCTGGCGGCAATGGATGTGGTGGGTAATCCATCCTCGGTTCATGCCGAAGGTCGTGCCGCGAAGGGAATTGTCGAAACCGCGCGGGCGCAGATTGCTGAGGCCGTGGGGGCCTCTGATGCGGATGTGGTGTTTACTTCAGGTGCGACAGAGGCGGCGGCTCTGGCATTGGCAGGGCGCGGGTTGAAGGCGGCGCCGATTGAGCATGATGCGGTGCATGGATGGGTTGATCCGTCCTTGACAGTGGTGAATGGCGCTGTGCAGGTGGATGACCCGGCACGTGCTGCGGTGCAATTGGCCAACTCCGAGACCGGTATTGTTCAGGTGCTGCCGCAGGGTTTGGCGGTGAGTGACGTCACCCAAGGCTTTGGCAAGGTACCTTTTGCATTTTCATGGTCTGGCGTGGGGATGGTGTTTTTGTCGGCGCACAAGTTTGGCGGACCCAAAGGCGTTGGCGCGCTGATCCTTCCGCAAGGCACTGATCTTGCCGCCCAAATCAAGGGTGGTGGTCAGGAAATGGGCCGCCGCTCTGGCACCGAAAACGTGATTGGGATTGCCGGAATGGGTGCGGCGGCCGCCGCCGCACAGGCCGATCTGGCGGCCGGCAAATGGGAACGGGTTGCCAAACTTAGAAATATTCTAGAAACAGCCATTGAGGCCGCTGAAAAGAGTACTATTTTTGTCGGGAAAGGGTTGGATCGTTTGCCGAACACCAGCTGCTTTGCCTCTCCGGGTTGGAAAGGTGAAACGCAGGTGATGGCGATGGATCTGGCCGGTTTTGCTGTCTCGGCAGGTTCCGCCTGTTCCAGCGGCAAGGTCAGGACAAGCCGGGTATTACAGGCTTTAGGGCTGAACGATGAAGTGGCATCAAGCGCTATCCGCGTGTCACTGGGTATCGAGACGACAGAAGATGAGGTCATGCGCTTTGTGCAGGCCTGGTGCGAAAAACGAGCGCGGCGCGAACCGCTTGAGAGGATGAAAGATGACAGCTTTGGAAACCGTTGAGGTCAAAGAAGGCGTTGATCAGGACACTGTGGATGCGGTCAAGGAACTCTCGGGCAATTACAAATATGGCTGGGAAACCGAGATCGAGATGGAATACGCCCCAAAGGGCGTGAACCCCGATATCGTGCGGCTGATTTCGTCAAAGAACAAAGAGCCTGAGTGGATGACCGCGTGGCGTCTGTCGGCCTTTGAGCGGTGGGAACAGATCACAGAGCCGACCTGGGCGATGGTGGACTATCCCGACATCGATTTTCAGGACATCTATTATTATGCCCGCCCCAAGAGCATGGAGGTGAAGCCCAAGTCGCTCGAAGATGTCGACCCCAAGCTGTTGGCGACTTACGAAAAGCTGGGCATCCCGTTGAAAGAGCAGATGATATTGGCCGGTGTTGAAGGCGCTGAAGGCGCGCCTGCTGAGGGCCGAAAGGTCGCCGTGGATGCGGTGTTTGATTCGGTGTCGGTCGGCACGACCTTTCAGAAAGAGTTGAAGAAGGCGGGCGTTATTTTTTGCTCGATCTCCGAAGCGATCGAGACCCACCCGGAACTGGTGAAGAAGTACCTTGGCACTGTCGTGCCACCATCAGACAATTTCTACGCCACGCTGAATTCCGCCGTCTTTTCAGACGGTTCATTTGTCTACATCCCGCCGGGCGTCCGTTGTCCGATGGAGCTGAGCACCTATTTCCGGATCAATGCCGAGAACACCGGCCAGTTCGAGCGCACGCTGATCATCGCCGACAAGGGCTCTTACGTGTCCTATCTTGAGGGCTGCACCGCCCCCAAACGCGATACCGCCCAACTGCACGCCGCGGTGGTCGAGATCATCGTCGAGGAAGACGCAGAGGTGAAATACTCGACTGTCCAGAACTGGTATCCCGGCGATGAAAACGGCGTTGGTGGCATCTACAATTTTGTGACCAAACGCGCCGATTGCCGGGGCGACCGGTCCAAGGTGATGTGGACACAGGTGGAAACCGGTTCTGCGGTGACCTGGAAATACCCAAGTTGTATCCTGCGCGGCAACGACAGCCAGGGCGAGTTCTATTCGATCGCGATTACCAACAACATGCAGCAGGCCGATACCGGCACCAAGATGGTGCATCTTGGCAAGAACACCAAATCGCGGATCGTCTCCAAGGGGATTTCCGCGGGCAGGGCGCAGAACACCTATCGCGGGCTGGTTTCGATGCACCCCAAGGCGAAATCATCGCGCAATTATACCCAGTGCGACAGCTTGCTGATCGGTGACCAATGCGGGGCGCACACGGTGCCTTACATCGAGGTCAAGAACAACTCGTCGCGGGTCGAGCATGAGGCGACGACATCGAAGGTGGATGATGATCAGCTGTTCTATTGCCGCTCGCGCGGCATGGACGAGGAGGAGGCGGTCGCCCTGGTGGTGAACGGGTTCTGCAAGGAAGTGCTGCAAGCACTGCCAATGGAATTTGCAATGGAAGCGCAGGCGCTCGTTGCGATTTCACTTGAAGGCTCTGTTGGGTAGCCATGTTTGTGGCCTTGTTATCCAATCGACGCGCGACGGTCATGTCTGCGCCCATTTCTTGCCCTAGTTGGATGCAATTAGGCATTGAGAAGGCTTTTCATGGGATCGTGACGCATGGCTGTGATGAAACAGGATATCAACGACTTCAACGCGCGGGTGAAGCGGATCAAGAATCCGCGCAACAAATCGTATTACGACCGCGATCTGGGCATGCATATCCCCAAGCGCGTGACGCGCGACAAGATCAAACCGACCAGGGACGAAGAATCCTACCTGGGAAAGTTTATCGTTTCGGCCATCATCGGGGCGGTGGCGCTGATGTTGGCACAGGTACTGCGCATTCGGTACTTTGGCCTGCTGGAACAAAGCGATGTGGTGTTCTATCTGGAGCTGTTCCTGGCGTTCTGGGCGATGGTGCTTTTGTCGGCACTGCTCAACCGACGCAAAGTCATAGAGCGGATCGCCCAAGTCGCAGGCATCGCCCTGATGCTGACGGCAGGACACAACCTGATCTGGCGCTGGCCCGAACAGATGGCAATGATCTATACCCCCGCCCATGTAGAGCAGGTCATGCAAGCGACCGCACAGAATTCGGTCGTGTATCGCGGGGCTGTTTTCGGCCTGTAATCAATCACATTCGAGACAACAATTGCCCCGGCGGAATACTCCGTTCCGGGGTAAATGCCGTTGCCGCATTGCATTTATCTTCAGGAGACTAGAATGCTGAAAATCACAGGCCTAAAGGTCAAACTGGAAGAAGAGGACAAGCAGATCCTCAAGGGTGTTGATCTGTCGATTGAGCCCGGCATGGTGCATGCAATCATGGGGCCCAATGGGTCTGGCAAATCAACCCTGTCTTATGTGCTGTCGGGCAAGGGTGGGTATGAGGTGACAGGTGGGTCTGCCGCGCTTGAGGGCAAGGACCTGCTTGATATGGAACCCGAAGAGCGCGCCGCCGCAGGCTTGTTCCTTGCATTCCAATACCCCGTTGAAATCCCCGGTGTCGGCAACATGACTTTCCTGCGCACGGCCGTGAACGCGCAGCGCAAGGTGCGCGGCGAGCCGGAACTGAGTGCGGGTGAGTTTCTCAAGGAAGTGCGTGGCAAGGCCAAGAGCCTCAAGATTGACGCAGAGATGCTCAAGCGTCCGGTCAATGTCGGCTTCTCGGGTGGTGAGAAAAAGCGCAACGAGATCCTGCAAATGGCGATGCTTGAGCCGAAGATGTGTATTCTCGACGAGACCGACTCTGGTCTGGACGTCGATGCAATGAAACTGGTGGCCGAGGGCGTGAATGCGTTGCGCTCCGAAGGCCGTTCGTTTCTTGTGATCACCCACTACCAGCGCCTGCTTGACCATATCAAACCCGACATTGTGCACATCATGGCCGATGGGCGCATTGTCAAATCAGGTGGGCCGGAACTGGCGCTCGAGGTGGAAAACAACGGCTATGCCGACATTCTGGCAGAGGTGGCCTGATGGCGCTGGCAACACAAAAGCTGGATGCAACAAAAGCCCGGCTTGCCGATATCGCTCTGCCCGAAGGGTCAGGCTGGGGGACGGCTGCGCGCGCCGATGCGCTGGCGCGTGTCCGCCGGATGGGTTTGCCCACCAAACGGGACGAATACTGGAAGTATACGGATCCCACGACATTGACCGTGGCGGATGCACCGCAGGCTGCACTTCACTACAATGACGAAGGCCCGCTTTTCAATGCGGTGGATCGCGTCAAAATCGTCTTTGTCGATGGTGTGTTTGATGCCAATGCCTCTGATGAGCTGACCGCCGAGGGGGTCGAGATTGAGCGTCTTGCCGATGCGATGGCGACTGATATCCATTGGGCGAAGGAGCTTTACGGTGTGCTTGAGGCGCGCGGGCAAAAGCCGGTCGCGCGCCCTTTGGCTGCGCTGAACACAGCGCTGGCAACCGATGGCATTGTCGTTCGCGTCACCGGTAAAGCCACAAAACCGATCAACCTGATCTATCTGCACGAGGACGAGGCTTCGGATGTGATCCTGCATAATCTGGTGAAGGTTGAGGCGGGCGCAGAGGTAACTTTGCTCGAAACCGGGCCAGCCGCGGCACGTTTCTCAAAGCTGGTAGAAGTTGAAGTCGCTGAAGGTGGCAAGTTCAACCACATCCGCGCGCAGGGTCGCGACCATGAACGTCGCGCCATAACCCATTGTTTTGCCAGAATTGCTGCCAATTCGACCTATAAATCTTTCACGTTGACCTTCAACGGTGTTCTGACACGCAATGAATGCGTACTTGAGATTGTGGGCGATGATGCTGTGGCCCATGTGGCTGGTGCCTGCGTAGGCGATGGCCGGGATTTCCACCACGACGATACCGTCTTTGTCACCCATGATGCCCTGAATGGCGAAAGCCGTCAGGTTTTCAAGAAGGTGTTGCGCAATGGGGCGACCGGGGTGTTCCAAGGCAAGATTTTGGTCAAGGAAGGCGCGCAAAAGACCGATGGCTATCAGATCAGCCAATCGCTCTTGCTGGATGAAGACAGCCAGTTCCTTGCCAAGCCAGAGCTTGAGATTTACGCCGATGATGTGGCCTGCTCGCACGGGTCCACCTCTGGTGCGATTGATGAAACTGCATTGTTTTATCTGCGTTCACGCGGGGTTTCCCTTCATGATGCGCGCAAACTGCTGACGCTGTCATTTCTGGCCGAGGCACTTGATGAGATCGAAGATCATAACCTGACAGAGGAATTGCGCGACCGGCTGGAAGGCTGGTTGTCGCGGCATAGCTGATGGCAGTTACAAACGATATCATTCGGACCTGGCGCAGGCCGCGTCAGGTCATGCGCGACCTGCTGGATCAAGGCAAACGCGAGGACCGGGCGATTGCCTATCTGATGATAAGCTGCCTTCTGATTTTCGTGGCCCAATGGCCGCGGCTGCGCAGAACGGCGGAAGGGTTTGAGCCGTCTACATGGCCCAGCGACGTCAATTTTGAAGGAATGCTGACCTATACCTTCTATGGTGTCGTTATCATCCTTCCTTTGGCAATGTATGGGCTGGCGGCGCTTTCGCGCCTTGTTGCCATGCCGTTTGGCGGTAATGGTTCGTGGTATTCCGCGCGTCTGGCGCTGTTCTGGACGATGCTGGCCACGGCACCGTTGACTTTGCTCTATGGGCTGGTGCGTGGTTTGATCGGGCCCGGTATCCAGTCATCAGTTCTTGGCGCAATATGGGTTATTGCCTTCGGTTTCATTTGGGTTCAAAGCTTGCGCGAGGCTGAAAGCAGACCATGACGATAGATTTTCAAACCTGGATGCGGGCCGTTTGGACCAGCATCGTCGAGCCGTCGGACTCTGCGCGCAAGGTCATTGCGATGGATGTGCCGCGCGAGGCACTGTGGACCGCCCTTGCATTGGTTGCCGTTCTCAATGTGATCCTGATTGCGGCAACGCAAATGTTGTCACCGGTACACGGCGCGATGCAGCAGCAGGCCTTTGCATTGTCCCCGTTTGGTTTGGCCGCGATCATCGCGATATTTTTCGGACTGTTCGTCTTTGGCACGTTTTATGCCGGTCAAATCATGGGTGGCACCGGGACATTACCCGGAACATTGGCCATCATCGTTTGGTTTCAATCCATCAGCCTGACGCTGGAAGCGATCCAATTGGCGCTGGTCCTCATCAGCCCGATGATTGCAGCACTCTATGGGTTGCTCTCGATGGGCGCGCTGATCTGGTGCTTCATGAATTTCGTCAATGTTTTGCATGGTTTCAAAAATCTGGGCAAAGCGCTGGCGGTCATCTTCTTTGCGCTGGTTGGCACGGCGTTCATTGCCGGTGTCATCCTGACCCTTCTCGGTCTGGGCCCCGTCGGTGGCATGACATGACATTTGATATCGCGAAAATTCGCAGCGATTTCCCAATTCTGTCCCGCGAGGTGAATGGCAAACCGCTGGTCTATCTTGACAATGGCGCCTCGGCACAGAAGCCGCAGGTGGTGATTGATGCGGTCACACGCGGCTATGCCGAGGAATACGCCAATGTTCACAGGGGTTTGCATTACCTCAGCAACCTGGCCACAGAGCGCTATGAAAGCGTGCGCGGCATCATCGCGCGCTTCCTGAACGCGCCGTCAGAGGGTGAAATCGTCCTGAACTCCGGCACTACCGAAGGCATCAACATGGTCGCCTATGGCTGGGCCATGCCGCGCCTGGAAGCGGGCGATGAAATCCTGCTGTCCATCATGGAGCATCACGCCAATATCGTGCCTTGGCATTTCCTGCGCGAAAGGCAGGGGGTCGTGATCAAATGGGTCGATGTCGATGCCAACGGCGATCTTGACCCGCAAAAAGTGATTGATGCGATCGGGCCCAAAACCAAGCTGGTCGCGGTGACCCATATGTCCAACGTTTTAGGGACAGTTGTGGATGTAAAGGCGATCACTGCCGGTGCCCATGCCAAAGGCGTGCCAGTGTTGGTGGATGGCAGTCAATCTGCGGTGCACATGCCGGTTGATGTGGCCGATATCGGCTGTGATTTTTTCGCGGTGACGGGTCATAAGCTTTATGGGCCTTCCGGCTCTGGTGCGATTTTTGTCAGCAAGGATCGCATGGCCGAGATGCGCCCCTTCATGGGCGGCGGCGATATGATCCGCGAAGTGACCCGCGATACGGTGACATGGAACGACCCGCCGATGAAGTTCGAGGCGGGCACGCCGGGGATCGTGCAGACCATCGGTCTGGGCGTGGCGCTTGACTACATGATGGGCATTGGCATGGACCAGATCGCGGCGCATGAGCATGGCATGCGGGACTATGCCCGCGACCGCCTGAACGGGCTGAACTGGCTGAACGTGCAGGGGCAGTCGGCGACAAAAGGCGCGATATTCTCATTCACGCTTCAAGGGACGGCCCACGCGCATGACATCTCGACGGTGTTGGACAAGAAAGGTGTGGCGGTGCGCGCCGGATCCCATTGCGCGATGCCCTTGATGGACCATATGGGTGTCGCGGCGACCTGCCGCGCATCTTTCGGCATGTACAACACCACAGATGAGGTTGATGTGCTGATCGACGCGCTGGAATTGTGCCACGATCTTTTTGCCTGAGATTGCGCATTGGCGTTGCGACGGGTGGTGCGCGGCGCTATAGACAGCTGCAAGCACCCGTAGCTCAGCTGGATAGAGCGCTGCCCTCCGAAGGCAGAGGCCAGAGGTTCGAATCCTCTCGGGTGCGCCAAAAAAATACTATAAATCAATTACTTATTCTTTCATCCCTTTTGGGGTCGAGTGCTTACGTGGGAAAGTCGCGTAAGCAGTGCAGTCGCGGCAGTAAGCTGAAACTGTATAGTCAACGCATCGAATTTTTAGCCTGGCCTTCTGATCGAAGGCGCATGACTTCAGCGTTCGTGCTTGTATCGCGTTCTTTCATCTCGCCCAGCATCGCATCGAGAAAACTAGAGCTGCTGGCTCCGGCAAGCTCTGCGGGGGATATGGCGGTGGAGCCCACTTTCGTGTGCACTATGTGTGCAACATGAATCGTCTTCTGGCGCGCTTAAACGAGCACTTGGGGCGGCACAAAAGCGGGACAGGTCCAAGATGTCTACACAGGCCGAGGTCACACAATCCTGCTTGAACGCGAAAAGACAAAAAGGAGGACTATGAAACTAAGGCGCTTGCAGCACGCTAAATCCGCTGCTTAAATGAAATCAGATGAGCGATGACTCCTCAAAGTCAAAACGCCATCTGTCTCAAACTATCTGATGACGGACAGTGCGGCGAAAGACTGGTTTGAGCCCACTTTGACCAATGCTGGACGACGCACGAATGTCGGCTCATGATAGCATACCCAAAAAGGTGACATTTCTGGCGAAGGTATTGCCGGTGCACAAGGTACAGCCTTGCTAATCCACCTCCTTTGAATGGCATCGGCGGTCTCAGAGACAGAGTTTGATCGGGTTGCAACTCAGGCGCTAAGAGACTATGTAGAGGATACAAAACTTGTAGTCTTCTGCGGCCATGGCGCATCGCCAGCCAGAGCGAACTACAATCTTCTAT
>Ga0316204_10002354_pt1 | contig 43371 bp, 40 predicted proteins | sample 6monrhotite_MG_2_FD_205661 | JGI IMG/M metagenome (GOLD analysis project Ga0316204, IMG submission 205661) | Microbial mat bacterial communities from mineral coupon in-situ incubated in ocean water Damariscotta River, Maine, United States -... | ecosystem: Environmental > Aquatic > Marine >... | reverse complement strand
GGCATACTTGAACCGGGAAAAAATGAAATACCGCCACGCATGTATGCTCCTTCATCAACATTAGCGTTTAAGTTTTTATTACGCTTTAAGAAAGAACAACAACTTTCACGCGAGCAAATAATAAAAACGACCAAAGGTATCAGTAATTTACTGACCATTGCCCAATATAAATCACTAAACGACAGTTATAAATGGATTGTATTACCCGAGCGCATCACGCTAGTTAGCAGCATAACCATGACCTTAGTCTCTTTATTTCTTGCCGCCTTAGGCCTTTACGGCATCCTCAGTTATTCCACCCAAATCCGTCGCTTTGAAATTGGCACGCGCATGGCGATTGGCGCGAAACGAGCTGATTTAATCAAGTTAATTATACAAGACAATGCGCACGCAATTTTGCTCGGTATTGGTATCAGCGTATTGCTCATCATAGGTTTAGCGTTAGGTTTTAGTGAACAGTTACAAAGCTATTTAACATGGCAGTTAATACCGCTATTTTTAGTCACGTTAGGCTTAGTTTCATTAATTTCATTTGCCGCCTGTTATTTACCACTGCGCCAATATATTAATAAACCTGCCGTTTATAGCTTACGTGGTAGTGAGTGATCTTGCTTTTTGTAGGTCGCCGCTTGCCGCGACAAAAGGTATAAGATTTGGATAAGCATCAGCAAAACGTAAAAGCACATTGATGGATACCTGTCCAAATGCTATAACAAGTTCACTAATTAATTTAAATACTAAAAATTCAAATAGAGCAGAGTGAAAACAAAGTTATGGAAAACAGTAATATAAACTCTATCAACACCAGCACTCATCAATTTTATGCTTTTAATAACACGGTTGATCCTTATAAGAAAGTTCGCATTGCGATAACGCTTTGCCTTGCTTTACTTACCTTAGTCTATTGGTATGTTCAACAAAATAAAATCACTGAAAACACCGAACACTATTTAACCAAACCTAAAATAGATGATATTTACTATTTAGACTTTCGCTTATTCAGCGATAAATTAAGACCAAAAGAAAAATTTAGATTAGCTAAAGTAGTCGATATTACAGGTGAGGTGATTACTTTAGTCTATGGTGATTTTTTCTATGTAAATAAAAAATCTATGGTTGATAGTATTCGCTATGGACATTTAAGGTACAGGAAATATTTTCAAGGTCGACGTTATAACTTTACCTTACAACAACTTACTGCAATGAAAAAAAGTAGGGCTATTTGGGAGGTAGAACGACCTATAAATCGTAAATTACATGGTAATTATATAAAACCTCTCTCGAACAAAAGTATAAAGAAAGAAACAAATAATATTTTTGCTGCAGGAAAACAAGAAAACATTTCTGGTGAATCTTATTTAAAGGCGACAAACATTCAAAATCACTATGCTATTGCTTTTGAATACTTTAAAGAATCAGCGCAATTAAATTATGCCCAAGGGCAGATAAATTTAGCACAAATGTATTTATCAACACGCCTTGAACAGCAAGATTTTATTAAAGTTTTATTTTGGCTAAAACAAGCCGCTTTACAAAGTAATAAAACAGCAATAAACAAGTATGCGATTGTTTGCGAGAAAGTTGAGCACTGTAATCTTGAAGAGTTTTATCAGGAATTACTTGATGCTGGTGTAAACATTCGATTTAACAAGTAAAAAGCATGCAAAAATACACACCATCACGATGAATGTTTATCTTAATTATTTGATAAATAATAACTTGATAAATAATCACTTTATTCTACAGTTAACACATGTCACTTTTAAAATTTTTACCCTTATTTATACGTTACTGTTAAGTATAGAGTTAAAAAGTAAGGTAAAAAAACTTAAACTTTCGAGTGAAACTGTATGTTTGCTAATGAAACTAATGAACATGAAATATTAATTATTGAGCCATCTAAGCTATTTCAATGCATGATAGGTGAAATACTTACTCAAGAAAACCTAACTGCTGATTATTGTTATACCGCTGAACAAGCACTAGAACTATCGCAAGCACATGAATATTTATTAATTATTCTTGGAAATGAATTAATCGATTCAAACGGTATATTACTTGCTCAAAAGTTGCGATCATTATCAAAAGAAGAGAAAAACCCCATTTCAACGGCTATTATATTACTTACCTCAGAATGTAATAAAACGCTTCTTAAACAAGCATTTAAATCAGGCATTACCGAAGTGATTGAACGCCATCATTTAAACGATATTCATATATATTTAAATAATTTAACTCAAAATAAACAAAAATTAACAAATAAAAACACTTTCATTTTAAGTGTTGAAGATTCCATTTCGGTGGGCCAATTAACCGAAGCGCACTTAACTGATTCTTGGTTTAACGTAAAAACAGTAAGAAGTGCTGAAGTAGCCTTAAAATGTATACAAGAAGAGCAATTCGATATTATTATTTTAGATATTTTATTACTTGGTAAAATGACCGGTATTCACCTAATTCGTAAAATTCGAGAAATGGGAGATTATTTAATTGATCTGCCAATTTTAGCGGTTTCGGGGCTTGAAAATTCAGAATTAAGAATTGAAGCGTTACGGGCAGGTGCCAATGACTTTATTAACAAACCCGTAAATTTAACCGAGCTTGAAGTGCGTGTGAGTAATTTAGTAAAAATTAACCGTTTATTTCAGCAATTAAAAGCCAAAGAAGCCCAGCTAATCGCAATGGCTATAACGGATCCCTTAACTCAGTTATACAATCGACATTTTCTTAATGAAATAGGTATAAAACGTATTAGCGAAGCCCAACGTCATGGCCAAACGCTTAGTTTGTTATTGATCGACATTGACCATTTTAAATTAATTAATGATAACCATGGCCATAGTATTGGTGATTTGGTTTTACAGCAAATCGCTAATTTATTTAAAAGTGAATGCCGAAATGAAGATTTTGCCCTCCGTTTTGGTGGTGAAGAGTTTGTTTTAGTTTTGCCACATAGCAATACCCAAGATGCTTTAAAAAAAGCGGAAGACATAAAAAATAAAGTAGTATTGCTAAAACCTGAAGGAATTTCAGTGACCGTGAGTATTGGGGTTTCTGGCATTAATAACGAACAACAAGCACATGAATTTAATTTTTATACACTTTTTAATGCTGCCGATACCGCTGTTTTTCAAGCTAAAGAAAATGGTAGAAATAGAGTGATATTAGCCTCTGTCGATAGCTATTCTTAAAACCCTAAATTTCAACCGTTCCGCATTTTAATTTTTATTCAGTCAATATTACTATATAATATTTCTCCAACTTTCAAGCTTCATTACCTTGTTGTAGTGTTAAGTAACAGTAAAAATTTAATTAAGTAAATATAATGCTCAGCAGAGCCAGTAGTTAGGTGAAATATTATTAAACGCGTTATTAATTTATGTAAAAAAGTTTTAGGTAAATCAGTCAGTAATAAAACTAAAAATCTCTCTGATTTCCCTATTATTTATCAACGTTCACAACATTCTGTATCAAGACAATTTATCGGCGCTAATGCAAAAAAAGTGCTGTATCGTTTAAATAAAGCAGGCTTCGATGCGTATTTAGTAGGCGGTGGTGTACGTGATATTATTTTAGGGCTTGAACCAAAAGATTTTGATATTGCGACTAATGCCACACCGGAAGAAATTAAAGACTTATTTAGAAATTGCCGTTTAATTGGTCGCCGTTTTCGCCTTGCACATATTCTTTTTGGTCGAGAAGTCATTGAGGTAGCTACTTTTCGTGGTCATCACGACAATGTTGATCCTGCCGACAATCAAGACAAAAAAACAGCAAAATCAAAACAAAGCGAACACGGTATGTTATTGCGCGATAACATTTATGGCACCATTAATGAGGATGCCGAACGTCGCGACTTCACTATAAATGCCCTTTACTACAGCTTAAAAGACTTTAACGTTTACGATTTTGCTGATGGTGTTAACGATGTTAAAAATAAAATTATTCGTTTAATAGGCGATCCTGAAACCCGTTATCGTGAAGATCCTGTGCGTATGTTGCGTGCAGTTCGTTTTGCCACAAAGCTTGATATGGAAATTAACGCTGAAACGAAGGCGCCAATTAATGAATTAGCACCTTTGCTTGCCAACATACCGCCTGCGCGTATGTTTGAAGAATTTAATAAACTCTTTATGTCGGGTAAAGCGGTTGCTAATTTTAACATGTTACGTGAATTTGATTTATTCAAATATTTTTTCCCGCGTTTAGATGAAGTATTAAACCAAACAGATAACGCTGAAATGGTGTTACGTTTTGTTTTATTAGCGATGACAAATACTGATATCCGCGTTAATACTAACCAACGCGTTACGCCAGCCTTTTTATTAGCCGCGTTATTATGGCATCCGCTGCAACAGCAACTAAACCAATTAAACATCGAAGCTAATTTAACACCGCAAGATGCTTTTTTTGCCGCGCTTCACGATGTAAGCAGCGAACAACAGCGCAGTATTGCCGTACCTAAACGCTTTCAAGCAATGATGAAAGACATTTGGATTCTACAAGGCCGATTAACTCAACGAGAAGGTAAACGCGCCTATAAAGCTTTTGAACATCCTAAATTTCGTGCTGGATACGACTTTTTATTATTACGCAGCGAAATAGAGCCAGAACTTTATAGTGAGTTAGCAAAATGGTGGAGTGACTTTCAAAACACCAACCATGAAACCCAGCAGTTAATGATAAAATCGTTACCAACCAATCGTGCTGGTGTGCGCCGAGGTCCTCGTAAGCGCAAAAAGCCACAAAGTAAAACAGCTGATGTTTAGCCGTTATTAGTAATTAGAAAAAACAGAAACAAGGCAAATAAAAATGAACATTAGCTATATTGGTGTTGGTAGTAATTTGTCTGAGCCCATTACACAAGTAAAGCTTGCTATTGATGCCTTAAAAACAATAGCACAGTGCCAACTAAGCGCTGTTTCATCCATTTATGGTAGCAAGCCAATGGGGCCTCAAGATCAGCCCGATTATATTAATGCGGTAGTTGAATTACGCACTTCATTCACACCAATTGAATTACTTGATGCATTACAAGCTCTTGAAAACAAAGCGGGTCGGGTACGTAAAGAAAATCGCTGGGGCGCACGCATACTCGATTTAGATATTTTACTTTTTAATAACGAAATTATTGATAATGAACGGTTAACTGTGCCACATTACGGCATGAAAGTGCGTGAGTTTGTGTTATTACCTTTAGCCGAAATTGCACCAAATTTACTCTTCCCTGATGGCGATAGTGTGCAAAACTTAGCCAGCAACGTTGAACATAATGGTTTAGTGAAATTACCCAAATAATTTATACCAAATACACTGAAACAATGAGATCCTGAAAGAAATTGAGGATGACAAATATTCTATAAACATACACGCCAACACTAAAATACGAACTTTTATTGTTTGAGCAACGTCAATCATTAACAATGACCTCACACTATGAATATTTATAAAAAACCTATTTCATTAAAAATATTAATGCCACTGCTTGCCGCAATTATGGCAATGTCGCCACTGGCGGTAGATTTATATTTACCCGCCATGCCTCAGCTTGCGATCGATTTACATACCGACATTACATTGGTACAAAATACGCTGAGCATTTATTTATTAGGCTACGCACTTGGCTTAATATTATTTGGTCCAATGGCAGACAAAAGTAGTCGCCGTCGGTTAGTGATTTTAGGGATCAGTGGTTTTATACTCGCAAGTATTGCACTCGCTTTTTGTCAAAGTATTGAACAATTTTTAGTACTTCGTTTTATTCAGGCCTTTTTAAGTAGTGCCGCTATTGTGGTAGTGCCTAGTACGATACGTGAATATTATGGTAAAAATATCGCTAAAGGGCTTTCCTACGTTACGATGATCATGATGTTAGCCCCTCTTGTTGCGCCAAGCATTGGTAGTGCATTATTGTTATTAGGTAATTGGTCTCTGATTTTTTTCTGTATTAGTGGTTATGCAATAAGCGTTTTATTACTCACCTTAAAATTTTTACCTGAACGAGCTAAGCTTCCCAATACAACTAACTCTGCTAGTAAAAATTATAGTTTTATTGAACGCTATGCGATTGTTTTAGGACACAAACAAGCCCGTTTAGATCTTATTTCATCAATGATGGTTTCTTTGGCTTTTTTTGCTTACTTAACCGCCATACCATTTGTTTATTTAACGGTATTTAAGGTATCAGAACTTGAGTTTAGTGCACTATTTGCGCTCAATGTAAGTGCGTTGATGTTAGCTCACTTTATCAATACGCGCTTGGTTACTCGCAAAGGTTCACGTGCGATGTTAGTTGCAGGATTAACCTCCGCCACGTTAGCTGCTATTGCATTAGTCTTAGTAAATTATTGGCAATTATCTTTACTTTACTGCGTCGCTGCTATTTTTCCACTGATGGGGAGTATTTCGATGATTGCGGTTAATTCAGATGCGTTAGTATTAACTGAATTTGCTGAACACTCTGGCACTGCAACCGCTGTAATAGGCACGTTGCGTTTTGGCATTGGCGCACTAGCGGGGCCAATATTAACCTACTTTTATGATGGAAGCGCTTTGCCTTTTTCGTTATTAATGCTCTGCGCTATTTTAGTGGTAGTTGCTTGCCAAATTTCACTGAAACTTGGCAAATAATCTTCAGTTAATTTTTACTAAACCATTCATTAACTACTGCTCACTAGTTATCGTGGGCGTAGGTGAATCCTTTGCCGCATTCGCTTCATTATTATGCTGATGATGCGTTGCGGTTAATCGTTTCATCAACGGCAATGCCGCTAAAGCAATTAAGGTTGCTACTACCGCTGCAATACCTAACTTATTGAATAAACTTGTGTATATAGGCAGCGTTTGTAAGGGATCAACAATATCTTTAGGCACGCTCGCAAAATTTGCCACAATGCCACCCAAGTATTGTGAAATACCTACGGCAACATAATAAGCACCCATCATAAATCCACCCATTCGCGCAGGTACATAGCGGGCGATCATTGCTAACCCTAAACCACTCACTAATAATTCACCAATAGAATATAAACCATAACCAGCGATCATTATCCAAGAAGATGTTTTACCATCTACGGCAAACATACCCGCAAAACCATAGACAAAAAATCCTAGGGCTACCGCAGCAAACCCTAAAGCAAATTTGGCGGCGATTGAAAAATCTTTGTTATTGCGCCCTGCCCAAGTATAAAACCACGCCAATAATGGGCTAAGTAACATGATCCACAGTGGGTTTAATGCCTGAAATTGTGCGGGCGACCATGTCCATAAATGGGTGCCAAACAATTGAAAATTCCAGTCAACATTACGTAAAGCAAACAACGCCAGAGAAGTAGACATTTGTTGATAAAAAACAAAAAACAATACCGTTTGTAACGTTAACACTAAGGCCGCAGAAAGCCCTGCTCGTTCACTGGGTTCACTAATGCGAATTAAGTGAATAAATATTGCCAACACTACTGCGCCAGCTAAATACACAAACATTCGTGCTGCATCTTGGTTTTCTAAAATAAACGCCGAAGCAAATACCACCAAAACACCACCGCCAAGTACCGCTAATAATCTATTCACTTGTAATGGTTTTTCATCAGGCTCAGAACCTATATGACTTAACGAAACGCGCATTAACATATAGTTGGCTAAACCAACCACTAAACCAACACTACAAAAGGCAAACGCGGCATGCCATCCTAAATTGTTACCATAAGCGGCATTTACGTAGTCTTTGATCCACGGTGTTAATAGCATTGAAAAAGTAGATCCAACATTTACCGCCATATAATATATGGTAAAAGCGCTGTCTATTTTAGAGTCGTCACCTTCATAAATTTTACGGACTAAATTACCCGCATTTGGTTTAAATAAACCATTACCAACAACGATAACGCCCAATGCAGAGAATAAAAAGTTAGTGTCTTCACTTGGTATGGCCATAAGCGCATAACCAAAAGTTAAAATAATTGCACCTAAAATCATAGTGCGTTTAGTGCCTAATATTTTGTCACCAATCCAGCCACCAATCGCAGGAGAAACATAAATAAGTGCCGCACAAGCACTCCATACCATATTGGCACGCGCGTCTTCAAAACCGAGTCGTTGTACCATGTAGTAAACAATAAGCGCTTGCATACCGTAATAACCAAATCGTTCCCATAATTCAATAAGGGCGACGGTCATAAATGAACGCGTTTGGCTTGGAACAGCCACAGAAGTTGTCATAATTATTCCTTTCTTTTTGTTTTTTTGAGTTTTAGAGTATAAAACTTTCGTTTTGTATAACAAGTAATATCAGTTGATATTAAAATAAATGCATTGAATAAATAAAATAGGGTCTGTTGATCTTTCAGTTTATAGTTCTGTTGCACTTGAAAAAGATGGCAATCGAGGCGCTTAATGTAATGTTTGGTTGTTGCAAATGCACATTAAGCAACAAAGAGTGACACTTTTTCAAGGCAACCCAAGGGGCTATGACTATTTTTCAACCTAACATCGTTAAAAATGGTTAAAGTAGAATGACTACATTGCACAATTTTTGCCTTGTTATCTTAAAAAATAGCCTATAGCAGAGACTAAAATGAAAGATCAACAGACCCTAAGCTATTGCAAAAAACTTTACATTTATACACATCAAGCCAATAACAAAATGTTTTAGCAAAAGTTGCGCTATAGTTACATTTATGCGAAGGTACGGCGCTGAGTAATTGCTCAAATTATCATTAAAAAACAACACTTAAAAAGTAAACTTAAACGTGAGAAATAGCATGGCTAAAATAACAACAGCAACGTTAATTAAAATGAAACAACAAGGCGAAAAAATATCGACTATTACCGCCTACGATGCCAGTTTCGCCAAGCTTTTCGATCAAGCTGGTATTCATGCCATTTTAATTGGTGATTCGTTAGGCATGGTATTACAAGGTCAAGATGATACTTTACCCGTAAGTATTGATGACATGGCCTATCACACTCAATCTGTTCGCCGTGGCGTTGAAAACACGTTAATAATAGGCGACATGCCTTTTATGAGTTATGCCACTAAAGAGCAAGCTTTTACTAACGCCGCTAAATTAATGCAAGCGGGTGCAAATATTGTAAAAATGGAAGGCGGTAGTTGGCTAATTGACACCATTGAAGGCTTAGTTGAACGTGGTATCCCCGTTTGTGGACATTTAGGCTTAACCCCACAATCCGTTAATGTCTTTGGTGGTTTTAAAGTGCAAGGTCGCCAAGAAACACAAGCGCTTGAAATAATTGAACAGGCAAAGAAACTTGAACAAGCAGGCATCCAATTATTGGTATTAGAATGTGTACCTGCTGAATTAGGTAAACGTATTACCCAGGCAGTTAACATTCCAACGATAGGTATTGGGGCAGGTAAAGATACCGACGGCCAAATTTTGGTAATGCATGATGCTTTAGGAATTTCGTGTAGCTATATGCCAAAATTTTCTCGCAACTTTTTAAAAGATACTGGCGATATTAAAAAAGCAATAGAACTTTATATTAGTGAAGTCAGTAATGGTAACTTTCCAGACGATGAACATATTTTTAAATAACAATCTCCGTCATCCTGACGTAGTTCAGGATCTAATAACGTAACTATTACCAGTAAATTAAGTATTACCATGATCATAGCAACCGAAATAAAAGCATTACGCGCACAAATTAAAACATGGCGCATGCAGGGGCTAAAAATAGCCTTTGTGCCTACCATGGGCAATTTACACGAGGGTCATTTGGCTTTAGTCAAAGCAGCTCATCAGCATGCGGATAAAATTGTGGTTAGTATTTTTATCAACCCAATGCAATTTGGTTTAAGCGAAGATATTGATAACTATCCAAAAACCCATCAACAAGATAAAGAAAAATTAATTGGCGAAAACACCGATTTACTTTTTTTACCCAGTTCAGAAGTTATTTACCCGAAAGGTTTTACCGATAATACCTTTGTTGAAGTGCCTAATATTTCTAATTTATACTGTGGCAAATCACGCCCTGGACATTTTCGCGGGGTGGCGACTGTTGTCTGTAAATTATTTAATTTAGTGCATCCTGATGTGGCGTGTTTTGGCTCAAAAGATTATCAACAACTGCAAATTATTCAAACCATGGTCGACGATTTATCGATGCCTGTAGAGATTATTCCTGTTGACATTATTCGTGAAAAATCGGGTTTAGCAATGAGTTCGCGCAATGGCTATTTAACACAAGAAGAAACACAGCAAGCCCCTGTTCTTTTTGAAACATTGCAATGGTTGGCAGCACAACTTAAAGACAAAAGTAATAACCATAATCATCAACGGTTATGTCAGCAAGCAACCAACAAAATCAATAAAGCAGGTTTAACCACAGATTACATTAACATTTGTCATGCTTATACCTTAGCAGAATCTAAACCTGCTGATAAAAACCTCGTTATTTTAGCGTCTGCGTTTTGCGGTAAAGCACGCTTAATTGATAATATAAGAGTGCAGTTATAAGCTGCGCTCAACTAACGGTATTCAACCATAAATGAAATTGGTTTATAACGAATCTAACAACGAAAGCTTATTATTTATCCCTTGCCAAAAAGCAGGATCTATAATTTCATTTATCGCTAAAGGCCGAGAAAAATAATACCCTTGTATGTAATCACAGCCAAGTTCTCTGATGTAGCTTAATTGTTCTAAATCTTCAATACCTTCTGCCACACAAGATAAAGATAAACTGTTCGCTAATGAAACTATTGCTTGAATAATAGGTTTGTTCATTGAATTAGTTTGCAAGTGGCGAACAAAACTTTGATCTATTTTTAATACATCGATAGGAAACTGGCTCAAATAAGTTAACGACGAATAACCTGTACCAAAATCATCTAATAATAATTTAAACCCTTGCGCTTTGAGCTCTATTAAGCGATTTAAAGCGGTTTTTTTATCCACCAACAACGTACCTTCGGTGATCTCTAATCTCAACACCGAAACAGGTAAATTATGCTTATTAAGTAAGTGTAGTAATGTTTCACACAAACCTTGTTGTAAAATATGAATTGCTGACAAATTAACTGATATATAACAGTGTGGAAATTGTTCAGCTAAGCCAACATAATCATGTAAAGCACGATCAACTGCTTGCTCGGTAAGTTCACTGATCACCCCGATTTCTTCTGCAATAGGAATAAACTCAGTTGGTGAAATCATGCCGTTTAAATGCGGCCAACGCATTAACAGTTCAAAACCCAATACTTTTCTATTAGCACAGTCGACTATTGGCTGATAGTAATTCACTAATTCTTGATTTTTAGTGGCTATAATTAGATCGCCCTCTAATTCAATACGGCGATGTGCTTGTGCATTCATCTCTTGAGTGAAAAATTGGAATTGACTACGACCTGATTGTTTCGCATGGATCATCGCTAAATCAGCTTTACGGATCAACTCGCTTGAAGTAGTTGCATCATCAGGAAAAAGAGCAATACCAATACTTGAGGATATATTTATTTGACTACCATTTATCTTAAGCGGATTTGCTAAACAGAGATTTATTCGTTGTGCTAAATGTGTAAGATCATCAATTTGTTTAACCGATTTAATTAAAACCATAAATTCATCGCCACTTTGACGAGCGACAATGTCTCGCGCTTTAACATTTGCAATCAGCGTATCAGCAACATGTTTAAGCAATTCATCACCAGTATGATGTCCTAACGAGTCATTTACCTGTTTAAATTTATCTAAATCAATAAAAAATAAAGCTGATTGGTGAGCGCTATAACTATATTCTTTAATAGTGTGATCTATCTTTTCCAGAATAAGTTTTCGATTAGGCAAATTGGTTAAATAATCGTAATGTGCAAGATGGCGAAGTTTTTCTTCAGCATTTTTTTGCACTGAAATATCAGAGATAACCGCCACATAATGCGTAATCACCTCTGCATCAACAGAAATAGCGTTAATTTTAATAAGCACCGGATGTTGTTCATTCTCTTTTGTGGCGATTACTTCTTCACCTTGCCAACTGCTACCCGGTTTAATACTGCTAATTATCTCTTTAAACTTTTGATATTTTTGTTCCCCTATTAAGTTAAAAATATACTTTAATGTAGGTACGCTTTTCTGCAATTTACTGGTAAAAGCATTCATAAAAGCTTTATTTGCAGTAAGTGGCGATTTTTTATCATCTAAAATAAGTACCCAATCATTAATTTGTCTAAACGCTTCGCCATATAACAACATTTGCGCTTCATTCGCTTTTGAGTCGCTAATATTAGTATAGGTACCCGAAACTCGCACTGGCAAACCGTTCTCATCACGCTTGATCACCGCACCTGTTTCACGAAACCATTGCCAACTGCCATTATCCGTTTTCATGCGAAAACTAACATCCCAACTATGTTGACCAACGCGAATAAACTCATGCCATTGTGATTCAATGCTTTGACGATGTTCAGGGGCAATAAGGTCAAAATGCTGCTGTATAGAAGTGCCACCAATATCAGCTTCATTATTATTTGTATGTTTAACACTACGACTTTCGTAATGTTGATCACTTTGTATATCATAATCCCAAATACCACTAGCACTGGCATCTAGGGCTAGTTGTATTTGTGTTTGGCTATCTTGTAATTTTTCATGTTCCACTTCTAATTTTTTACGCTGATTTGTTCTTACTTTTATATAACTGAACACTATTAAAAATAAAATAAGTGCGTAGCTAAGTTTAGCGCTAAAAGTCAACCACGGTGCTTGTAATGCACGAATATCAATTGTTAGAGGTGCGCTTAAATTTCCGGTGATCGGATTAATTGCGACAATGGATAAATGATAATTACCAGGCGCTAATTTTGACAACAATAATTCATTTTTTCGTATTTCTTTAAAATGTAATGGTGAAGGTCCTTCTAAATCAATTTTGTAGCGTGTTTGATCTTGCTGCAAAAATTGCAACGTTGAAAAGTGCAACTTAAGGCCATAGTCATTATAATTTAAAATAATTTCTTTTGATTGTGATAATTCATGTCGATCGCGGCTGTTTTCAGAAAACAATTGAAAATCAGTTAATGATACTTTGTTATCGTTATCAAGCGCTCCTGTATTTACAAATTCTTGTGGTGAAATAATCGAGATCCCGCGAGTTGAGCCGAAAATCAATCGTCCATCGTTGAGTGTTACAAACGAAGAACCATTATATTCATTAGCGAAAAGTCCATCTTTAGCCGTATAATTTTGAAGGTGATGAGTACGACTATTTAATCGAAACAAACCTAATTGTGAACTAAACCATAAATGATTATATTGATCTGTCTGTAAACTATAAATACTGTTAGTCGTAAGACCGTTACTTGTATCAAAACGATACTTTTCTTCTAACGTTTTATAGTCAATACCAATTAAACCTTCGCCTGTCATAGCTAACCATAAAATATTGTTTTTATCTAAAACCCAATGATCAACATAATCATAATTCTGAGGTTGGTATTTACGACTTTTGTACAATAAATCGAGTTTTTCACTCGCTAAATTATAACGATATAATTTTCCTGAAACGGCAAGTAATACATCATTTTTATTATCACCAATATTTCCCAAAAATGACCATGCAAGCTCAACGGGTATCATTTTATTCAAATCTAACAATGGCTTTACATTGCCAGTACTACTATTGTATAAATAAAAACTTTTATCGGTAAAAAAAAGGATATGCTGATTATCGATAACGCTAAGCCCCGAAAGCCACTTACCCTTCATTAATTTTTGACTTTGTTCATTATAAAAAGGGAGACTTAACACGCCCGTTTTTTTATTAAACGTTCGTAATCCATCATCATTAACCAACCATAGCAGCTGTTCATTTTCACTATTTTTAAATATTTGTCTAATAACGTGTTCACCATAAACCGCTTTAATATCTTTGCGCTTTAAATAGTAATTGATTTTTCCTGTTTTAAGGTTAAGTCGATTTAAACCGTTATCCCCTCCTATCCATAAAATTCCCTGTTTATCTTGAAACAAGCCCCATATATTGTCATGACTCAATTTTATTGGAGTAGAAGCTGAAATATTTTTAAATCGTGACGTTAATGGTGACCACAACATTACACCTTGTGATCGTGATGCCAACCAAAAATTTCCAGTTCGATCATGAAAAATATCTAAAATATTATTGTCAGTAATGCGAAAGGGGGAATCACTAAATTTCAAAACAAAATGGGTTTGTTGATCAGAAGGGTTAAAACGATATAATCCAATATTGGTGGCAATTAAATAATTTTCATGATCAGGCGTAATACTCCATATATTAAAATCCGTTAATAGCTGTTTACCTTGTATTTTATTACTATCTTCTTCAAGATAATTTTCTAGACTAAACAAACCATTAATCGTACCCACCAACAATCCTAATTGTTTATCTTCAATTAAAAATTTAGTGTTAATACTATCTTTATCGTTTACAGATTTTGGGCGATGCGCTAACCATGTAATTATTTTGGTTTTAATATTTATGCGATACAGTCCTTGTGACGTCGCACAAAAAAGCCAATTTTTAGTAACGAGTAGATCGCGAACAATATCGTCGGCTGATTTAAGCGTTAAATAATTACTTAATTTTCCTGAATCAACATCTAAATGCATTACTTGTCCAGAAATACCTAACCACAACGCATTACCCCTAGCTTGTTCTATGGTAATTACCTCGGCAATATCGGGGGAATTAGGTGCAAATTTTCCAGAAAAAAATTGTTTGCTTTCAAATGTTTTAGTATTGAGACGATATAAACCAGAATACAAGGTACTTACCCATAAATATCCTTGATTATCTATAAATAAAGTAGAGATACTCTCCTTAGTAAAAATATCATTTGGCCCTGAAATTATTTGCACTTGATAGCCGTCATAACGGTTTAAGCCCATTTCTGTGGCTATCCAAATAAACCCTTGTTGATCTTGTACCGTTTTTCTAACAGAACTTTGCGATAATCCTTCATTAGGAGAAAGGCGCGTTAGAAATTGGCTGGCATTATTATTGATTTCAAAAGTTTGATTTGAGGGAGTTGTCGCAGCGAAATTTTGTTGTGTGAATAAAATTAAAAAGACAAAACAAATCACGTTTTTTAATAAGACATTTATATACACAATAGCCGCTTGCACAAAGATTAAACTATTCTTACTATAGCAAAAAAAAAAGAAATATGGTGCTGTTCTACAAAAAATTTCTTAGAATTTAAGTATTTAAATGTTAATATTGTGTGAAATATTAAATAATATTATTATAGCGCCTTAACAACGTTTGTAACTGAGGAAAAAAATTTTGATATTGTAGTGCTAATTCACTTTGCTCAAGTAGTACATTCGTTAAAATTTCTTGCGTTGTTAATGGATTAGCCAATACCACTCTAAATACTAATACCTTAGTGCCTTGATATAGTGAAGATTCTATGCGAGTGCGAGACACAAATGATTTGCCATTTTCTCGCTGACGTTTTTGTATAAACTGCGTTAAATTATCAAGTAGTTTATTTATTTCTGCCTGCTCTACGGCAGTACATTGCATTAGCAACGCTTGAATTTTTTTGGGCACGTAGCGGTAAGTAAGCAAACATAGTTCAGGCTCACTAATTAATTCAAAATTCTCATGCTGTTTAATCATTTGCGAAAAATAGTGTGCTTTTTCAATACTTTCGTTAACAAGCATTTCGTAACCAGGACGACTAATGATATATAAGCTTGAGTAAACCAGCATAGCCATACCTGATCGCGATCCTTCTAGGGTATGACTCCCTAAATCTTTTGAACCTTGGCGTAGAATATATTCTGCGTGATGTTCAATAGCAGCTACAGAAGCGGGATCTTTAAAAACAACTAACCCAGCCCCCATGGGTACATACATTTGTTTATGCGCGTCTATCGTTACAGAATCAGCCCGTTCAATACCTGATAATAAAGAACGATATTTATTGGAGAATAATGTTGCTCCACCCCATGCAGCGTCTACATGAAAATGACAATGAAATTGCGTAGCAATATCTGCAAGGTGATTTAATGGGTCAACATTACCGGTTTCCGTTGTACCCGCTACACCCACAATACTTAGAATTTTTATCTTTTGCGCTGTTAAATCATGACATTTAGCCACTAATTTTTGACAATCTATTTTTTGATTTTCATCTGTTTCAATAGCAATAACATTGTCTTGACCAATTCCTAAAATATCCGCCGCTTTTTTCAAGGAATAATGGCCCCGCTTAGACACTAAAATAGCTAATCCATTATAACCGTAATGTTTTAATGCTTGATATAAACCTTGACGTGCAACACCTTTAAATTGACCTTCTGGTTTAAGTAAATTATTACGCGCAACCCATAGTGCAGTTATATTGGCGACCGTTCCCCCTGAACAAAAAGCCCCCAGTGAATGATTAGCACTATGCAACCATTGCTGATAAAAATTCTCCGTTTGCTGATAAACCAAATTATGCATCATACCTAAAACTTGACGTTCCATAGGGGTAAACGCTTTAGAAGTTTCCACTTTGACTAAGTTTTGGTTTAAACCCACCATCAGTTTTGATAAGGGCAAAATAAAATAGGGTAACGCTGAGGTCATGTGCCCTATAAAGCTAGGGCTTGAAGTATGTACTGATTGTGACACTAATTTATCAAGCAACTGTTGCATATGATCAGAAACGAACATTGGCGTTTCGGGGATTGTAGCTTGCGCAAAATCTTGTTCAATATCAGTGAGCGCATTTTCACTAGCCGCAATATGCTCTCCCAAAAAACCCATTAAGTTTTGCGAGATCTTTTGTTCTATTACCCCTAGGGTTGAATTGGGTGCTTCTGGAATAGTAAAAATACGATGTAACGACGCTCGTGTCGCTTGGGCTGTACGTTTAGTCGTCATAAGTTAAGAACAAATTTTTACACAAGTTAGAGCTTTGCACTTTAATAAAAAACAGCTAAAAAGTCTCGAATTTTTAATAAATAGTGACGGATAAACTTATTAAGCAATGCCTACACTTATATAAACCAATAATGCTTGGCAAGCAATTAAGCCAGTTAACGCTTTTACTAACACAGTATTTTTGATCTTAGACATAATATTTCTCCTTAAATAGTAGCTATATTATCCAAAGATCATACCAACAAACTAACTTATTGAATTAATTGTTATTTTATCTTTATTTTTCACTATTAAATTAAATAATTAGTAAAAGGCACTAGTAGTTCGCTAATTTCACTAAGTTTATAATGTTTGTAATTGCCAACATTGTTGTCCACTCGCTTGATATTTTGCTTCAAACGGAGTTAACGCCTGCGCACTGTTGATAACTTTCGTTAATTCGCTTTCGGTGCCGGTAAGTAATAATGCCGCTTGAAATTCAGCTAAATATAAGCGCCAATTACTGCGCAAAATAATTTGCTCTCCGATAGCGATCATTTGAGGAAAAACAGCACTACCATGCCAACGACGTTGTAAGTGTTTTGATTTTGGCCACGGATTTGGATAAAGCACATAATGCTTAGATACTGGCCAATTGGCGTTTTTGACTAAACGATAAAAGTCATTTAAATCGGCGCGAACTAAATGAAAGTTCGTCACTTGACCGTTACCATCTTCACGGCGCAATTCTTCAACATTGCGATCAAGGCGATTGGCCGATTTATCAACACCAACAACCAAAGCATCGGGATTTTTTTGCGCCAGAATACGCGTGCTTTGTCCGACACCACAACATCCATCAAGAATGATTTTTCCTTGTGGGTTTGCTACCAAAAATGCAGCTACTTTTTGATCAACGTCTTTAAAAGCTTGTTGTGTATGTGCTTGATAGGGTTTCTTAAAAGGATGCTCAAGGTGTTTACGTACAACTTCTTCAAGTTTTTCATGGATCCCTGTCTGATTACTAACAATCGCTTTAGAATCTCCCGTAAAATGTGACTTTTCCATTAACTACGCAGTCCTATACCTTTAGAGATCAAGGTCATCGCCACCGTAAATAATATCGTGATAAAAACACCAATTACGACAAAAGCCGTGGTAATACTTACATCTGAAACCCCTAAAAAACCATAACGAAACGCGTTTACCATATAAACAATAGGGTTGACTTTAGAGACACCTTGCCAAAATTCAGGTAATAAGCTTATTGAATAGAAGACGCCTCCAAGATAAGTTAATGGCGTTAAAATGAATGTGGGAATAATTGAGATGTCATCAAAACTCCCTGCAAAAATAGCATTAATTAAACCGCCTAAAGCAAACACCGCCGAGGTTAAACTAACGGTAGCAATAACCACCCAAATATTATGAATATGAATATCAACAAAAAATAAGGCGACTAAGGTCACAATTAAGCCCACCAAAATGCCTCGTGCCATACCGCCGCCAACATAGCCTGCAACAATCACCCAGTTAGGCACAGGAGCTACCAGCATTTCTTCGACATTGCGCTGCCATTTGGCACTAAAAAATGATGAAGCAACATTCGAATATGAATTAGTGATCACACTCATCATAATTAAACCTGGCACAATAAACGACATATAATCAAAGCCGCCCATCTCACCAATACGAGAGCCAATTAACGAGCCAAAAATAATAAAATAAAGACTAATAGTAATAGCAGGTGGCACCAAGGTTTGTATCCAAATACGCATAAAGCGCTGTATTTCTTTATTCAGAATACTCTTTAAAGCAATACCATTATTCATTATTCGTTACCTCTTCCGTTTGCTCTTTACTCAATGTCGGTCGGTTTATTAAACCAACAAATAACGCTTCTAAACGGTTACTTTTATTTCGCATACTTAGCACTTCTATTTGCTGCGCTGATAATTGCGCAAACACCTGATTGAGCGATTGTTTTTTGGTTAAATCAACTTCTAAAGTATGATCATCAATTTGACGACTGATCACATCGTTTAATTGCACAGGTTTGTGGGTTGGAACTAAATCAAAAACAAAGCTTTCTATATCAAGTTGCGCAAGCAAACTTTTCATGTCGGTATTCTCAACTATGACACCATGATTAATAATGGCAATATTACGGCATAACATCTCGGCTTCCTCGAGATAATGCGTGGTCAGAATAATCGTAATGCCTTGTTTATTTAGCTCACGTAAAAAATCCCACATTGCACGGCGCACTTCAATATCGACACCTGCTGTCGGTTCATCTAAAATCAGAATTTGTGGTTCATGCATAAGTGCGCGAGCAATCATTAAACGGCGTTTCATCCCTCCAGAAAGCATTCGTGCGGCATCATGGCGCTTATCCCACAGTTCCAATTGTTTTAAATATTTTTCGGCTCTTTGTACCGCAACTTTACGTTCAACTCCGTAATATCCTGCTTGGTTTACTAAGATATTCATTAGCGGTTCAAATTGATTAAAATTAAACTCTTGTGGTACTAAACCGAGAAAGCTTTTCGCTTTTTCTAGATCAGTAGCAATATCATAACCAAACACCTTAACAGTGCCTGCTGTTTTATTGACTAATGATGTGATCACACCAATAGTGGTTGATTTACCTGCGCCATTTGGACCTAACAATGCAAAAAAGTCACCTTTTTCAACGATTAAATCAATCCCTTTCAACGCTTGAAAGCCTCCTTTATAGGTTTTTTCTAAACCGGATATTGCTAATGCTTTTTGCATGTTTCTTTCCCAATGGAGATAGAGTTAGATAAATAGCTAATGTGAGGGTAAATATTGTTTTTTCAAGTAAAAAATAGTCGTTCACCTTAAGTGAACGGCATTATAACTTTAGCTGCGCTTATTTTTTCCGGAGTAACATTTGATGTGCGATGATTATTTTTACTATGCCAAACGCTGTTTTTATAGTTATTACCATGCTGGTAGCTTTCAGTTGTAGCTCAATATATTTTTGAGTATCCTAAATAAGGTCAACATGTTGATATAATAATGTGTGCAAAATCGCTGAGTGGAAAATAACTTAATAGACTTGGTATAACATTCACTACATACTCTGGTAGTCCTATCCCTTAATGCCAATAAAATATAATCATGAACCTATCTATTCGCTTTATTTTAATTATCAGTATTTTTACTTCCCTTTCATCTTCTCTAGTATTCGCACAAAATAACAACATTAAACATTGTGATAATGTTCAACTGCAAATTTTAGGATCTGGCGGTCCAGAAATTTATGACGGTTTAGCCTCGAGTTCATATTTGGTATGGATAGATAACAAGGCACGCGTACTCATTGATGCCGGTGGTGGTAGCTCATTAAATTTTGAAAAATCTGGAGCCGATTTCAACGACTTACAAGCTATTTTACTCTCTCATTTACATGTTGATCACTCCGCAGCCTTACCCGTTTATATTAAAGGTGGATTTTTTACGGCGCGCAGCAAAAATCTACCTTTATTTGGCCCAACAGCTGGTGGCGATTTTCCTTCGACTGAAGATTTTGTTTATGCGTTATTTAGTCATAATCAAAATAGCGTCTATCCCTATTTATCTGACTTTGTTGAAAAAGCGAGATCTACACAATTTATATTAACCGCTAAAAGTATAAATCCTGAAGTGACTAACCCTAAAAGTAAAATTTGGTCTAAAAAGCTGAATAAACAGTTATCTATTTCAGCAATCAAGGTGACTCATGGTGAAATTCCCGCTTTAGCATGGCGTGTAAATCAAGGTGAGTGTTCAATAACATTTAGTGGTGATATGAATGGCACTAGTGGCAATTTACCTATCATTGCAAAAAATACCGATATTTTAGTTGCACATAATGCTATTTCTGAGCAAGCAGGAAAAATGCCTAAATATTTACACATGACGCCAAGCATCATTGGCAAACTTGCCAAACAAGCTCAAGCAAAAAAATTAGTCTTATCGCACTTTATGTATAAAACAGCTAGCATTAAAGAAGAAAGTAAACGCTTGATCCGTAAAAATTATCAAGGAAAAGTGGTTATGGCAAAAGATTTACTGAAAGTATCTCTGGACTAAGTTTTTTGCAGTTCGGCTAAATAAGCCTCTAATATTAAATTACTTCGAGCGCTTTTACTGGTGATCACTGAAAAATTCGTTGTGAATTTCCGCTGATGATATTCGATTGCACGCATTTTATCTTGTGCTGTCCAACGCTTAGCAAAATGCGTGGGTAAAAAGCCAATAAAACGTCCCGTTAAAATTAAGAAGGCAATGCCCTCTCTATCCGTAGACGTTGCCGTAGCATTTAAGGTTTTTTGTTGTTGTTTTATGTCTGCAGATTGCGGATAGCTCGGTACTACCGCATCATAATTAGCTAAGGCATCATCACTTATTTTATGTAAATCTTGTTTAAATAATGGGTGCTGCTCACTGCAATAAAGTAAAGACTGTTCTTTATAAAGTGGTAAATATTTTAATCCTGGCAATGTTCGAAATTCAGGGACAACACCAATATGTAAGTGACCATGCAAAATAGCTGTTTCAATATCATTAGGTGGGAGCATACTAATGTTTATTTGCACTTGTGGCGCTCGATGTTTCAGCGCACTTAATGCGCGGGTAATGCGCATTTGTTCAATAGTCACTAAATTATCAGTAATACCAATATTTAATTCACCTACTAAATCGGTATTAATCGCATTCATTTGTGCACGAAAATTTTCTAAACTACCTAACAGCTGCAATGCCGACTGATAAACCTGTTCTCCTTGTGCCGTAACCGAAAATCCCGAGCGTCCACGTAAACAAAGCTTCATTTTCAGCAAAGATTCCAGCTCACCAATAGCAATACTTATTGCTGGACGACTAATATTTAAATCAACCTCTGCAGCAGCAAAACCGCCAGATTCAACTACGGTTTTAAAAATGCGTAATAAACGAATATGAGCATCGCCTAATTGTCTGGGTAACAGTGTTTTGTTTTTGTTCATAACCGTTTATTTATCTTTATTGGGATGATTTAACAATAGTTAACTATTCACTTAACTTAACATAAATAAGTTTAGATTTAATAACCTATTAAATCATTGATAATAACCTCACGCAAATATTCTGCTCTCATATATCCCTATGATTGAGGTGTAAAATGATTAATAACAAAACAAACAACACACATGGTTTAAGCCAAGCACAGCTTGATGCACATTGGATGGCTTTTACAGGTAATCGTGAATTTAAGAAAGATCCTCGTATTATTACTTCAGCCGCAGGTCATTATTATACCGATTCAGAAGGTCGAAAAATTTTTGATGGTTTATCAGGCTTATGGACCTGTGGCGCTGGCCATGCTCGTAAAGAAATAATAGAAGCTGTTAGTAAGCAAGTCGCAACCCTAGATTATTCACCTTCCTTTCAATTTGGTCATAAAAAAGCCTTTGAACTCGCTGAACGTATTACCGAATTTATGCCTAAAAGCGAAGGTGATACGCAACTTAATCGAGTATTTTTTACAGGATCTGGTTCTGAATCAGTAGAAACTGCTTTAAAAATAGCGCGTGGTTATTGGCGTAAAAAAGGTATGGGCAGTAAAACTCGTTTTATTGGTCGTGCAAAAGGCTATCACGGTGTTAACTTTGGCGGCATTAGTGTTGGTGGCATTGGTCCTAATCGAGCTATTTATGGTCAAGGAATTGAAGCGGCACATTTACCGCACACAATGATCAACGAAAACAAATTCACTAAAGGTATGCCAACTGAAGGTGCTTATTTAGCCAATGAATTAGAAGAGTTGATCGCAATGTACGACGCATCAAACATTGCAGCAGTTATTGTTGAACCCCTTGCTGGTTCTGCAGGGGTTATACCGCCACCAGTAGGCTATTTAAAACGTTTACGTGAAATTTGTACTAAACATAACATTTTATTGATTTTTGATGAAGTGATCACCGCATTTGGTCGCATGGGCTCTAACACTGGTGCTGAAGAGTTTGGCGTAACGCCCGACCTTATGACTGTGGCTAAACAGCTAACCAATGGCGTTGTACCAATGGGCGCGGTAATCGCTAAACAAGAAATCTACAATACCTATATGGAAACCGGTGGGCCAGACTACATGCTGGAACTACCGCATGGTTATACTTATTCAGCACATCCTTTAGCCTGTGCTGCAGGTTTAGCGTCACTTGATATTGTACAACGCGAAAATTTACCAGAGCGTGTTAAATCCATTGCTCCTTATTTTCAAGAGGCGTTACATGCTTTAAAAGGTACTCAACATATTACTGATATTCGTAACTATGGCTTAGCGGGTGCTTTAAGTATTGCCGCATTCGGCGCTGAAAATGGTAAAGCCGAGCCAGGAAAACGTCCATACGAAATTGCGATGAAGATGTGGCAGAAAGGCTTTTACGTGCGTTACGGTGGTGACACTATTCAATTAGGCTTACCTTTTACCACGGAATTAAGCGAAATAGACAGTCTTATTAACGCCTTAGGTGAAACTATTCGCGAAGTTCAATAATTTACAACGTAATTTTAGCCACGTTGATTTAACAAATTATCTAGAACCTGATGAAAATTCAGGTTCATAAATTTTATAGGAAACTCCATGACACAACTTATCGGCCACTTAATTAATGGCGAAAACGTAACAGCTACTGAACGTAGCCAAGCAGTATTTAATCCAGCAACCGGTGAAGCAACTAAAGAAGTCGCGTTAGCTTCACAGCAAACCGTTGAACAAGCGATCGCAGCAGCCGAAGCCGCTTATCCAGCATGGCGTAATACGCCACCACTTAAACGCGCACGCGTAATGTTTCGTTTTAAAGAATTACTTGAGCAACATGCAGATACTATTGTTAAATTAATTGGCGAAGAGCACGGTAAAATTTCACATGACGCGGCTGGCGAGTTACAACGCGGCATTGAAAATGTTGAATTTGCGTGTGGCGCTCCGCAGCTATTAAAAGGTGAGCACAGTAAAAATGTGGGTCCAAATATCGATTCTTGGAGCGAATTCCAACCACTAGGCGTAGTTGCTGGTATTACCCCCTTTAATTTTCCTGCGATGGTGCCGATGTGGATGTATCCGTTAGCGATTGTTTGTGGTAACACCTTTGTATTAAAACCTTCTGAACGCGATCCAAGTTCAGTGATGTATATCGCACAATTATTAAAAGAAGCCGGTTTACCCGATGGCGTAATGAACGTAGTTAATGGCGATAAAGTTGCCGTTGACACGCTCTTAAATGATCAACGCATTAAAGCAGTAAGCTTTGTCGGCTCAACACCGATTGCTGAATATATTTACACAACAGCCAGCGCTAACGGAAAACGTTGCCAAGCATTAGGCGGTGCTAAAAATCACGCTATTGTTATGCCTGACGCCGACATGGATAATACCGTTAATCAATTATTAGGCGCGGCTTTTGGCTCTTCAGGCGAGCGTTGTATGGCACTTTCAGTGGCAGTTGCCGTTGGCGATGAGGCAGCTGATGCCTTAATTGCGAAAATGCGCGTCGGTATGCAAAGATTAAGTGTCGGCGATCATACTAATGCCAACAACGATTTTGGCCCAGTGATCACCGCAGCACATAAAGAAAAAGTGAATGGTTTTATTAGCAGTGCAGAGCAACAAGGCGCAACGATTGTTGTTGATGGCCGCGATATAAAAGTAAGCGGTTTTGAGCAAGGTTACTTTGTCGGCGCAACATTAATTGATCATGTAACACCAGAGATGGACAGTTACAAAGCTGAAATTTTTGGCCCTGTTTTACAAGTAGTGCGCGTAAAGACCATGCAAGAAGCCATGCAATTAATTAACGATCACGAATACGGTAACGGTACCTGTATTTTCACTCGCGACGGTGAAGCCGCGCGTTATTTCTCAGATCATATTCAAGTTGGTATGGTGGGTATTAATGTGCCATTACCTGTGCCAGTGGCGTATCATAGCTTTGGTGGTTGGAAACGTTCATTATTTGGCGATTTACATGCTTATGGTCCTGATGGCGTAAAATTTTATACTAAGCGTAAAACCATTACCCAACGTTGGCCGTCAAGTGGCGTTAGAGAAGGTGTGTCGTTTGCCTTTCCTTCGTAAATAATAACTGATCTTATTGCCATTTTAAGCAATTTCGGCGGCAAAAGTACTCACTGACTATCGTCAGCTCCGTGCTTTTTTCTTGAACTTGCTTAAACTTGCTTCAAGCTCAATCATTATAAATTTTGATAATTTCATATTCAAAAAATGAGTGCAAAATGCCCGTTAAAAAAGTCATAAAACTCAGCACTAAACCTGCTAAATTTGGCGAAATCGCCGATGAATTATCAGCCGATATGTTTGTATCGTCAGTGCCTGTGCAACATTCTCATAGCTACTATGAAGATGAAGATTTAGGACTTTATATCGGGGTTTGGGACACCACAGATATGGTTGAAAAATCAGCGCCTTATGCTTGCGATGAATTTATGACCATTATTGAAGGTAGCGTTGAAATTAAAGAGACTAAAACCGGCAACATAAAAACCGTGTTAGCTGGTGAAAGTTTTGTTATTCCAAAAGGTTACGATTGCCAATGGCGACAACAAGGTTATTTGCGCAAGTTTTATGTTATCTCTGAACACCCCCATGAAACCATACCTGAACAACCCGCGATTAACAGTATTGTTTATATCAACGACAACCCCGATCACCCTTTTAAAAATACTCGTGACGGTTATTGCAAAAAAGAACTTTATGTCGATCATCAACAACGCTTTTCTGCAGGTATTTGGCAAAGCGGCGCCTTAAACACAGAACTTTTACCCTACCCTGATAATGAATTTTTAGTCGTCACCCAAGGTACTTTACGTTGTCGTGATCATCATGGCAACGAACAAATATTTAAGCAAGGTGATGTGTTGTTTATTCCCCAAGGTAGCTTATGTGCGTGGTCGGTAGACAAAAGCGTGACGCTTACTTACTGTAAAATTAAAGCGTTTCTTAAAGACAATAATACGGCTTAAATAGAACACATAAATAGCAAAAATATAAACGTTAAAAACAGGCAATTTATCATGAATAAACAATGTGCAACTATAAACGTTAACGGTTTTTATATTAACGGCCAATGGCAACAGCCAAATTCAAGCGAAACTTTTCCTGCTATCAACCCAGCAACAGAACAATTAATTGTTGATATACCAGCGGGCAATGCTCAAGACATTGAGCAAGCAGTTCAAGCTGCACGTACCGCTTTTGATAATAATTCTTGGTCGGGATTAACCGGTAAACAGCGCGGCGCTTACTTACACAAAATGGCTGAAATCATCACCCGCCGTTTAGATGAATTAGCGCAATTAGAAGTACGCGATAACGGTAAACCTTATCCTGAAGCAAAATGGGATATTGAAGACACCGCGGGCACCTTTGAGTTTTATGCAAAACTTGCCGAGCAGCTAGACGAAACACCTGATCAAATAATTAAATTACCCGAAGCAGGTTTTAGTTCAAAAGCGGTAAAAGAACCATTAGGGGTAGCAGGCGCTATTATTCCATGGAATTTTCCGATGCTAATGGCCGCTTGGAAAGTTGCTCCTGCGCTTGCTGCTGGTTGCACTATGATCTTAAAACCCTCAGAAATCACCTCCTTAACTGCGCTCGCTTTAGCTGAAATTGCCATTGAAGCTGAATTACCCAAAGGTGTATTAAATATTGTCACGGGTTTAGGAAAAGATGCTGGCCAAGCGCTTGTTGATCATCCACAAATTGATAAGCTTGCCTTCACTGGCTCAGTACCAACGGGGGCAAGAATTATGGCTAATGCCGCCCGTGATATTAAAAATATTTCACTCGAACTAGGTGGTAAATCACCATTAGTAGTGTTTGCTGATACTGACATTGAAAAAGCGGTAGAGTGGATCATGTTCGGTATTTTTTGGAATCAAGGGCAAGTATGCTCAGCCACTTCTCGGGTGTTGGTAGAAGAGTCGCTTTACCCTGCACTGCTTGCACGTTTAAGCAGCGAAGCGAAAAAAATCACCATAGGTGCAGGCGATCAAGATGGCATTTTATTAGGCCCATTAGTTAATGCCACACAGCATCAAAAAGTACTTGCGGCAATTAAACGCGGTATTGATGACGGTGCAAAGCTAGTTACAGGTGGCAAACGTCCCCAAGGTTTTGATCAAGGCTATTATCTTGAACCCACAGTTTTAACCGATATGGATGAAGATAGTTGGATTTGGCAAGAAGAAATTTTTGGCCCTGTTGTTTGTGTTAAACCCTTTAAAAATGAACAACAAGCGATAGCTATGGCGAATAATTCTCGCTTTGGTTTAGCCGCAGCAGTCATGTCAAAAGATCTAGAACGTTGTGATCGCGTCGCCAAAGCGTTTCGCGCTGGCATTGTTTGGGTAAATTGTTCTCAACCTACCTTTGTCGAAGCACCTTGGGGTGGTTACAAACAATCAGGGATTGGTCGAGAGCTAGGGGAATGGGGCTTAAACAATTATTTAGAAACAAAACAAATTACTCATTACGATAGTGATGATCCTTGGGCTTGGTATATAAAGTAAACTGCGACCTAAAATAACCATAAAGTCGTGCCAGTAATGCAAAGTACATTATTCAACAATGTATCTATAACCAATGCGAGTAATTTATGCAAAGCGCTGAACTTCAAAAAGATCATCAACAACTTGAGCGACAACAAATAGCACAACAAGCTTTAAAAAATTCAAAATATTGCCCACTGTGGCACGATCAAGATTGTCGGCCTGAAATTTTGCCGACGCTACATCAAAATGAAACGTGTGAACTGCTTATTGTCGGGGGCGGTTTTACTGGTCTTTGGGCGGCATTACAAGCCAAAGAGCGGCGACCTAAAGCTGATATTATTTTGATTGAAAAAACGTTTATTGGTGACGGCGCCTCAGGCAGAAATGGCGGATTTATCAATTCAAGCCTTGCTCATGGCGAAACCAACACCGATCATCATTTTCCCGGTGAAGCCGAAAAGCTATACCAGTTAGGTCAGCAAAACATGAGCGAATTACTCGATACCTTCAAACGCTATAACATAGATGCGCGTTATGAAGCGGTTGGGGAAACAGAAGTTGCTACCAATCAAGGCTCTGTTGAGGCTCTACAAGCGGCTTATCAAGAAGAAAAAGCCGAGGGAGATGATGTTGTCTTCTTCAGCAAAGAAGCAATGCAAGCACAAGTTAATTCCCCCACTTATTTAGCGGGCCTATGGCGTAAAGGTGATCAAAATGGCATTGTTGATCCAGCACGTATTTGCTGGGGATTAAAACGAGTACTTTTAGAACTGGGTGTGCGCATTTATGAAAAGACACCACTTATTGATTGCCAGCCACTAGGTAATACGCAAATGCGTTCAACTTGCTTAGATTATCAGATCACTAGTGATAAAGTGTTAATGGCCACCAATGGTTATCATAACCCGTTAAAAGCAGTACGCCGCACCACCATTCCGGTTTGGGATTACCAAATTGCCACTGAACCACTAAACCAGCAACAACTTGATCAGCTTGGTTGGCACAAAACCCGCCATGCTATTGGTAACCATGCCAATATGTTTCATTATTATCGTATCACTCAAGATAACCGCATTACGTGGGGCGGCGGCGGTGCGGTGCGTTATTATTTTAATAAAAACACTGATTTTGACCAATGCGCCGATAAACCTGAATTATTTCAGCAATTGGCAACCGAGTTTTTTGAAACATTCCCCTCATTAACTGATTTAAAATTTAGTCACCGATGGAGTGGAATTATTGCCACCTCCACCCGGTTTTGTATGGTGCCGGGGGTTACCCTCAATGGGCGTGTTGCTTGGGCTGTTGGTTATACGGGATTAGGTGTTGGTGCTTCACGCTTTGGTGCGCGAATAGGGATCGAGTTATTAGGATACCAACCGAGTGAAATATTAACAATGCAATTTGTCACTAAAAAGCCTATGCCATGGGCACCCGAACCATTTCGCTGGTTTGGTGTACGTTTCACCCAAAATGCCTTAGTTAAAGCCGATAATAACAACGGTAAACGTGGCTTATGGTTAAAATTACTTGATGCCATGAACTTAGGTTTTACTTGCTAACTATTATTTATACCAGCGCATATAGGCGTATCATAAATTTAACAATAATAAAGTAATAAAAACAAAAAAGACGCCGAAGCGTCTTTTTTCAAATACTGTCGATTAATTTAACTATTAGCTTAAAATTGCTGATACAACACCAGCACCTACAGTACGACTCTCAGCTTCGTCGCAGAGCTCCTCGCCAAAATTTGCTAAAAACTGTCCTCAGGACACTTTTATTAACGCATTTTGTCTTCACGGATAAACCCGTGAAGCTGGTCGTCATAACAAAAAAGACGCCGAAGCGTCTTTTTTCAAATACTGTCGCTTAATTTAACTATTAGCTTAAAATTGCTGATACAACACCAGCACCTACAGTACGACCACCTTCACGGATTGCGAAGCGTAAACCTTCGTCCATCGCTACTGGGTGAATTAGTTCTACAACAAATTTTAAGTTGTCGCCTGGCATTACCATTTCAACACCTTCAGGAAGCTCTACTGCACCTGTGATATCTGTTGTACGGAAGTAAAACTGTGGACGGTAACCTTTAAAGAATGGTGTATGACGACCACCTTCATCTTTACTTAACACATAAACTTCTGATTCAAATTTTGTATGTGGAGCAATTGAACCTGGTGCACATAATACTTGACCACGTTCTACATCATCACGCTTAAGACCACGTAATAATACACCACAGTTCTCGCCTGCACGACCTTCGTCAAGCAATTTACGGAACATTTCAACACCAGTACACGTTGAAGTTTGTGTATCACGAATACCAACAACTTCTACTGAATCGCCTACTTTAACGATACCACGTTCAACACGACCTGTTACCACTGTACCACGACCTGAAATTGAGAATACATCTTCAATTGGCATGATAAACGCGCCGTCAATTGCACGCTCTGGCTCTGGAATGTATGAATCTAATGCGTCTGCTAATTCAATTACTTTAGCTTCCCATTCTGCTTCACCTTCAAGCGCTTTAAGGGCTGAACCTTGAATTACTGGTAAGTCATCACCTGGGAATTCGTATTCTGAAAGTAATTCACGTACTTCCATTTCTACTAATTCTAATAATTCTTCGTCATCTACCATGTCACATTTGTTCATGAATACGATGATGTAAGGTACACCAACTTGACGAGAAAGTAAGATGTGCTCACGTGTTTGTGGCATAGGACCATCTGTAGCAGCAACTACTAAGATAGCGCCATCCATTTGTGCAGCACCGGTGATCATGTTTTTGATGTAATCGGCGTGACCAGGACAATCTACATGTGCGTAGTGACGTGCAGCAGTATCATACTCAATGTGTGAAGTATTGATAGTGATACCACGTTCACGTTCTTCTGGTGCGTTATCGATTTGTGCGAAATCTCTAACTGTACCACCGTGCACTTTAGTTAATACCGCTGAAATTGCTGCGGTTAAGGTTGTTTTACCGTGATCAACGTGGCCAATTGTACCAACGTTAACGTGCGGTTTCGTACGTTCAAATTTTTCTTTAGCCACTTTAAGTACCCCTAAGTAGGTTAATTAATTGTTCATGGTAAAGATAATAGGATAGAAACTTTGAATGGTGCTGATAGGCAGATTCGAACTGCCGACCTCACCCTTACCAAGGGTGCGCTCTACCAACTGAGCCATATCAGCACTACAACACAAAGTTGGAGCGGGTGGCGGGAATCGAACCCGCTTCATCAGCTTGGAAGGCTGAGGTAATAGCCAGTATACGACACCCGCTTATCTATCAGACTATCTTTGATAAAAATGGTGGAGGGAGGTGGATTCGAACCACCGAAGGCGGAGCCGTCAGATTTACAGTCTGATCCCTTTGGCCACTCGGGAACCCCTCCAAATTTTTTCTAAATAAGCTTATTAATGGTGCCGACTGCCGGAGTCGAACTGGCGACCTACTGATTACAAGTCAGTTGCTCTACCAACTGAGCTAAGTCGGCACTACATTAAGTGGAGCGAATTCTAGAGTAATGTTTTGCCCCTTGCAAGCGCAAAATTAAAAAAAAGAGATGTTTTTATCTGTTTGATGTTTTTTTGCGCGTTAAGTTAGTAGTTATCGTTACTTGCTTGGTACAAATATAGAATATGTGTCATAAATTTAGGTTTTTTTTGAATATCGAGCTAAGCCTTGAAAAACCAAATCATCTATAACCACACTTTGATCTCCAAAATATTCAGACACTACTTTAGCATGACCACCTGTAAAGATAAGTTTATCTATTTGTGTATTCGTTTTCTGAGCTTGCTTGATTGCCATTTCGATTGCACCAACGGTTGCAGCAAAACAACCATTAATTACATTGTCATGAGTATTAGTCGCTAAATGGATCTGTGGATTAAATTTATCAGTTAAGGTGATGTTTGCCGTGTTTGTTAGCAAGCTTTGATACATAGTTTCAATACCAGGAAATATCCAACCTCCATTGTGCTTGCCAGTAGATGTTATTAAATCGATAGTTGACGCTGTGCCTAAGTCAATAATAAGGCAATTTTGCCGTGGATATAGCTGTACAGTGCCAATAAAGGTTAACCATCGATCAACACCGAGTTGGTGATGATTTTCATAGCCAACTTTTATGCCGAACTTTTCTGGTGGCGTAAATATTTGTTCAATACTAATATCGTTTATTCGAGCCCAATGTATAATTTCTTTACCAATACTTTCAGCTGCAACACTGGCGAATATAATTTTACTCACATCTTGCCAGTATTTATTAAAAAAGGTTGTTGATAATTTACCGTTACTTACCCTTTCAATTGCACTGAGTTGAGTATTTTTATCAAACGCGTATTTTAATGAACTATTACCAATATCAATTAATAAATTCATATAGCGCTCCGTAAACTAATTTCCCCGCCATAAACGGGGGAAATTTTACCATTCACCTCTAATAACAACGCACCTTGTTCGTTAACGCCTCTATATATACCAAACGTTTCTCGACTACCCGTTACTATTTTAACGGGTTTATTTAAAAACAAATCTTGCTGCTGCCATTCATCAATCATACTGCTAAATCCAGAAATTTGATGTTGTTTTAAGCGTTGATAAATACAGTGTATAACTTCTGAGACTAATTTATTTCGATCAATTTTATCGCCATGATGACTCGCAAGATCTGTCCACGGTTGATCTATTTCTGCACTGGCTGATTTTGGCATTTGCACATTTATTCCAACACCAATCACGCAATGACTTAAACCTTGCGCTTGTCCTTCAAGCTCAACTAATATGCCTGCAATTTTTTTTCCTGACACATAAACATCGTTTGGCCATTTTAATTCAACTTTATTGGGGAAAAATTTTTGAATTGCATCACTGATCGCTAAACCAATCACTAAACTTAATCCCATCGCTTCAGACATGCCTTGCTCTAAGGGCCAGTACAGTGATAAATACAAATGAGAACCAAACGGCGACTGCCACTTTCGACCACGACGACCACGCCCTGCTTGCTGATATTCAGCAATACAGGTTTGCCCTTGCTTGATGTTGGGAATTTTTCTCAGTAAATAACTATTGGTTGAGTCAATAATTGAATGTACTTCAATGGGGAGTTCAATACTGGTTAACTGCGCTAGGTTTTTCTCTATTTGACCAAGCTCTAGCAGATTAATAGGTTGCGCTAATTTATAACCTTTGCCTGTAACGCGAAAAATATCTAACCCCATCTCGGTTAGTGTTTTAATATGATTTGAAATAGCTGCCCGACTTACGCCAACTTGCTCACCAAATTGTTGACCAGAGACAAAATCACCACAAGCCAATGCTTTGATTAATTGCTCTTTTACCGCTTTAGACATTGCTGTTCACTTCTTTAAAGTTAATTTCACCTTGCTTTGACACTAAACGAACTTCAGGACATAAGTTGATAGTAAATTTGGCAAAAACCACTGCTTGTACATGTTGTGCTAACTCAATAAGCGCCTTTCCTGATCCATTCGTATAATTAACTAATACTAATGCTTGTTTTTCGTGTACACCAACATCATTATTTTTGAATCCTTTAAGGCCTGCTTGTTCTATTAACCAACCCGCCGCTAATTTTATATCACCATTTTTTTGCAAATAATGGGGCATTTCTCCAAATTTTTCTGTTAATTTTTCAAATACATGCTTTTGTACTACAGGATTTTTGAAAAAACTGCCCGCGTTAGGTAGTTTATTTGGATCAGGAAGTTTGCTTTGACGTAAGGCTATTATTTGTTCAAATATTTGTTCGGCGTTTGGATTATTACCAAGTTTGTCTAAGCCTTGATAATTTAATTTTGGCTGCCATTTTTTACTTATTTTTAAGGTTACTGCAACGACTATCCCTTTGTTTTTCAATTGGTGTTTAAAAACACTTTCGCGATAGGCAAACTCACAATCGTTACTACTGATTGTTTTAATCTCTTTCGAATGAAGATCAAACCATTCCACTGATTGGCAAAAATTTGCAAACTCAACACCATAAGCCCCAATATTTTGTACTGGTGCAGCACCAACGCTACCAGGGATCAAAGCTAGATTTTCTAAACCGTACACTCCTTTTTTTAGGCAATACTGCACTAGTTGATGCCAATTTTCACCGGCTGAAACCACAATGTAATAATGCGTATCAGTTTCTGTCAGCTTAATACCGGTTAAATTTATTTTAATAATTGTTGGCGCTAGTTCATCAATAAATAAGGTATTAGAGCCTTCTCCTAATATATAAAAGTTAGTAGTTAATCCACTTGATAGCGCTCTTAAATCAGCTAGCGTATTAATTTCGATTAATTTCTTGGTCGAGCTGTTCACAGCAAAGGTATTAAATGACTTAAGTGAATATTGATTTTGAGTATTCATAGTGACATTAAAATTTAATTTTACTAATTATCTACCAAGGGGGAGGTAAACATCAATGCTAGATGTCGAGAATATTGTTTTTCTCAGGTATCTTATACCAATTTTATTAATTAAGTGAGCTGTTTTATCCACAGGAAAAATCATCAAGAACAAGGCATTTATTTTAATAACTAGTTGTTCAGGACAATATGCTCAGGAGAATATGCATCCTGCATTCTCTAATAAATCACATCCATGTAACGTCTGCATTGTCTAAGCATCCATGCAGCGTTAATTATAAAATAAATAACGCGGTTATTGGTGGTTTTAACCAGTAGAAATGATCACTTAGCTTGTAAGATTGGTATTATCATATTAAAAAAACAAAAAAGCCCTATCAAAAATGATAGGGCTTTTCAAAGTAACCCACTTATTTACATTGTAATATTAAAAATAAATTTAATTTTACAATAGCAATTAAGCTTTAGTGATTACGTCCACTAATAACCAAGACTTAGTCTTAGAAATTGGTGCAACTTCACGAATTGTTACTACATCACCTTCATTACATACATTAGCAACATCATGCGCTTTCAACTTAGTTGAACGCGTCATGTATTTACCGTACATAGGGTGTTTAACACGACGTTCAATTAATACAGTGATAGACTTATCCATTTTATCACTGATAACAACGCCTTGTAGTGTACGAATTTTATCGCTCATTACTTATCTGCCTTTTCAGTTATGATAGTCTTAACACGTGCAATATTGCGACGTACTTGACGTAACAAGTGTGTTTGAGCTAGCTGACCAGTACTTGCTTGCATGCGATAGTTAAACTGTTCGCGCAATAAGCCTAGTAATTCAGCATTAAGCTCTTCAATGCTTTTTTCTTTAAGTTCGCTAGCGTTCATTACATCACCGTCCGAGTTACGAAGGCGGTTTTAAACGGAAGTTTAGCCGCAGCTAAAGCAAATGCTTCGCGTGCTAATTCTTCTGAAACACCTTCCATTTCATATAAAACACGACCAGGAAGAATTTGACATACCCAATATTCTACTGAACCTTTACCTTTACCCATACGAACCTCAAGAGGCTTTTTGGTAATTGGTTTGTCAGGAAATACACGGATCCAAATTTTACCTTGACGTTTAACGTGACGAGTCATTGCTCGACGAGCGGCTTCAATTTGACGCGCAGTCATACGACCACGTTCAAGTGATTTCAAGCCGAAAGTACCGAAGCTCACTGAGCTACCTGTGTGCGAAAGCCCACGGTTGCGCAGTTTAAATTGCTTACGGAATTTAGTACGTTTTGGTTGTAACATTACTTATTCCTCTACTTACTGCCTTTGCCTTTGCCTTTTCTTCTAGGTTTAGGTGCTGGTTGCTCTGCCACTAATGGCATGTTACCAATCACTTCACCTTTAAAGATCCAGACTTTGACACCAATAACACCATAAGTAGTGTTACCACGCGCGATGGCGTAATCGATATCAGCACGTAGGGTATGCAATGGCACACGACCTTCACGATACCATTCAGCACGAGCAATTTCTGCTCCGCCTAAACGACCGCTTACTTGAACTTTGATACCTTTAGCACCTAAACGCATTGCATTTTGCACGGCACGCTTCATCGCGCGACGGAACATAACACGGCGTTCTAATTGACTAGCGATACTGTCAGCAACTAACTGCGCATCCATTTCTGGCTTACGTACTTCAGCTATGTTGATTTGAGCAGGAACACCAGCAATTTTCGACACTTGTAAACGTAATTTTTCTACGTCTTCGCCTTTTTTGCCAATAACAACACCTGGACGGGCTGTATGGATAGTAACACGAATACTTTTCGCTGGACGTTCGATAACGATCTTCGACAATGAAGCACGCTTAAGCTTTTCAGATAAATATTCGCGAACTAAATGATCGCCTTTTAAGTTATCTGCGTAATCTTTACTACTTGCAAACCAAGTAGACGCGAAAGGTTTCGTGATACCTAAGCGAATACCTGTAGGATGGACTTTTTGACCCATGCTAAATTCTCCTAGTTATCAGACACAATCACAGTAATGTGACTAGTGCGCTTTAAAATACGATCCGCGCGACCTTTCGCACGAGGCTTAATACGTTTCATTGTAGGACCATCGTCAACCATTATAGTTTTAACGAATAATTCATCAATGTCTGCACCTTCGTTATGCTCAGCATTAGCAATCGCAGAATTTAAAACTTTTTTAACTAAACCTGCAGCGCCTTTATTGCTGAAAGTTAAAATTTCTAAAGCTTTTTCTACGTGTAAGCCGCGGATTTGATCCACAACTAAACGTGCCTTTTGAGCAGAACCACGGGCAAATTTATGTATAGCTATAGCTTCCATTTTAATTTCCCCTATTTCTTCGCTTTCTTATCTGCGACATGGCCGCGATAAGTACGAGTTGGTGCAAATTCGCCCAGTTTGTGTCCGATCATTTCATCGGTAACAAATACTGGAACATGTTGACGGCCATTATGGACAGCGATGGTCAATCCGATCATATTTGGTATGATCATTGAACGACGAGACCAAGTTTTAATTGGCTTTTTATTCCCGCTTTCCAACGCTTTCTCTACCTTCGTCAACAAGTGTAGGTCAATAAATGGACCTTTCTTGAGGGAACGTGGCATGGTGAATCCTTATATAATTCAGTGAGTACTATTTAGTACGACGACGTACGATAAGTTTATCGGTACGCTTGTTCTTACGAGTTTTGTAACCCTTAGTTGGTACACCCCAAGGTGATACCGGATGACGACCGCCCGAAGATTTACCTTCACCACCACCATGTGGGTGATCAACTGGGTTCATGGCAACACCACGAACAGTTGGACGAACACCGCGCCAGCGCGAAGCACCAGCTTTACCGAGGTTACGAAGCATGTGTTCTGCGTTACCAATTTCACCTAAGGTAGCGCGACAATCAGCTTCTACTTTACGCATTTCGCCTGAGCGTAAACGTAAAGTAACGTAGGCACCATCTTTAGCCACTAACTGAGCATAAGTACCAGCAGCACGAGCAATTTGCGCGCCCTTACCAGGTTTAAGTTCAATTGCGTGAATAACGCTACCTAATGGTACGTTACGTAAAGGTAATGCATTACCTGCTTTAATTGGTGCATCAACACCAGATTGGATTGCATCACCAGCACTTACACCTTTAGGTGCAAGAATATAACGACGTTCACCATCTGCGTATAATACTAAGGCAATGTTAGCACTACGATTTGGATCGTATTCAATACGTTCTACTTTCGCAGGGATACCATCTTTATTACGTTTAAAGTCAACAATACGGTAATGTTGCTTGTGTCCACCACCAATGTGACGAACAGTAATACGACCGTTATTATTACGACCACCAGACTTAGATTTAGTATCAAGTAATGGTGCGTAAGGCTTGCCTTTGTGTAGTTCTTTATTAACCACTTTAACTAGGTGACGACGACCCGGAGAAGTTGGTTTACATTTTACAATAGCCATTCTCTAACTCTCCTATGCTTCTGCGCCAACGAAGTCGATATCGCTGCCTTCGCTAAGAGTAACGTACGCTTTTTTCCAGTCGTTACGACGACCAGTACGAGCACCTGTACGCTTAACTTTACCCTTAACATTTAAGGTACGAACACCGTCAACTGAAACTTCGAAAAGTTTCTCAACAGCTGCTTTAATTTCAGCTTTAGTCGCATCAGTAGTTACTTTGAAAACAACTGTGTTGTTTGCTTCAGCAGCCATTGTGCTTTTTTCAGAAATGTTCGGTGCTAAAAGCACTTTTAACAAACGTTCTTCGCTTATCATGCTAACATCTCCTCAATTTGTTTCACTGCGTCTGCAGTTACTAAAACCTTTTCGAAACCCACTAAACTAACTGGATCAATTGCTGCTACATCACGAACGTCAACTTTATATAAGTTGCGAGCAGATAAGAATAAATTCTCATCAACTTCTTTCGTTACGATTAAAACGTCTTTTAAATCAAGACCTTTTAATTTAGCTACTAATTCTTTAGTTTTTGGTGTTTCAACGGCAAAATCGTTAACAACCACTAAGCGTTCTTGACGAACTAACTCAGATAAAATGCTGCTGATTGCTCCGCGATACATTTTACGGTTAACTTTTTGGCTGTGATCTTGTGGCTTAGCAGCGAATGTTACTCCACCTGCACGCCAAATTGGACCACGAGTTGTACCAGCACGTGCACGGCCAGTACCTTTTTGACGCCATGGTTTTGCGCCACCGCCGCTAACTTCTGAACGAGTTTTTTGAGCACGAGTACCTTGACGAGCACCAGCTGCATAAGCAACCACTACTTGATGTACTAGGGCTTCATTAAACTCACGTCCAAAAGTTGCTTCAGAAACTTCAAGAGCGCCTGACGCGTCTTTTAATGCTAATTCCATCACAAATCTCCTGAACGTTAGGCTTTAACAGCTGGTTTAATGATTACGTTACCGTTAATAGCACCCGGAACCGCACCTTTAATAAGGAGCAAATTACGTTCTGCATCAACGCGAACCAATTCAAGGTTTTGCGTAGTAACTTTCGCAGCACCCATATGACCAGACATTTTTTTGCCTTTGAAAACGCGACCTGGTGTTTGACATTGACCTAACGAACCGTTAGAACGATGTGACAACGAAACACCATGCGTTGCATGTTGCATAGTAAAGTTCCAGCGTTTAATACCGCCTTGGAAACCTTTACCTTTCGATGTACCAGTTACGTCTACTAATTTTATATCATTGAATAACTCAACAGTGATTTCACTGCCAGCTTCAAGATCTGCACCTTCGTTTGCATTTAAACGGAATTCCCACAAGCCACGGCCTGCTTCGATACCTGCTTTTGCAAAATGTCCGGCGGTTGGTTTGTTAGTACGATTAGCTTTTTTGCTACCCGTAGTAACTTGAAGCGCTGAGTAACCATCGTTTTCTACAGTTTTAACCTGAGCAACGCGGTTGGCTTCAACTTCAAGGACTGTCACAGGAGTAGAAACGCCATCTTCAGTGAAGATACGAGTCATGCCTACTTTACGTCCAACTAGACCTATAGTCATTGCTAAAACCCCTTAACCCAAGCTGATTTGAACGTCAACACCAGCTGCTAAATCTAAACGCATTAATGCATCTACAGTTTTATCAGTTGGTTCAACGATATCAATCATGCGTTTGTGAGTACGAATTTCGTACTGATCACGTGCATCTTTATTAACGTGCGGAGAAATCAATATAGTAAAACGCTCTTTACGTGTAGGAAGTGGAATAGGACCACGAACCTGCGCGCCAGTACGTTTTGCTGTATCTACGATTTCAGCTGTAGATTGATCAATCAAACGATGATCAAACGCTTTCAAACGAATGCGAATTTTTTGATTTGACATGGAATCAAATCCCCTTTTAAAGAACAAAAAAATACATCCCTCTGCTTCCTCTATTAGATGGAAGGGGGTGTATACGAATATAACATTCAACTCCCAATCGGAGCTGCTGATGTAGTTAATATAACAAAGTAAAACATTCGCCTTAAATCGTTATACTACTATAAAATCACACTCAGACATGCCGAATGTGGTCGCGAATTATACAAGATTTGTTAATTAACGCAAGATGTTTTTTCAATACAATTAAAGATGGCAGAATATTATTCTTATTGGCTATGTTTTCCCCACGTGTTATTTGGCTTTGAACAAGTTTTTTTTCAGGGGTTTCTTTGTCACTAAAAATATAACTACCTCTAACCATTTTAATAATATAATACTCATTCGCGTTTGATTGGCATAGTTATGAGACTGAACTTTGAATCACGCTTACCTAAAAATCATTAAAATCAACTTGCGGTAAACATTCGAAGCCAGGTTTGGCAAAAAGATACCCTTGCATTAATTCAACCCCTGCGTCTCGCAACCATTGCATTTCTTCAATAGTTTCAATTCCTTCCGCTAATGATCTAATATTGAGTTCCTTAAACATCGTTAAACAATTTTTCACAATAATTTGCCTAGTTTTTTGCTGATCGATATTTCGGATAAGTTCCATATCTAACTTTACAATATTAGTTTGAAAATCAGCTAACAAACCTAATCCAGCATAACCAGAACCAAAATCATCTATTGCGGTTATAAATCCTAATTTACGGTAGTAATCAACAATACTTTTAATAAAATTAGCATCTTCAATTTTTTCTACTTCAGTAAATTCAAACATGATATTTTCTGCAGGAAAGTTATATTCTTTAGCGGCATTTAACGTAGTACGAATACAGCGTTCTGGTTGATAAATAGCGTTAGGCAGAAAATTAATACTTAACATCGAGTCTAAATTTAGCTTAGAAGCCAATGCAATTGCTTTTACTCGACATAGTTGATCAAACAAATAACGGTTATCATCATTTACTTTTGAAATTACTGAAAAAGCGGATTCATTATTTAATCCGCGAACTAGGGCTTCATAACCAAATATTTGATTAGATTGACAGTTAATTATAGGTTGGAATGCCATGGTAAAATCAAAATCAAGACGACCTTTATCAGCACAGTTGCTACATGAAAATCTATCATGAATAATTATTTTTTCAGCCATTATTTATGCTCTTTATATTTGCTCAAAACGTTATATCCATTGATTAAAATCAGATGAAATGAAAAGCGTTCTCCTTTATGTGACATCATAGTACAAACTTAACTGAATAAATTTAAGCTATATATTACTGCTGAAATCGATATACAGAACCTAACGACAAAAGTTGTGAAAGTTCATCCAACGCAGTTCTTGACTCTATCAATAATTGAGGATCTCTCAAATCATCTAATACCAACTTATCACGATAATATTTATTAACCCATTCAAACAGTTGCTTATATAAGCTGTTTGTTAATATGCATGCAGGATTAACAGCATTTAATTCTTGCTCGGTTAGCGCAACTCGTAAACGCAGACAAGCAGGCCCACCACCATTTTTCATACTTTCATTTACATCAAAAAATATAATATTATTTATCGGGTTTTGAGCTGCAATGACAGACTGCAAATAATTATTTACTGTCGTATTTTCGTAACAATGCATTGGTGCAACAATAGCCATTGAACCATCTGATAAAGTAATTATTTGTGTATTAAATAAATAAGTATCAACTGCATCTTTAATGGATACCTGCTCTGTAGAAACTTCAATTAAATGAAGATTTTCACCTTGAAATTTTCGTATAGCTTCTGCTTTGAATGAATTTGTATTTAAATAAGCTTGTTCATGAAAAAAAAGGACATTTTGATTACCTACTGCAATCACATCATTATGAAAAACGCCTTGATCAATAACATCAGGATTTTGCTGCACAAAAATAGCATTCTCTGCAGATATTTCATGTAATCTAGCTATCGCCTGACTTGCTTCTAGTGTTTGTCTTGCAGGATATCTACTTGGGCTGGGTTTACTTTTATCAAAAGCAACACGACCAAAAGTAAAAATTTCTAACCCCGCTTTTCCATATTGTTCACAGAGTCTTGTGTGGTTAGCTGCGCCTTCATCACCAAAGTGTTCATTGTCATTCAAATGTTGGTGATGTTGAAAAAAATTTTCATCAGCAAACATAGCCTTAAGTATGTTGCTGGTGATCTGTGGCTCTAATGAACGATGGAATTTGTTGGCTAAATTAGCTGCAGTAAAATGGACTTTATTGTTAAATGTATCAGCAGAAGGCGATACAGTTGCCGCATTTGCTGTCCACATAGTTGAGGCGGAACAACATGAAGCTAATAGTGTTGGTGATACTGTATAGGCAGCAGATAATATTTGTGCGTCACTACCATGGAATCCTAATCTTTTTAAAGTATAAATATCAGGTCTTTCTTGAGGAGCAAAAATGCCTTGCTTCAATCCCAAATCATGCAGCGCTTTCATTTTTTTTAACCCTTGCAACGCTGCCTCTTTAGGGTTCGAGTTGTTATTTGCATTAGAAACTGAGGCAACATTTCCATCTGATAATCCCGCGTAGTTATGCGTAGGACCAACTAAACCATCAAAATTCACTTCAAAACTTTTCATAAATTTCTCAAAATTTGATTAATAGATAACTTTAAGCAAAATACAAACCATTAAATTTTATATATATTTATCAGAAATTTACTATGAGTATAGTAAAGATATAGCAGTTAATGCATCATTTTGATGCATTGAGTTTTGATCTTAGAGCTTTTATAGTGCGTTAGATTAATTATTATTTTCTTTCACAAAGCAAAAAGCCGTAACATTTCTGTTACGGCTTTTCTTAATTGATGCCGCTCGCGAAAATGTGAGTCTAAAGTTACGATAATTGCGATAATTGCGGCTTTCCATATAAGAAATGTTATTTCTTATTTAAAACAAAAAACGAAGCTAATGCTTCGTTTTTTTTCGTCTTGAATTTATTTTTTATCGGTTACGATCAAACCTATCGATGTAGATATTTTTCGTGTTGATGTTTCAATTGATAACTCAATTATATGCTTTCCTTCATTTCCTCCGCTAAACAATATAGAAAGCTTGCCATTAACATCAACTGTTTTATCATCTACATTCAATCCGCTGTTAAGCGGAACAGTTACAACACTATTAATAACCGTTTCACCGTTTACCCAATCTTTTGGCATCCAATGCCACCAATCAACTGTGTTAGGGTGTTTAGTTCTTTGCCAGAACCTAGCTTCAAAACCAGTTACTTTAACACCTTGAGTATTCATAATTAACCTTACGGCGCTTGAATGTAGACGCTACCTAATGATTTGGCTTTGTCTTGTACTATTAATGAATCAAATTCAAATTCGGTGCCGTCGCCTGTAACGCCGGCAGTCCAAATTTGTTTTCGATTACCATCACCATCTTTCATTATGCCAAAAGTTGGCTTAGTCCCTACACCCGCATCAACTAAACCATTAACATCAGGAACAGAATTCAAATACAATTTACCGTCTTCGTTAACTCTTGCCGAGTCCTCAAATGCGTTTGTACCTAAATCAAATTCAATCAACAACTTATTACCAGCAACTAATGCGGCATTAATAGTGGCTGGAATAGCTCCGTTATAAAATGAAATTTTAGGATTAGCAGCACCAGTTTCAATATCTACTGCCATTGCTAGTACCTGCGCGTTTTTTTGTGAATTTGCTAAAATCATTTCTATCTCCTAAATATTTATTTGATTACTTTTTAAATTTTCGATTATTTTATTACTTAATAACACTTGTACTATTAACGAACCAGATCGCACATTAATATTTTGATAATCTATTATTGCTGATTTACCCACTTTAGTAGCATCTAAAACCAGCGCTGAATTCGTTGGGGTTATAAGAGTTGTACTAGCTTTCGCTACTGAGCTATCTAGCTTGCCATTACCTTGCGTTTTTTGCACAGAAGTTAATAAACCTGAAGCAGATATAGCTGAAAGTACCGCGCTAGCAATGGTTTTAGGTGTTAACACATGACCAGGTATAACAACCTGCAATGCTAATGCGCCATGTAAACTATCTACAGCAACTATTTGCCCGTTGC
>Ga0316204_10002353_pt1 | contig 43395 bp, 24 predicted proteins | sample 6monrhotite_MG_2_FD_205661 | JGI IMG/M metagenome (GOLD analysis project Ga0316204, IMG submission 205661) | Microbial mat bacterial communities from mineral coupon in-situ incubated in ocean water Damariscotta River, Maine, United States -... | ecosystem: Environmental > Aquatic > Marine >... | reverse complement strand
CCAGCAAAAGAGCCCCCCCAGTAAAAGAGCGACGAGGAGTCCACCAGTCGTTGCCACGCGAAGGCGCCTGACTTAGCCTGCACGAGGTGCATGCTGAGTTGATCTTTACGGGCGAAACGGGTGGTAACCGGCGAGTTCCGCTCTTTGAAGGCAATCGCTACTCGATCGGACGCAGCCGCAAGAGCGATGTGGTCCTGGTCGGGACAAAGGTCTCGCGGCACCACACGACAGTCCAGCTCCAAGAGCAGGGCCTCGTCGTCCAAGACGCTGGGAGCCGGAACGGGACCTACCACCACGGCCACAAGATCGGCGCGGGGGGAGCGCTTCTCGCCAACGGCGACACCTTCCAGATCGGGGACTACTCCCTGACCCTGCGGACCTTGGACCCGGAGACGACCGCCGCGCGGGCCATCGAGGGCCCCCGACTGCCTGGCTATGAGGCCTTGGCCAGGATCGGCCTCGGCGCTTACTCGAGAGTCTTCTCCGCGATCCAGATCGACACCGGGCGGCTGGTCGCGATCAAGACCCTGACCGCCCAAGAGGAGGACGAGCTCCAACGCTTCGAGCGTGAAGCACGGATCATGTCCGCCCTCGACAGTCCGCGTTTGGTCAAGGTCCTGGAGTTCGTCGCGACCCGCAAGACCCACCACATCGTGATGGAGTTCGTCGACGGCCGGACGATCCACGACCGAACGCGCGGCGAGGGCGTCCCGATCGCCGAAGCCGTCAAGATCGGCCTCGGAATCGTCGAGGGCCTCGCTCACCTCCACGAGGCCGGGATCGTCCACCGCGACGTCAAGCCCAGCAACGTCCTCCTGCCCTATGCCGGCGGGGTCAAGCTGACCGACCTCGGGATCGCCAAGAAACTCGAGGGCGACTCAGGGCTGACCGCTGAGGGACAAGGGCTGGGGACCTTTGGCTACATGCCGCCAGAGCAGGCGCTAAACGCCCGCGGAGTCGACAGCCGCTCGGACCTCTACGGGCTCGGAGCGACCCTCTACCACCTCCTCACCGGTCGACCTCCCTTCCGCTTCCGACCCATCGTGGGCCAAAAGGAGCTCCGCGAGGCGATCCGGATCCTGCGGACGCGGCTCCCCGTCTCGCCCTGCGTCCACCGGCCAGAGACGCCGGCCTGGCTGGAGGAGCTCGTGATGCGCCTCTTGGCGAAGACGCCCGCCGAGCGCGGGGACACGGGCGAGGTCCTCGCGACCCTCACCCACTGGGCCGAGGTCCTCAAGGCGGACCAAACGGCCTCCATGGACGAAACCTGGCACGGGTTCTGACCGCGCTCTCAGGGCTCTAGGTTGGCTGGAGCACAGAGGGACTGAGGGTATCTTCGAGCCCTGCGCGACACGACGTGCGGTTATGGGCCTTGAGGCACCCCTAATCGCCCGCCTACGCTCCTCGGCGAGGAACGTTCATGAAGCTCCGACTCGATCTGCTCCTAGCCTGCGCGATCGCGAGTGCTGCGCCAGCCCTGGCCCAGTCCAACGGCAACTCGATCAACCTTCACTCGACCTACATGCCCAGCGACGACCGCGGGTTCTACGTGGTCGAGGGGGCCCGCACGCTCTCGGCGGGTGAGATCTACGCTGGGTTCGACTTCAACCACGCGCACAACCCCCTCGAGCTCGGCTTCCCCGGCGACAGCCGCGCCCGCTCCGTCGTACGCCAGCTGTCCATGTTGGACGTCGCCCTGGGGTTTGGAATCCGTGACGACCTGAGCCTGAGCGTCGTGCTGCCCGTGGTCCTCGACAACGACGGCCGAGAGCTCAACCAGCCAGACTTCTTCACTGACGACACCCGCTCAGGCGGAATCGGCGCGCTTCGAGCGCGCCTCAAGTGGACGATCTACGACTCCCGCGAGCACGACCCACGGGGCCTCGAGGACACGGAGGACTCCGTCGAGTTCGCCCTCGCCCTGAGCCCCTTCGCGACCCTCCCGACGGGCCGCGCGCGGGACTACCTCAGCGACCAGAACAACCCGACCGGCGGCGGCAACCTCTTCGCTGAGGTCGAGTTCTTCCGCCGCCTTCGCATCGGCGGCAACCTCGGGATCGAGTTCCTCTCCAGCAGCCCGGACATTGGTGACCTCGAGATCGAGGACCGAGGCCGCTACGGTCTGGCCGCTGAGATCTACCTGTTCCGCGAGAGCGCTGGCGTCGATCAGCCCGAGCGCCTAGCCGAGCGCGAGGAGAGCGCCGCCGAGCAACGGCGGATCTATCGGATCCTGGCCCTCCTGGGATCCGTCGACGGCGAACTGAGCGAAGCCGAGCGAGCCTTCCTCGAAGACGTAGCAGACGGCTTCGGCCTCGAGCCGGCAGCGCGTCAGGCCCTCTCGGCTGAGGGCACGGAGGACACGCTCCGCCTCGTCGAGTCCCTCGAGGTGCCCCTCGAACGAGCCCGCCTAGAAGAGTCCCTCCGTGACTTCCTGGCCATAGACGACCTGAGCGAGGCCGAGCGTGAGGCCTACGCGGTCCTGGCCGAGGTGCAAGGGCTCGAGCCGGAGCTGCAGCCGACCGAGGCAGGGACCTGGCGGGAGCGAGCCGACCTCCGAGTCCCCATTGAGGTCCTCGAGCCTGCCCGCCAGAGCGAGGGAAACGCTCACTCCCTGAGCCTCGGCGCCGAGCTCTTCGGCTGGGTCGACACCGGGAACCTGTTCCACAACGAGCGCAAGCACTCGAGTGAGGTCGGCGCATTCCTTCGCTACCAGCACCGCTCAGGCTTCAGCCTCCGCGCCGGGATCAGCCGAGGTCTGACCAACGGCCTCGGCACCCCAGACGTCCGCTACTACGCCGGCCTCGGCTACCGCTTCTAGACCAGACGAATCACCACTTCCAAGCTACCCAAGGCGTTGGACCTGAAGTCCGGGCCGGGGTCGAAGTGGGCGAAGTGTTCTCACATGAGAACACTTTTAGGTCCGGCAACGACTTTAGCGGCGGCTCCGCGCCTGCGACCCTCGAGTCGGCTCCAGCTGCGAGCGTGGCGGAGGCGCAGCGGCGAGCCTTCGCAGTCGCAGACCTGGCGCTGGGGCGACTGGGCATGAGCGCCAGGGAACGGCGGCGCCTGCTGAAGAGAGTCAGTCGTCGGGGGAGGGGCCAGCGAGCTTGGAACGAGGATCGCGACCCTCCTCTTTCTGCGTGACGCAGCTCGCGAGCTCGTGCCTCAACCGCAGTCCCTCGTGGGGGATCTGGGCTAGCTACTTGGCGTCGAGGCGCCGGGCGAAGCTCGTGCGGCTCATGCCGGTCAGCGTCGCGGCTCGGGCGCGGTTGTCGTCGGTGGCCCTCAGGGCCCGACGGATCACCTGCTGCTCGAGCTCGTCACGGAGCGAAATCAGGTCGAACCCCCCGGGTGGGAGGTCCCCAGGGTGGTCGCCGAGCTGCGCTCGGGTCCAGGAGGGGACACGCGAAATCGCCTCGCGAGCTTTCTCGGCTCCACCAGCGCGAGCGATTCGATTGCGGCGACGCGCAAGAGCGAAACGATCCATACCTAGGAGCTGGGCCGCCTCCCGCTGACTCTCGCTCCGGCTGAGCGCCAACTCGACGTAATGAGCCTCTATCGCGTCGAGGGTCTCCTCGAGATCCACAGGCTGCAAGAGACGCGGGTTTGCTCCGCTCGGAGGCCGCCGAGCGGGGCCGCGCCCCAGCTCTAGGTCTCCGGCCACGATCAACTCACCAGGGCTGGAGAAGGCGACCGCGCGCTGAATCAGGTTGCGCAGCTCACGGACGTTCCCCTGAAAAGGGTGCGAGAGGAGCGCCTGCTCGGCGTCGGGGCTCAGCTTCGGTGGTGTCGCGTCTTCGGCGAAGGTCTCGAGGAAGCGCCTCGCCAAGATCAGGACGTCCTCGCCCCGCTCGCGTAGGGGAGGGAGTCGTAACGAGACGACGTCGAGGCGATAGAAGAGGTCGCGCCGAAAGCCCCCCCCCTCGACCGCGCGCTCCAGATCGCGGTTCGTAGCGCAGACCACGGTCGTGTCCACGACTTGATCCTCGAGGCCGCCGACTCGGCGGAAGGTCCGCTCCTCGAGGAAGCGCAGGAGTTTCGGCTGAACCGCTTGTGGCAGGTCCCCGATCTCGTCGAGGAAGAGAGTCCCGCCGGCCGCCTGCTCGACCTGCCCCAGCTTCCGCGCTCCAGCCCCGGTGAAGGCGCCCTTCTCGTAGCCGAAGAGTTCGCTCTCGAGGAGGGCTTCGGGGATCGAGGGGCAGTTGATCTCAACGAGGGGCCCAGCGCGCTGCGGGCTGGCCTGGTGGAAGGCGCGCGCGATGACCGACTTGCCCGTGCCGCTCTCACCCAAGAGGAGCACCACGCGGAAGTCGCGCTCGGCGATCTGACGGAGTCGTCCAAGGACGTCCTGCCAGACCCGGCTCTGACCCCAGAGCTCGGCGTCCGCAGCTGAACTTCCGATCACACGATCGGTCTTGGGCTTTGAGGCTTCGGCAGCGACGGGAGCCCCGAGGGCCTCCTGGGCCTCGGCCGCGCCGCGGACGACCTCCAAGAGTTCGCCCAGCTGGACCGGCTTGGTCAGGTAGTCGGTGGCTCCAGCCTTGAGCGCTTGGACCGCGTTGGCTGCGTCCCCATAGCTCGTGAGGACCACGACCCGCACGTCTTGGTGCTCGGCGCGGAGCTGGCGCAGGACCTCGAGGCCGTGGAGGTCAGGCAGGTTGAGGTCGAGGAGGACCACCGAAGGTGTCCCGTCCGCCTTGACCGAAGCGAAGGCCTCCGTCGCGCTCCCGGCGTAGCGCAGCGAGAGTCCGTTCTCTTCGAGGTAGCTCCCTGCGAAGTGCCGAAAGGGCGCCTCGTCCTCGACGAAGAGGACGTGTCCGGTGCTCACGAGCCGCTCCTAAGCGGGAGGCGGAGACTGATCGAGGTCCCGCGGTTCGGCTCGCTGTCCACCTCCAGGCTCCCCTCGTGGAGGTGGGCGATCCGACGCACGACGGCCAGACCGATCCCTGTTCCTTGAGGCCGAGTGCTGAAAAATGGTTCGAACATGCGTCGCTTCGATTCGGGAGTTAGGCCCACGCCCGTGTCCCGCACACACACTAAGACATAGCCCCCCTCAGGCTCGACCTCCAGCTCCAAGCGGCCGCCGCTCGGCATCGCGTCGAGGGCGTTGTCAACGAGGTTCAGGAGGGCCTGCTTCAGTTGGTCGAGGTCGCCCTCGATCACGAAGGCTTGGGGGGGATCGATCCGCTCCAGCTCGACGTCGAGCGAGTTGGCCTCGATCCGCTGCTGGGCTGACTGCGCGGCGTAGTCCAAGAGGAGCTCGGTCGAGACCGGGCAAGCTTCAGGGGCCCGCCAGCGTGCCAAGCCGAGGGTCTCACGCGCCAGCCGGTGGAGACGATCGATCTCCTCGTGGAGGGTCCGCAAGGAATCGGCTTGCTCTTCGGCCTCGCGAGGCCTGGCCATGAGCCACTCGACTCCGCTGCGAAGGTTCGCGAGGGGGTTGCCGATCTCATGGGCCAGGGTCGCGGCCAACTCGGAGAAGGTCGCGACTCGCGCCTCGTAGCGGAGGCGCTCTTCTTCGCGAAGGCGTTGGCGGAGGTCGCGCGCGATCTCGACCAAGCCGACCACGGCCCCCTCCTCGTTGGAGACCGGCGCGTACGTCGCCAGGACCGGAATCTGAACTCCCTCCGAGGTGATCCGCGCGGTCCGGACGTCGAAGCTGCGTCCGGTGCTGACCGCCTCCAGGATCCGCTCGAACTCTCCGCCGAGCTCGTCGGGGACCGTCGAGAGGAGCTGGCCGACGACCTCGCTCGCCTCCTGCCCGTAGAGCCGCTCCGCGCCGCGGTTCCAGGAGGACACCACCCCCTCGAGGTTGGTGCTCACGACAGCGTCCTGGACGTGCTGAACGATCCGACTGAGCCGATCCCCCCGCAGGACTGCCTCGTCGAGCTCCCCCTCCAGGGCGCGGTTGCTCGTGGCGAGGGCTTGCTTGGCGCGAGAGAGCTCCTCGTTAGCCGCCGAGAGGTTCTCTGACTGGCGACGGACTCTGGACAGGAGGAGGTGCGAGCGGAGGTGCACCCCCGCGAGGTTTGCCATCAAGAGCAGGAGCCGAAGGTCGTCGCGGTTGAGCTGAGCTTGGGTTCCGTGGAGGTAGACGGCGCCCACGACCCCAGCAGCGGATGGCAAGGCCAGACAGAGGACCGTCGAGTTCTCTATGTCCTCCGACGTCAAGACGGAGGTTTGATTCCCGTCCGAGCTCACGTCGGTCAGGATCGCGCCCTGATCGCGAATCGCCTTGTGCGCCAAGGGAAGGTCGATCTCGAAGCCCGGATCGCCTTCCGTCTCGACCCCCTCGCCATGTCCTCTGCCGACGAGCTCGAGCTCTGGGTCGTCTTCGCTGTTCCGGACCACGAACACAGCGACGCCAGTGGCCTCGGTCGCGCGCACGAAGCCGAGGGCAATTCGGCGGATCAGGTCCTCGAGATCCCAGGCGACGCTAAACGAGCGCTGAACGGCGTCCACGACGGGGAGGGCGAGCTTGAGGCCGCGTTCACTGCTCGTTCCTGAGTCCCCGAGCAGCACCGACTCTTCGACGTCGCTGATCCAGCGGACCTGCGGGACAGCCGTCTGCTCGTCTCCGACGAGGGAGTCGTGGACCGTGCTCGTCCCGCTCTCGGCTCGATCGCGATCGGTGAACAGGAGGTGCGTCCCGCCGAAGCGGACGACGTCTCCGAGCTTGAGCTCCCGCGGCTCGCTGATCCGCTTGCCGTTGACGAAGGTCCCGTTGGTGCTCGCGAGGTCCGTGACCTCGAGGCCTCCCTCGGGTCGGGGCCGAAGGGTCGCGTGTTGGCTCGAGACGAGGGCGTCGGTCAGCCGCAGATCGGAGTTCGCGATCCGCCCCACGACCAGGGTCTCGTCGACCACGACCAGGGCTCCGCTCCTGTAACCGTCCAAGATGATGAGGTGCGCCACGCGGACATTCTAGGCCGAGAGAGTCTCGGGGCCGCACCTCGCGCGTGGCTGCCACAGCATGAAGCCCGATCCCAACCTGGCGGCGCAGCTCCATTGGGATGGATCCCTCTGGAGTCGCTCGTTTCAGTTGAGTCTTCCGAGGAATGGGAATGGGGCGCTCGGTCAGAGCGTGCCCCAAGCGCACCATTGGGTACCGCGCAAAATCGCTCGCTCGGCCAGCCTGATTCCTCGCGCTAGCTCAGAGACTGTGGCTTCAGATTGAAACCACGCGCGAATTCGCCCAAATCAATGTTTGATGTGGCACTCCGCTTGCAGTATGTAGTTGAATCCTGCAGAGAGGAGACGCAAATGCGTCGCGCGAAACTAACCGTGTTTGGAGCGGTCGGAGCCTTAATACTAGGGCTCGCAATTCCAGTCTTGGCCGATCACAAGATCGACGGCACCTACGACTTGGGAGGGTGGAACAACCCCGACGAGCACAGCAAGGTGTGGATCAAGCACACCTCCGGCAACGAGTTCAACGTCGTGCGCCAGGTCGAGAACCCAGACGGGACTCAGCGCAACGAGTTCGGCACAGGTCGCCTCGGCAACACCTGGCTGCGCGTCACCTTCCGCAGCCAAGGCGGCGTGAGCGGAGCCCTGACCGGCAACGGCGGCGAGAAGATCACGGGCCGCGCGGTCTATGGCGTTCGCCCCGGCGGCCGGATCATTGGCCTGTTCCGCACCACGGACGCCGACGGCAACTCGGTTCGGACCTACGAGCGTGGCGTCAAGGGCGCTGACGAGGCCATGCCTGCCCCCGGCGCGACTGGCGACGACACTACCGGCGACGACACCACCGGCGACGACACCACCGGCGACGACACCACCGGCGACGACACCACTGGAGCGCTCGCGCTTCAGAGCCCTGCTGCCGGCACCTACCTCGTCGGCCAGACCCTTCCCCTGCAGGTTCAGCCCGCTGACGCCGACGTGGCCGTCGAGGGCCCCGCGACCAAGGGTGACCAAGGGATCGAGATCACTGGCCCCGGCGCCGTGACGGTCAAGGTCAGCAAGGACGGCAAAGAGAAGGTCGTGAGCTTCGAGGCCGTCGAGGTCGAGCTGGTTCAGATCGAGGTCCTCAACACGACGCCCATCGCCGACGCTCCGGCCCCCCACTTCAAGCGCGACCTCGGCGCGGCCGACGGTGAGGTCAACACGCCCGCCGCGATCACGCTCGGGACTCCTCTCCGCCTCAAGCTGACCCTGCAGTCCACCAAGGACCTCAGCGCCGACGCCAAGATTATGCTCAAGGGTGAGATCGCTGGCGAGAGCAACGGCTTCGAGCAGGAGGTCACTCTCCGCGGCCTCGCCGGTGGTCAGACGATCGAAGTCGAGACCTCGGAGATGCTCCACAAGGGCGTCAACGTCAACGCCTTCGACCTCGTCCTGAACGTGGCCGGCAAGGAGCTCAGCCAGCAGCCCCGGATGCGCGTCTACACGACCTTCAAGGCTCCGATCAAGAACATCGCTCGCGACCAGCGCGCGCCGAACACCTTGATCCACTTCGAGAACGCTTGCCGCTGGACCCGCGGCGCCAGCCAGAACATTGGCGAGGGTGCCGAGTCCATGGGCCACAACTTCGACAACATGATGCGTCACTACGTGCACCCCAAGGATCACGTCGCTGGCTCGCCTCCTGTCGTCTCGGACTACGCTCTCGACGCCCCGGCTCCCGTCAACTACGACAAGATCGGCTGGCCTCGCGTCCGCAACGGTGAGCGCCCCGTCGGCAGCCTCTACTACCCGCCCCTCGAGGTGAAGGATCCTCCCACGGAGGACTACAGCCACTACCGGAACAACTTCGGCTGGTGGGTCCTCGACAACCCGACTCACACCGGCGGTCGCTGCAACCAGCAGGCTTCGCTGGTCTGTGGAATCGCGGGCACCCTCGGGATCAAGGGCGAGATCCTCTATATCCACCGCTACGGTCGTGGCAAGAAGTCGGGTCGCCCCGTGCGTCAGTACTTCTACAGCAACGACCGCTGGCCGGCGCAGAGTGACACTGGTGGCGGGCCCTGGAACTTCCACGGCGTCGCGCTCCTGACCCTCGACGACGGCAGCCAGTGGATCTACGACGGCAGCTTCAGCTCGCCCCCCAACCGCAAGAACGGCACGCGCGAGTGGGCCGAGAACGGCGGCGGCCCCTTCATTCACTCGTGGGGCCCCTGGCTCTACGACGACGGCCTCGGCGGTCGGGTGGCGGCGGACGATATCCCCGACTCCTGGCAGGGCATTCAGCCCAAGCAGTAACCCTTCGGGTTAGAGATCACGAGAAGCCTCGTCCGTTTCGGGCGAGGCTTTTTGCGTGTACGGTCAGAGCGTGGACTCCAACGCCGACCTCCCTCTCCACGACTCCGACCCCGAGGCGACCCTTCCCTTCCGAGCCGTGGTCGCGGTCCCCGGGCAGGAAGAGACCGTCGACACGCCCCCTGCGCCGCGCTTGCAAGATCCCGCCCGCGTCGAGACCCGCGACGAGCTTGACGCCGAGCCAGGGACCTTGCCTTTCGGGACCGTGCTCCCGCTAGCACCCCCTCCCGCCGCGACGCCCAGTCCAGCCCTCGAGCCCGAGACCGTCAGCGCCCCACCGCCTCGAGAATGGATCGCAGCCGCCCCGCCCCAGAGCGTCGCAGGAGCTCCGCCGCCCCCCGCCCCCGTCCAGGGGCCCCCGACCAGGGTCGAGCCTGGCGCGATCCTCGACGGCTTCGAGATCACAGCAGCCCTTGGAGCCGACCCCCTGGGCCAGTGGTGGAGCGCTGTCCACGGGCAGTTCGGCCCCTGCCTCGTGCTGGTCCTCGACACCGGACAGGCAGCGGCAGAAGGCCCGCGCCTCTTGATCGCAGTTCGGGTCTCCATGGGCGTCCCGCCCGACCCCCGGCTCGAGCTAGCGGTGGGCAGCGGCGCCGTCCCTCGCCCCTGGGTCGCGATCCAGAACCTAGACTCGTCCCCCCTCGACGAAATCTTGGCGCGAGGCGCCCGGCTGCGCCCCCTCCGCTGGGCGCTTGACCTGGCTGGCGGCCTAGCGGCCCTCCACGCCTACGGCGTCGCTCACGGTGAGGTCTCCCTCCGGACCGCTCACGTGCCGAGCCAAGGGGCGGCGCGCTGGTCAAGGATCGCGCTCCGGACCAAGGCCGGGCCCCCAGAGGCGCTACCCTCTGAGCTCAAGCCCGGAGCGACGCCAACCCGCGGCGGCGACGTCCACGCCTTCGGGGCAGTCCTGGAGGCCCTCGCTCCCCACGTCGAAGAGCCCTGGCGGGCGCGCCCCCTGGCCGAGCTCGCCCAAGAGCTCCGGAGCGACGCGCGGCCCAAGGCCGCCAAGGTCCTAGAGGAGCTGACTCGGATCCAGGAACGTCCTAGGCCGACGTTGAAGGCGAGCCCCTGGCTGTGGGGTTTGGGCGGGGGGCTGGTCGGGGCTCTGGTCGGGGCCTTGGTGACCTGGTTCGTGCTGACGACTGGCTAGTGCTGCCCCAGGCTCTTCCCCGAGGATCGGGTCGGGGGCTGCGCTCTTTGAGTCGCAATGACCGTCAAGGGCCGCTAAGTTCGCGAAGAGCGAGTTGACGGGAGGGACTCTCCCGGGCTAGGCGAGGACGGGGTCGCCTTGGTCGTCGGGCGGAGGACCGCCCTGGCCGCCTTGGCCGTGCTCCTCGCCGAAGATCATGCGCTCGGCGTCGCGGACGAGGTCGACGAGGTCGCTGCGCGCGTCGGCGTCTCGGAGGAGGCGGACGTAGCCGTCGTGGTTGAGGATCCCGCCAATGTGCGCCAAGAGGCGCAGGTGACCGGACACCGCGCGGTCGGGCGAGAAGAAGAGAATGATCAGGTGGACCGGCGCTTCGCCGTCGAGGAAGTCGATCCCCTCTCGGCTGCGGCCCAAGACGCCCACGAACTCTTGGACGAGCTCGGTCTTGACGTGGGGAATCGCGACGGAGTTGCCAATGCTGGTGGCACCCAGGGACTCCCGCTTGAGGAGCGCCATCAGGAGGTCCTCCCGGTCCTCGTCGCGGACGCGCTTGGTCGCGACGAGCTGGTCGACGAGCTCCACGAGGGCCTCGTCACGCTCACGCGCTTTGAGGCGGGGGATCACCCCCTCGTTGCCAATGATCTCGATCAGCCGCACGAGGCCGTCCTCAGGTGAATGGAAGGAAGGGAGCAATATAACGCCTCGCTCCGGGGGATCGAAGCGGCCCGGGAGATCGGGGCCCGCGATCCCTGGGTTGTGGGCCTGGGCTATCGACTCGTGAATTTTCGCCCTCCTCCTGCCCACGTCCGGCGGGAGATCGCCAGAGTCCACTTCCTCGAACCAGAGCCTCGGCGAATGCTCTGAGCGGTAGTTAGGCCAAGGCTGGCCCACCGGTCTTTCCTGGGCCGTGGTTTCGTGGTCTCCTACTGCCCCACAGAGGAGGCTTCGTGGCAGCTACGAAGCGAGGGCTCGCTGCCCTCTTTGGCTCGACGGTTGGCGTCAAGACGCTCATGGCCTTGACCGGCCTTGGCCTGATCGGATTCCTGGCCACTCACATGGCCGGCAACCTGTTGATCTTCTTCGGCCCGGACGTGTTCAACGCCTACGCCAAGTCGATCAAGAGCGCTGGTGGAGGAGGCCTGGTCTGGGTCGCCCGAGCCGGGCTGCTCGGCATGTTCGTGGTCCACGTCGGCTTGGCGTTCAAGCTCCAGGTCATGAACCGCACCGCGCGCCCAGTCGGATACGTCCACGAAGCCACGATCGAAGCCAGCTGGGCTAGCCGCTACATGATCCTGACGGGGATCTTGGTCCTGGCCTTCCTGCTCTTCCACCTGGCGCACTACACGATCGGGCTGGTCAACGAGGACTACATGACCTGGGTTGACGCTCAGGGACGCCACGACGCCTACCGAATGGTGGTCCACGGCTTCTCGAACCCCCTCGTGGCCGGCAGCTACATAGCGACCATGGGGATCTTGGCCCTCCACCTCTGCCACGGCTTTCAGAGCCTGTTCCGCAGCCTCGGCAACTCGCACGAGGGCGCCCGAAACGCCCTCGGCAAGGCCTCGATCTTGATCGCCCTCGGCTTGGCTGCGGGCTTCTCTGCAGCGCCGATCGGCGTGTTGGCGAAGGCCATCGAGCCCGCCGCCGCCACACAACAGCCCGTGCTGGGAAACTAGGAGGTCTCGTGACGAAGTTGGACGCACGAGAGCCCTCGGGCCCGATCGCTGATAAGTGGAGCAAGTTCCGCTTCGACGAGAAGCTGCTCGCTCCGGGCAACAAGCGCAAGTTCAAGATCCTGGTGGTAGGCACGGGCCTCGCAGGCGGCGGCGCCGCAGCGACCCTGGCCGAGCAGGGCTACGACGTGATGGCCTTCAGCCACCACGACAGCCCGCGTCGCGCGCACAGCGTGGCCGCTCAGGGCGGAATCAACGCGGCCAAGAACTACCAGAGCGACGGCGACTCGGTGTTCCGCCTCTTCTACGACACGGTCAAGGGCGGTGACTTCCGCTCGCGCGAGTCGAACGTGTATCGCCTGGCCCAGGTCAGCGAGAACATCATTGACCAGTGCGTGGCCCAGGGCGTGCCCTTCACCCGCGAGTATGGCGGCCTCCTGGCCAACCGCTCCTTCGGTGGAGCCCAGGTCTCGCGGACCTTCTACTGCCGCGGCCAGACCGGCCAGCAGCTCCTCCTCGGCGCCTACGCCGGGCTCAACCGCCAGATCGCCCGCGGCGGCGGCGCTAAGGGCGGCGTCACGATGTTCTATCGGCGCGAGCTCCTCGACGTCGTGATCGTCGACGGCCAGGCCCGCGGGATCGTGGTCCGCGACATGGTCACGGGCAAGATCGAGCGTTATGCGGGCAACGCGGTCGTGCTGGCGACCGGCGGCTACAGCAACGTGTTCTACCTCTCGACCAACGCCATGGGCAGCAACTGCACCGCGGCATGGCGAGCGCACCGTCGCGGCGCCATGTTCGCGAACCCCTGCTTCACGCAGATCCACCCGACCTGTATTCCCGTCAGCGGCGATCACCAGAGCAAGCTGACGCTGATGTCTGAGTCCCTCCGCAACGACGGCCGGGTCTGGGCTCCCAAGAAGGAGGGCGACACGCGCCGCGCCAGCGACATTCCTGAGTCTGAGCGCGACTACTACCTCGAGCGGAAGTATCCGAGCTTCGGCAACTTGGCCCCCCGCGATATCGCTTCGCGCTCGGCCAAGGAAGCTTGCGACGAGGGCCGCGGCGTCGGGCCCGGCGGACGCGGCGTCTACCTCGACTTCGCCGACGCGATCAAGCGAGTCGGCAAGGACGCGATCAAGGGGCGCTACGGCAACCTCTTCGACATGTATCAGCGGATCACGGGCGAGAACCCCTACGAGGTTCCCTTCCGGATCTACCCCGCGCCGCACTACACCATGGGCGGGCTCTGGGTCGACTACCACTGTCAGACCACGATCCCTGGCCTGTTCGCGATCGGCGAGGCGAACTACTCCGATCACGGCGCCAACCGCCTCGGCGCGAGCGCGCTGATGCAGGGCCTGGCTGACGGCTACTTCGTGCTGCCCGCGACGATCGCTCCCTACCTCGCTGGCCAAAAGCAGTCCGCCGTGGACGAATCCCACGCGGCCTTCGGCGAGATCGAGGGCGAGGTCAAGGCGCGCGTCAGCAAGCTCCTCAACGTCAAGGGTGGCCGCTCGGTGGCTAGCTTCCACCGCGAGCTGGGTCGCCTGCTCTGGAACAAGTGCGGCTTGGCCCGCGACAAGCAGGGCCTGACCGAGGCGATCGAGGAGGTCAAGAACCTCCGCGGCGAGTTCTGGGAGAGCGTCAGCGTCCCCGGCTCGGCGGACAGCCTAAACCCGGCCTTGGAAGAGGCCTTCCGCGTCGCGGACTTCATGGAGCTCGGCGAGCTGATGTGTCGCGACGCCCTGGATCGCGAAGAGAGCTGCGGCGCTCACCTCCGGGTCGAGCACCAGACTGAAGACGGCGAGGCCCTGCGCGACGACGAGAACTACTGCTACTCCGCGGCCTGGGACTGGAAGGGCGAGGAAACTGCTCAGGAACTGGTCAAGGAAGAGCTGACCTTCGAGAACGTCAAGCTGGCGACGAGGAGCTACAAGTGAGCGGCACCATGAAGCTGACCCTCAAGATCTGGCGTCAAGCCAACAAGGACGCCGCCGGCAGCATGCAGACCTACGAGGCCACCGAGGTCTCGCCCGACATGTCCTTCCTCGAAATGATCGACGTGGTCAACGACAAGCTCATGGAGCAAGGTCAAGAGCCGATCGCCTTCGAGCACGACTGTCGCGAGGGGATCTGTGGCGCCTGCTCCATGGTGATCAACGGCGTCCCCCACGGACCCCAGAAGCAAACGACGACCTGCCAGCTCTACATGCGGCACTTCCAAAACGGCGACACCGTCTATATCGAGCCCTGGCGGGCCAAGGCCTTCCCGGTCCTCAAGGACCTGATCGTGGACCGGAGCGCCTTCGACCGGATCCAGCAGTCTGGCGGCTATATCTCGGTCAACACGGGCAACGCGCCTGACGCTCACGCGCTCCCCGTCGACGAGGCCCTCGCCGACGCAGCCATGTCGGCGGCTGAGTGCATTGGCTGCGGCGCCTGCGTGGCGGCCTGCAAGAACGCGTCCGCGATGCTCTTCGTGGGCGCCAAGGTCAGCCACCTCGGGCTCCTGCCCCAGGGCCAACCCGAGCGGAACCGGCGCGCCCTGAGCATGGTCGAGCAAATGGACGCCGAGGGCTTCGGCGCCTGCACCAACTACGGCGAGTGCGAGGCGGCCTGCCCCAAGGGGATCTCGACCCGCTATATCTCGCGCCTCAACCGCGACTACGTCAAGGCCTCGCTCTCGACCGAGATCTAAACGTCCCGCGCGGATAATCCGAGCAGCCCGACCCTAGTGGCCGGGCTGTCTTCGTGTGGGCCTCAGGTAGAGAGGCGCTCAGCGCTGTAGACGACCGCCTCGTAGCGGCGTTCGACGCCGCCGAATTCGCCCAGGACCTCCTCGAGGCCCCGCAGGAAGGCCGCCCGCGGCTCTGGCGGCAAAGCCAGGGTCGTCGAGAAGGTCTGGACCAGCTCTAGCCAGGCGGAGACCGTGTATTCGACGCGGTGACTGTGGCTCCAAACCTCGACCTCGCCGAAGCGCCCAGACTCGCGGAGGGCGGCCTCGCGGCCGCCGGCGCGCTTGGGGAGCGGGACCCCGCCGACGCGGTGTCGCTCGTAGATCGGCGTAGTCGCGGCGTAGACCGGCAAGTCCTGGGAGCGGTCGAGGTTCCAGACCAAGGCCAGGCGAGCTCCAGGTCGGAGGGCGTCGGCGATTCGCGGGAGCGCCAGCTCGGGGTCGATCCAATGGAAGGCTTGCGCGCACACCGCGAGGTCGAAGGCAGGCGGAAGGCCTGGCTGGCTGGAGCCCTCCAATCTCCAGGTCTCAATGTCAGCGACCTCCACGCTGGCTCGAGGCCAAGGCGCGAGCGCAGCGCGAGCCTGCTCCGCGAGGCGAGCGCCTAGCTCGACGGCGTGGACTCGGTGGCCCCGGGCCGCGAGGTCGCGGGTCAACTGCCCCGTGCCTGGAGCGACCTCGAGGATCCGGAGGTGGCCGAGGTCGGTGGTCGAGCCGAGGGCCTCGACGCGCGCTACGAGGGCGGCGGGATACCCAGGCCGCGCGCTGGCGTAGCGCTCGGCGACCGCGTCGAAGCAGGTTCGTTCAGCGGTCATTCGCAGCTCCAGCCTCGTTCATGAGGAGAGGATAGCCCGACCTCGCGCTAGCCCCGATAGCTCGGAGCTTCGTCCGGCCGAAGGCCCGCCGTTGCAACCGCGCCCGTGCCCGTGCCAGACAGACCGGAGTGTGGACTTCGCCTTTTGAGTCGCAGAGGCGCCAAGATCCGCGGAGCTCGCGAAGAGCGAATTGACGGGATAGAGCGCTCCGGAGTTGGAAGCGACCCGGCCTTGTCAGGCGGAGCTTCCCCTCCCCTCCGTCTTCGACTCGCCGAACCGATCCGCTACTTCCAACTCCGGAGCGCCCTCGAACCCGCGAGACGACCTCTGTGACCTCCGTGGATCTCCGTGTCCTCTGTGATTCAAAAAAGCGCAGCCCACAACCCGGTTCTCGGGCACGGGCACGGGCACGAAAACTACTCAGATCAATCCGCCAAACCCGATCTCGGAGGGACCTGAACTGCGCCCCCGACCTTCGTCCTCGCTCGGCAAGCTCAGAGCGCGACCGCGCGACCCTCGCTAGAGTGAGGCCTAGGAGTCCCCATGCCCAAGCTCGCCTCCCTCCTCGCTCTCTTTCCCGGACTGCTCATGGCGCAGGCGGCCTGCGCCCAGGAGGTCCTCGTCGATCAGTGGACCGAGGACTTCATCGGCGGGCGCAAGGTCAGCTATGCCCACGTCAAGATCGTCACGACTCCCTCTGGTTATCGCGAGGAGCGCCAGGAGTATTGGCCGAGCGCAGGGGGCCTCTGCCGCGAGGAGAGCCGGACCGAGACCGACGGCGAGGGTCGGATTCGAAGCGTGGCGGGGACCGCGACGACCCCCCTCGGGACGACCCGCTTCTTCGGACAGCGGGAAGCCAAGGGCTTCGGCTGGCGAATGCGCTACCGCGGCCAGACGCCGCTCAGCGGCATGGTCGAGGAGGTGGTTCACGACAGCGGGATCGTAGCGCTCTTGATCGCCCGCGGAAAGAGGACGTCCTCTGAGGTCAAGCTGAACACCCTCGACCTCCCCGAGGGGGTCAAAGAGCGGACCTTTCGCGCTCGCCTCCGACCCGACTCGCTGGAGTTCGAGCGGGAGGACCTCCTCCGGATCTACGACCGCCGTGGAGCCCTCCTGCAGGAGCTGCGCTACGACATTCACGCTGAGCGCCTCCCCGTGAGTGAGCAGCAGGCCCGCGACATGGATCGCGTCCCCGCTGGGGTCGAGGCCTCAGGCGTGGTGCCGGGGAGCGCTGCCTTCGAGGGCCTGCGAATCCGCGCTCCTCGCGGTGGCTGGGCGCTGGCGAGCACGCCCGAGGCTCAGGGCGAGGGCGCGGATCGGCGCGTAATGCTGATGCACCCCTACCGCGTCCTCTTGATCGCGCAGCTGATCCCCGTCCCGCTCCCGGCCGACGCGAAGGCGCTCGGGGCCATGGCTCCAGGAATGACCGAGGCCCTCAACCGGAACTCGAAGGAGTCGGGGACGACCTACAGCATGGCCAAGGCTGCCGAGGCCTGGGGCCTGCCTGCGATCCAGTTCGAGGTCGAGGGGAACCTGCGCGGAGAAGAGACCTCGGGGGAGGCTTGGATCGTGAGGCTCTCTGCCTCCGAGGGTCTGCTCGTGATCTTGTTCGGTCCGAGCGACAAGGCCAGCGAGATCGCGCCCCTCTTCCGCCAGGCCAAGGCCTCCCTCGAGCTCGAGGCCCAAGTCCGCTCGCAGGCCACGACCTTTCCGGGTGGCCTGAAGGTCGAGCTCCCTGAAACCTGGCGCAAAGGAGAGACGCGAGGCCGCGCGGCCTGGACCTCGCCGGACGGGGCCTACCTCACGGCCTGGGTTCAGGTGACGCCAGGCAAGACCCCCCGGACCTTCCTCGACGACTGGGCCGACCACACCGCGACTCGGCTCAACGCTACGCCAGGCAAGGTCGAGCGGGTCGTGCTCGGCGGGCGGCGCCTGTTCAAGGTCGAGGTCGACGCAGAGAAGGCGGGCACGCGCATGAAGGTCCGCCTGATCACGGGCCGAGCTGCGGGCGGCGAGACCTTCCTGATGGTCGCCATCGATACGGCCGAGAGCCCTCGAGGTGCTCTCGACGCCATCCTTGGCAAGGCAAAGTGGGCTACCAAGTAGCGGTCCAACTTGGACCTAATCATTCCATCATCTTTTCACTAACGCCTCGGGATCGGCGATTGAAGGGATTCTAGAGGGTTTCAGGTTCGTGGCGCGACGGACCATCACGACTCAAATTCGCGTCATGCTTGTGTCAGCTCAGGCTCGCCACGCCGAAAATGAAGGAGATGCGACAAGAGTTGGATTGGATGGTTGCTTGCAATTAGGGCTCATGACGTTTGGAAGAGAGACCAACATGAAGACCACCACGATCGCCGCCTCCCTCGCCTTTAGCCTGCTCCTCGCGGCTCCCTCTCTGGCCCAAGAGGCCTTCAAGGACGAGGACGTTCAGCGCGCCAAGGACTTCTTCACTGAGAGCGCGGGCGGCAGCCTCGACTGCCTCGAGACCCTCAACGAGGGCATGCGAGTCCTCTACAACGACCGCAACATGCGCTTGGCCAGCACGGTCGACTTGACCATGAAGAAGATGGCTCAAATCGGTCGCGCCAAGTCGGCCCGCAAGTTCGGCTTCAGCGACGCTGAGGGTCGGAGCACCTTCGGCGTGACCGCCCCCGTGACCCTCCGCGACAGCGTCTGGGACGGCCTGATCGAAATGTCCGGCGGCGTCAAGGGCTGGCACGCCTTCGGCTTCAGCCCCCTCGACGGCAACCACAGCGTGACCCTCTTCCTCGACACCCGCGGCCGCAAGGCCAAGGTCTACTGGTCGGATCAGTGGGGCACCAAGGGTGGCTTCAAGCTCTACCCGAACAAGAAGGCCCTCGACGGCGAGATCGAGCGACTGACCGCCAGCTGGTGGAAGACGAAGCTGGCCGACCTCGGGATCAAGTTCAAGACCGACGCCAAGATCTACCAGCTGATCCCCGCTGGCGCTGAGTCCAGCGAGCCCGTCGCCGAGGACGGCGAGGAGACCGCCGAGGTGATCCGCGCCCCCCGCCTCAACCTGCGCTCTGGCCCTGGCACCAACCACGATCGGATCGCGGCGGCGCACATGGGCGACGAATACAAGGTCGTCGGCCGCGAGGGCAAGTGGGTTCAGCTCGAGAACACCCGCGGCCAGCGCTTCTGGGCCCACGGCCACTTCCTGAAGGTCACCCGCAAGCCCGCCGCTGGCGCCGCCGCTGCGCTCCGTGGCCTCTCCCGCCAGTAGGCAGCCAACCACTCAATCACCCCCCTCTCCAAACGTCTAAGACGCCGCCCTCGTGGGCGGCGTCTTCCTTTGGTTCACCTCGCACGGGTCTCGGACTTGCACGACCTTCGGCGCGCTCTCGGCCAAGGCGGCGGCTATGATCGCGCTAGGTTCTGGGGCTCCGGCCCCAGCTAGTCGCCTGCGGAGTCGGCTGGTGCCAACCGAAACGAAATCGAACCACCCTGGGAGCGTGGCCTTGGCAACTCGCCAGGAGCCCTTGGTCGAGGAATACGTCGCGGGCGTCCGCGCGGGAGACCGCGCTCTGCTCGCGCGGGCGATCACCCTCGTCGAGTCCCGCGCTCCGCGGCACCGCGCCAAGGCCGAGGCCGTCCTCGAAGCGCTCCTGCCGCACTCGGGCGGCGCGATTCGGGTCGCCCTGACCGGCTCCCCTGGCGTCGGCAAATCCAGCCTGATCGAGGCCCTCGGCCAGCACCTCGTGGGGCTGGGCCACCGCCTCGCCGTCCTGGCCATAGACCCCTCGAGCCGGGTCAGCGGCGGGAGCCTCCTGGGCGACAAGACCCGCATGAGCTCCCTGGCGAGTGAGGAGCGGGCCTTCATCCGCCCCTCGCCGACGGCCGGGACTTTGGGCGGCGTCGCGCGCCGGACCCGCGAGACGCTCCTCCTCTGTGAGGCGGCTGGCTACGACGTGGTCCTCGTCGAGACCGTCGGCGTGGGCCAGTCCGAGACCCTGGCCTCAGACATGGTGGACACGCTCTGCGTCTTGCTCTTGGCTGGCGGCGGAGACGGGCTCCAGGGGATCAAGCGGGGCGTCTTGGAGCTCGCGGACGTCCTCGCGGTGACCAAAGCCGACGGCGACAACGCCGAGCGCGCGCGCCGAGCTGCGGCGGAGTATCGGGCCGCCCTCCACCTGTTCCGGCCGCGGGACGCCAACTGGCGGCCGCCAATCCAGACCCTCAGCGCTCACGCCAACGCTGGCGTCAGCGAGCTCTGGGAACAGATCCTGGCCCACCGCGCCGCGCGCGAGGCGGCCGGGACCTTCGAAACTCACCGTCGCAGTCAGCGCTTGCGCTGGCTGTGGACCCTCGTCGAGGAGGGCCTCCGCGAGGCTCTCCGCGACGATCCACGCGTGGCTGCGCTTTTGCGCCGCTGCGAGGAGGAGGTCGAGCGCGGCCAGGTCAGTCCAGGCCTTGCCGCGCGACGTCTCCTCCAGCAAGCTCTCGAACCCCGCGAGGACTCATGAGCACGACAGCCACCCAGACCCAGGCCCCTGCGGCCCCACAGGCGAGCACGCCCTACGCGGCGAAGCACCCGGTCCGGATCGTGACGGCAGCGGCCCTCTTCGACGGGCACGACGCTGCGATCAACGTCATGCGTCGGATCCTCCAGGCGACTGGGGCCGAGATCATTCACCTCGGTCACAACCGGAGCGTGGACGAGGTCGTGCGGGCGGCGCTCCAAGAGGACGCCCAGGGGATCGCTCTCACGAGCTACCAGGGCGGCCACATGGAGTACTTCACCTACATGCGGGAGCGCCTCGACGAAAGCGGCGCCAAGCACGTCAAGATCTACGGCGGCGGCGGCGGGGTGATCGTGGCGCGCGAGATCGAGACCCTGCACAAGGCCGGGATCGATCGGATCTACAGCCCGGAGGACGGGCGAAACCTGGGCCTGCAGGGCATGATCAACCAGGTCGTCGAGGGCTGCGACTACGACCCCAGTCAGACCGAGCTCCCGGACTCAGCGCACCCGCACCTCAAGCTGGCTCGTGAGATCACCCGCCTCGAGCTCGGCCTGCGCGAGGCGACCGAGCGCCAGGGCACGGTCCCAGTGATCGGCCTCACGGGAACCGGGGGCGCTGGAAAATCGTCCCTCACGGACGAGTTGGTCAGGCGCTTCCTGAACGACTTCCCCGACAAGCGGATCGCCGTGATCTGCGTGGACCCCACCAAGCGCAAGACGGGCGGGGCGCTCCTCGGCGACCGGATTCGCTTCAACACGCTACGGAGCGACCGGGTCTACTTCCGCTCGCTGGCGACGCGGGGCGCCCAAGGTGAGCTGAGCGAGTCTCTAGACGGCGTCGTGGCCTTGGTCGAGGCCGAGGGCTTCGACCTGATCTTGGTCGAGACGGCGGGGATCGGCCAGGGCGACAGCTCTATCGTGCGCCACGTGGACCTCCCGGCCTACGTCATGACGGCCGAATACGGCGCGCCGAGCCAGCTCGAGAAGATCGAAATGCTGGACTACGCCAAGCTGATCGTGATCAACAAGTATGCCCGCCGCGGGAGCCAGGACGCCCTCCGGGACGTCCGCAAGCAGTTCCAGCGCAACACCCAGCGCTTCGGCGACGCTCCCGATTCTCTCCCCGTGTTCGGGACCTGCGCGGCGAACTTCAACGACCCCGGCGTGGACGCGGTGTTCGGGAACCTGATCGCCCAGCTCAACGAGAGCCACTCCCTCGGCTGGAAGAGCCGCTACACGGAGCCCTCGGTCCTCGAGCGTCGTGAGACCAGCACCGCCCGAGCGATCATTCCTCCGGGCCGCGAGCGTTACCTAAGCGAGATCTCCGAGTCCGCCCGCGGCTATCGCCGTTGGGCCAGGGAGCAAGCCGAGCTGGCGGCTGACCTCGACGGCCTCCGGCGCTCGGTCGAGCTCCTCGGCGGCCCGAGCAACGTCGACTGGTCGTCCTACGCCGACACGACCTCTCTGAGCCCTGCTTGCCAGGACCTCTGCGCCGAGTTCGAGGCGCGTCGAAAGCGCCTCGACGCCCGCTGCCTAGAGCTCCTCCAAGGCTGGGAGGCCTGGGAGGCGAACTACACGGCCGAGATCTTCAGATATACGGTTCGCGGGCGGGAGCTGGCGGTCAAGACCCGCTTCGAGAGCCTGAGTGAGCTTCAGATCAAGCGCGTCGCCTTGCCGCGCTTCAAGGGGGCGGGTGACCGCCTCTACTGGCGCCTGACGGAGAACGTCCCCGGCGAGTTCCCCTACGTGGCGGGGACCTTTCCCTTCAAGCGGGCGGCCGAGGACCCCACGCGCATGTTCGCGGGCGAGGGCGGTGCTGCCCAAACCAACGCGCGCTTCCACTATCTGGCGGCGGACCAGCCGGCCAAGCGTCTCTCGACGGCCTTCGACTCGATCACGCTCTACGGCGAGGACCCTGATCTCCGCCCCGATATCTACGGGAAGATCGGTGAGAGCGGCGTGGCGGTGTTCACGGTCGAGGAGGCCGAGCAGCTCTACGCAGGGTTCGACCTCTGCAGCCCCAAGACCTCGGTCTCCATGACGATCAACGGTCCGGCGCCGACGCTCCTGGCCTTCTTCTTCCAGACCGCGGTCCGACAGCAGTCGCGTCGCTTTCTTCGCTCCGAAGGTCGCCTAGAGATCACGCCGGAGCAGGAGCTCCAGCCGGATCGACTCCGCGCTTCTTCCTGGTCCGAGGTTCGTCAGCTCTTGACTGACGCCGAGTTCGCCAAGCTCAAGGCCGAGACCTTGACGCAGGTTCGCGGCACGGTTCAGGCGGACATCCTCAAGGAGGATCAGGGCCAGAACACCTGCATTTTCTCGACCGAGTTCTCGCTCAAGGTCATGGGCGACGTGGCCAGCTTCTTCGTCGACCACGGGGTGCGGAACTTCTACTCGGTCTCGATCAGCGGATATCACATCGCCGAGGCCGGAGCGAACCCGATCCACCAGCTCGCCTTCACGCTCGCCAACGGCTTCACCTACGTCGAGTACTACCTCGCGCGGGGCATGAAGATCGACGACTTCGCCCCGAGCCTGAGCTACTTCTTCTCCAACGGAATGGATCCGGAATACACGGTCATTGGCCGCGTCGCTCGTCGGATCTGGGCGGTCGCCCTCAAGGAGCGCTACGGAGCCAGCGCCCGCGGCCAAATGCTCAAGTACCACATTCAGACCAGCGGTCGTTCCCTCCACGCCATGGAGATCGAGTTCAACGACGCCCGCACGACGCTCCAGGCTTTGCTCGCCACCTACGACAACGCCCAGAGCTTGCACACCAACGCCTACGACGAGGCGATCACGACGCCCACCGAGGAGTCCGTTCGTCGCGCGATGGCGATCCAGCTGATCATCAACCGCGAGTTCGGCCTGACCAAGTGCGAGAACGCCACCCAAGGCAGCTTCATCGTCGAGGAGCTGACCGACCTCGTCGAGGAGGCGGTCCTCCAGGAGTTCGACCGGATCACCGAGCGCGGAGGTGTCCTCGGTGCCATGGAGCGCCAATACCAGCGCGGCGCGATCCAAGAGGACTCGCTCAAGTACGAGCACCTCAAGCACTCCGGCGAGCTCCCGATCGTCGGCGTGAACACCTTCCTCCCCAAGAACAAGGGCGAGGCCTCGGCCCCCAAGGAGATCGCCCTGACCCGCGCCTCCACGGAGGAGAAGGACGGCGCCCTCGAGCGCCTCCAGGCCTTCCACGCCCAGCACGTCGCCGAGGCCCCAGCCACGCTCCAGGCCCTCAAGGAGATCGCCCTCGCCGACGGCAACATCTTCGCGGCCCTCCTCGACGCGGTGGAGCACTGCTCCCTGGGCCAGATCACCCACGCCCTCTACGAGGTCGGCGGGGAGTATCGGCGCAACATCTAGCGGCAGCGCGAGAGCCCGCTGCCCGTCAGTTCAGGACGGTCTCGACCGGCTTCTTGAGCTCCGGGAGGTCGGTCTCGCCGAGCTGATCGCGGACGTTGACCTCGATCATGGTCGACATGGCCGTGAGCGGGAGGTCGTGGTCGTCGAGGCCGAAGGGGTTCTCGATCTCGTCGCCGATCGCGTCCAGGCCGTAGAGGGCGTAGCTGACGAGGAGGACGACCAGGGGGGTCGCCTGGTGACTGGTCGTCACGAGGCCGAAGGGCAGCGCCATGCAGTAGACCGCCACGATTCGGTGAATCAAGATCGTGTAGCTGAAGGGGATCGGGGTGCTCTTGATCCGCTCGCAGCCGCCCTGAATGTCCGTCAGGCCGGTCAGGCTGGACTCGAGGGTCGGGAGGTGAAAGGTGTCGAGCCAGCCGCTCCGCCAGGCCTCGGACGTCCGCTGACCCAGGCCCTGGATCAGCATGATCGGCGGGTTGCTGGAGTTGGCCAGGGCGTCGAGGTCGTCCTCGGGGATCAGGCGCTCGAGCTCGGGATACTTCTCCTTCTGGTCCCGAAGGTGAAAGCGGAGCGAGTGCACGTAGGCCGCCACGTGGTGGACGAAGGAGCGGTGATACGCCGCCAGCGCCTCCTCGGAGCCCTCGGGAGCGCTGACGAGGGTCAGGACCTGGCGCGTCAGGCTCCTCGAAGTGTTGACCAGGCGACCCCAGAGGATCCGCCCCTCCCAGAAGCGCTGATAGCTCGTGTTGTTGCGGAAGCCGAGGAAGATTCCGAGGGCCAAGCCGATCAGCGTGAAGGGCGTCGTCGAGAGCGAGAACTTGCGGATCCCCTCGAAGGCCTTGAACTCGAAGGCCTCGGTCACGACGAGCGCGAACAGGGTCGTCACCAAGAGACGACCCCAGATCCGCGTCAGGACGCTGGTCCGAACCTGCAGGACGATGCTCAGCCAACTCGGGCGCTCTTCGAAGACGATCATGGGGCTCTCTCCTCGGGGGCAGAAACCCTAACCTGGAACCCCTGCTCCCCGAAAGGAAGCAGGCCGCCTCTCCACCACGCTCGCCGCTGCCTCCAGGGACCTGCCCCGGCGCTCCGATCGGCTGGGCGGACTCGCGCTCACATTCAACGGGTCGGCGCCCTCCTCGAGGCAATACACTCTGCCCCATGTCCGAGACCGGAGAGAGCAAGAGCCTGATCGCGCTGGCCTGGCCGCTGATGATCAGCTTCACCCTGCGCTCACTCCTGACCTCGATCGACGTCGTCTACGCAGGACAACTTGGCGACTCAGCCGTGGCCGCGATCGGGCTCTTCTTTCCCATCGAGTTCTGCTTCATTGCCTGCTGGGTCGGCTCGAGCTCCGCCCTCACCAGCCACCTCAGCAAGGCCATGGGCGAGAAGAGCGAGGGCCAGCTGGCCCAGCTCCTCAAGACCTCTGGAGGCATGGTCGCGGTCCTCTCGGTGTTCTTCGCCTGCCTCGGTGGAGTCTTGTGGTTCGCGGCCCCCCACCTCGGGCTCCCCGAGGGCGTGACCGAAGAGTTCCGCGTCTATGGAGCCACGGCCATGATCGGGATCGCCTGCTGCGCGTTCTGGTCCGTGCTCCCCGACTCTCTGATCAAGGCTCACCACGACACGCGCTCGACCATGGTCGCGGGCCTGATCTCGGGAGTCGGGAACGTCGTCCTGAACACCGTGTTCGTGCTCGGCCTGGGCTGGGGCGTGTTCGGAATCGGACTCGCGACCGGCTTGGCCCGCCTGGGGAGCCTCCTCTACGCCCTCTACCGCGCCCGCAAGCTCGAGGCCGCCCGCCGCGAGCGCTGGAAGACCGAGCCGCCCCCCCGCAAGCGCTACGGCAAGCGGCCGGGCTTCACCGAGGCCGGCCTCTACAACCGTCCCCTGGCGGCACTTCTGGCCCTCGGGATCCCCTCGGCCCTGACCTACGTCTTGATGAGCACCGAGAGCTTCCTCGTCAACTGGGTCCTGTCCCGCTTCGCGGACTCCACCGCGGCGATCGCCGCCTACGCGATCTATCACCGCGCGATCATGCTCTCGCTGATGCCCGTGATCGCGACCGGAGTGGCCGTCCTGCCCTTCGTGGCTCGCATGGCCGGTGAGGGTCGCTACGACGACGTCCGCGCTCAGCTCAAGAACGCCTTTTTCCTGGCCTTCGGCTTCGTCGTGATCTTCGTCGCGCCTGGCTGCTGGCTCGGCGCAGACTACGTCGCGGCCTTCCTCAGCAAGGGCGCCCGAACCCGAGAGCTCGCCGCGTTCGGGATCCGCTACGCCGTGCCCCTGGGAGCCCTGGTCTCGATCCCCTTCATTCTCTGCCGCCCGACCTTCGAAGCCCTCCAGCGCGGCGCCCCGGGCCTGACCATGGCCTTCGTTCGCTACCTCTGCCTCTCGGCCCCCTTAGCCCTCTTGGGCGCCCACGTCGCCCGCAGCCTCGACCAAGACCCCTTCGGCGGCCTGATCTTCGGCCTCCTCTCAGGCTCTCTCCTGGTCTCGCTCGGGTTCCTGGCCTGGCTCGTGCGCACCCTCCAAGTCCTCGGCGCCGAGCCCACCGACGCGAGCGTGGCCGGGTAGTGGAGGAGGGCGCAGGCGAGAGCAGAGAGTCCCTCCTCCAGCGCGCCCTCGGACTCACGACGTCTCGCCCGAAGGCGACGCTCCTCGTCCTCGGCTTGACCTGTCTCCTAGCGACCGGGGCGGCCTACCTTCGCGGGCCCCAGCTGGCCTTCGGCGTCGAGCAGTTCGTCCCAGCCGAGGACCCAGCCTTCCTCCGCTACGAAGAGCTCAACGCCCAGTTCGGGCGCGACGACAACACGGTGTTCGTGTTCGCGACCCGCGAGGGCTGGTTCACGCCGGGGGGCGCCGCTCAGGCCCTCGCCCTCCAAGAGGCCCTGGCCCGCGACGAGACCGCCGGGGAGGTCCTCGGGATCGGCAGCGTTACCCTGATCCGCGACGAAGGCCGCGAGACCTACGTCGGACCCGTCCTGACGGCGGCCCGCCTGGAGTCCCTAGACGGGCCTGCCCTGGCCGAGCTCGGCAGCTACTTGGCCCGGGAGCCGGCCTACACCGGTCGCCTCGTCTCGCGCGACCAGCGGACCCTGGCCTTCGCCCTCCGCGTCAAGGACGCCTACTACGGCGGCCAGCACCACCCTCGAATCATGCGGCACGTCGACGCGGCCTTGGCCCCCTTCCGCGCCGAGGGCCTGGAGCTCGCTGTCACCGGAGGACCCGCTACGCAGGTCGCCTACAAGGAGTTCCTCCGCGCCGACACCGGTCGCTTCGTGCTCTTGATCGGGGCCCTCCTCGCGATCGCCCTCGGGCTGACCTTCCGGAGCGTGGCCGGCGTCCTGCTCCCCCTCGGCGCCACCGCCATCGCCCTCTACCTCACGATCGCGCTTCAAGTCGCGCTCGGGATCCCCTTCAACCTCCTCAGCTCTGCGGTCCCTGTCCTGGTCCTGATCGTCGGGATCAGCGACTCGATCCACCTCCTGACCCGCTACCGAGAGGAGCTCGCGGAGCTCCCACCCGGGCGCCCCCTCGCCGACGAGGCCCCCGCCGCCCTGACGCGCGCAGTCCAGGCCACAGCCCGGGCCTGCCTCATGACCTCGATCACGACCTCGGTCGGGTTCTTCGTTCTCCCCACGACTGGGATCCCGATCCTGGCCGCCCTAGGAGTCGTGACCGGGAGCGGCGTCGTCTTGGCCTACCTGACCTCCCTGACCCTCCTCCCTGCTTGCCTGGCGCTCCTCCCGCCCCCGCGCCCCCTGCCCCCGACCGCCCCCAGCGGCCTCGTGGCGCGCCTCGGCCAAGCCGCCATGAACCGTCCCCGCACGACAGCCCTCGTCCTGGGCCTGCTCCTGAGCGGGGCCTTCGCTCTCGGCGCCCCCCGGCTCCAGGTCGAGTCCCGAGTCGTCGACGACCTCCCCCCCGACGCCGAGGTCGTCCGAACCCGCGCGGCCGTCGACGAGCGCATGGGCGGGAACTACCCCCTGACCTTCCTGATCCACCCGACCCAGGAAGCCGGAATCCCCCAGCGCCGCTGGGACCCGGACCTCCTGGCCCGCCTGGCGCGCTTCCAAGCCCGCCTGCCCCAGCTCACGAGAGAGGTCTACGTCTCGGGCTCCCTCTCCGCCGCGGACTACCTCTCCCTCGGCGCCCGAGCCCTCGGAGGAACAGGTCTCCCCGAGAGCGAGCAGGCCCTGGCCCAGACCGAGCTCCTGCTCGGCGACGAGGCCCTCCGCGAGACCGTGGACGCCCAAGGCCGCTTCCTCCGGATCCAGCTCAGGGTCTACGACCGCGGGACCCAAGCCACCTTCGCCTTCCTCGACGCCGCCCGACGCGCCTTCGAGGAGGAGTTCGGCGCCCGCGCTCAGCTCGAGGTCCAGGGCTTCACCTGGCTCGCGCACCGCACACACCACTCGGTCGTCGAGAACTCCATGACGAGCTTCACCCTCGACTTCGTGATCGTGGCCTTCCTGGTCGGCCTGATGTTCCGCTCGCTGCGGCTCACGATCCTGGCCGTGATCCCGAACGTGTTCCCGCTGCTCTGCACCCTGGCCTTCATGGGCCTGGCCGGGATCGACCTCCGGATCTCGTCGGCGATCGTGTTCTCGGTCGTGTTCGGGATCGCCGTCGACGACACCGTCCACTTCCTGGCCCGCTATCACGAGGAGCGCCAGCGCGGTCTGGCCCCGCGGGAGGCTGTGGAGCGCACGCTCCGAACCACCGGCCGCGCGATGCTCTTCCTAGCCTTCGTCCTCGCGAGCGGCTTCGCGGTCCTGACCCTCTCGGCCTTCAGCCCCAACCGCGTCCTGGGGCTGCTGATGGCAGCCACGCTCCTGACCGGGATCGTCGGCGACCTCCTCCTCCTCCCCGCGCTCTTGGTCCTCGGCGACACGCCGGAGGCGGCCCCTGCCAGCGCGGTCAAGACATGAGCCCCTCGCTCTCTGCCAGGCTCCTAGAGGGCGTCAAAGGAGTCAGCTTCGACCTCGACGGGACCCTCTACGAGCTCCCAGCCATGCGCCGCGCCCTCCGTCGCCTAGCCCTCAGGAGATCCCTTCGTCCTCTACGGACCTACAAAGAGCTCCGTCACCTCCTCGACGCCCGCGCCGAGTTCCAGCGCGCGCGAGAGAGCGGAGGCGAGCTCGCCCCTTTCCCTCAGCTCCGAGCGGACTTCGAGCGCCGCAGGGAGCTGGAGTCGCGTTGGTGGACTCCTGCGATCGCCAAGGTCGGGCCCAGACAGGGCGTCCCGGCCCTCCTCGAGGCCCTCTCCCAGCGCGGGCTGCCCCTCGTGGTGTGCTCCGACCACGCTGGCGAAGCGAAGCTCGCGGCCCTCGGCCTCGAGTCCCGCTTTGAAGTGGCCCTCTCGGGCGAGGCCCTGGGGGCGATCAAGCCTGACGCGCGCGTCCTCCAGGCCGCCCTCGACCACCTGGACCTGGCGCCTCAGGAGCTGCTCCACATAGGCGACCGCGAGGACACCGACGGCGAGGCCGGTCGCGCCCTCGGCGTCCGGCTCTGGATCGTCCCGCCCACGGGCGCGATCGGCCTCAGCGACTGACGAGCTCGATCGAGGAGTAGCTCGAGTCCTCGGTCACTTCGCGTTCAGCCCAGGCCGGGAGCGCGACGGCGTCTAGCTCGGCGTCGCTCGGACACTCGACCTCGGCCAAGATCAGCCCGGCCACGGCGCTCGGGGCCTCCCACACGTCGACGCAGAAGGTCCAGCCCTGCTCGGAGAGGTGATAGCGCCGCTTGACCGCCCGCAGCCCGTCTAGGGGGAGCGCGGCCGCCTCGCCTGCGGGGAGGTAGATCGTCGTCATTTGGCGGCGACGCGGGTCCAGAGGAGCCTCCGGGTCGACGATCTTTTGTCCCAGCTTGACGACGACGACCTCGCCTTCGGGTGACTCGACCTGACGCAGCCTGAGGTGAGTCCCACGGACGAAGCAATCACGCAGGCGCTTGAAGGGCGCCCCCTCCAGCTCTGGGGGGAGCTTCGAGACCAAGAAGCGCCGCTCGCGCTCGACCCGAGCGTATTTGCGCGTCAGGGGGCGGTCGCTCACGAGGCGAGGGCGACCCCGCGCTCCATGAGCTTCGCCAGCTCCGCGGCCTGCGCGTCTGAGGGCTGACCCCAGCCCGCCTCGTAGTCGAAGACCTCTCGCAGGCTCCTGACTCCGAAGTGCTCGTCGAGGATCGCGACCTGCTCGCTCGTGATCAGTCCCGGGTGGATCTTGCCCGCGGCCCTCGACATGCGCGTCAGCTCCTTGCGGAGCGTGATCATGTAGTTGGCCAGGCGTCCGGCCTTGTTCGTGGGGTCGAGCCCCCGCACCAGCCACTTGTTGTGGGTGGCCACGCCCGCGGGGCAGTGGCCGGTGTGGCACTCCTGCGCCTGAATGCAGCCGATCGAGAGCATGGCCTCCCGGGCGACCATGATCATGTCGCAGCCCAGGGCCATGGCCAGGATCCCGGCCTCGGGGAAGCCGAGCTTGCCCGAGCCCATGAACACCAGGCGGTCCGTCAGCTCTCGCTCGGCGAAGAGGCGATACACGCTGCTGAAGCCGAGCTTGAAGGGCAGCGCCACGTGGTCGCTGAAGGCCAAGGGCGCCGCTCCCGTTCCGCCCTCGCCGCCGTCGATCTGGACGTAGTCGATCCCGCGGCCTGGGTCCTTCTCGAGCGCCGCCACGAGGTCGCTCCAAAAGCCCATGTCGCCGACGGCTGACTTGATCCCGACCGGGAGCCCGGTCTTGTCAGCGATCTTCTCGACCACGTCGAGGAGCTCGTCGACCGAGGAGAACTCCCGGTGCGACGAGGGGCTCAGGCAGTCCTTTCCGAGGGGGATCCCGCGGATCTTCGCGATCTCAGGCGTGACCTTGCTGCCCGGGAGCACGCCGCCCAGGCCTGGCTTGGCCCCTTGGCTGAGCTTGATCTCGATCGCCTTGACCTTTCGCTCAGCCGCCGTCGCGACCAGGCGCTCGTAGTCCAGGCGGCCCTCTGCCGTCCGGGCGCCGTAGTAGCCCGTCCCGAGCTGCCAGATCAGGCCGCCGCCCTTGTCGTGATAGGGCGAGACGCCGCCTTCGCCGGTGTTGTGGAGGCACTCGGAGATCCCGCAGCCGCGGTTGATCGCCTCGACGGCCGTCGACCCCAAGGAGCCGTAGCTCATGGCCGAGACGCCAATGATCGAGCGCGGCCGAAAGGCCTGCTTTCGCTCGCGAGGTCCGCCAAGGACCTTAGCGCAGGGCAGGTGGAAGTCGGGGTCGTAGTCGGCGTCGCCCTTGTGCGGCTCGTGGAGGGGGAAGGCCGAGTGGCGGAGGACCGTGTAGTTCGAGGTCCGCTCGAGGTCGTTGTCGGTGCCGAACCCGAAGTAGTTGTTCTTCTTCGCGGCCGAGGTGTAGACCCAGCGCCGTTGATCGCGAGAGAAGGGGCGCTCCTCGTCGTTGGCCGCCACGATGTACTGGCGCAGGGGCGGACCGCTGGCGCTGACGAGGTTCCGAAAGTGCCCGACGAGGGGGAAGTTGTGCCAGATCGCGTCGCCGCTCTGGAACACGTCGTAGAGGACGACCAGCAGCACGACGCCGATCAAGACCAGCGGAATCCACATCCAGATTTCCATGCGCCCTCCAAGACCGTGGGGCGCGGATTCTATCGGAGCGCTCCTGGACGCTGTTGAGCCTGGGAGCCGACACCTCTGACTACCGGGTTGTGAGCCGCGGTCTTCTTGAGGCGGCGTCGTCTCGGCGGCTCGTAGCCGCAGGGAGAAGGGAGGCTTCGCTGGGTGAAGCCTCCTAGGGGGTGCGAAGCGCGGCTGCCCAATGGGCTCGCAGCTCCTCCGCGTTCCGGGGCGGGTCGCTTTGCCAGGCCAGGAGGACGTCGGGGCGAGTCTTGGCGATCCGCCCGATCAGGGCGAAGTCCTCGGCCTCGTAATACTTGGAGCCGTAGCCAGCGCTCTTGTCCTTGGGCAGCCGCGGCTGGACCCAGTTGCGGTAGGCCGCGAGCCCTGGGGCGAAGCCTCGCCGGGCGGCCTCGAGGTCCGTGGCCAGCTCGAAGTCGATCTGGGCGTCCTTGTTGAAGAAGATCTTGGTGACCTTGAGGACCTGCCCGCGCGAGCGCTGGTGGTAGTAGAGAGTGTGGGCCAGCTCGTGGGCGAGCACGGCGCGCAGCGCCAGGGGCGGCGGCGGGTCGTTGAGGACCGAGCGGTTGACGCCGATCCGATAGACGCGCTTGCCGAAGAAGAGGCTCGGCAGGCGGAAGTTGCTCCGGAACCGGATCGTCTTGCTCTTGAACCTGTAGAGGACGTAGCGGATCCCCTTCAGCTCCGGGAAGGAGCTCTCGATCAGCTCGTCGAGGATCGTGCCGACCTCGTCGAGCTTCAGCTTGGCCGGCGCCTGAGGGGTCGCCTGGGCTTGGCTCTGGGCCAAGCCTCCTGCGATCCCGGGGGAGTCGCTGCCCTGGATCGGACCGCAACAGCCCTGCGCCAGGGACTCTGAGCCCAAGAGAGCTACGAGGAGGATTCCGGGGAGGAGGAAGCGAGTCGTCATGTCCGTCACATGAGCAAGCTTGGATCCGGGGTGTAGGTCCTTTCCGGGTAAGGACTGAGGGTCGGATTCGTTTCAGACGGCGGAATTCCGGTCCGAAGTTCCCTCATTCGGGGGCTCGTGCCTTCGGTGCAGGGCCTCAGTTCATGAACATGGTCATCACGACGTAGAGGCCAAGGATCGTCGCTATGACTCCCGTCACGATCCCGATCCAGGCCCGAATCGCGCTCGTGGCCTTGCCGTAGCCCGTCTCTTGCACCTTCCAAGCCTTGAGCCCGGCCACACCGAGGATCACAGCCAAAGGCCCCAAGATCGGGCCCAGGGGACAGAGCAGGAGCCCGAAGATCCCCGTGTAGCAGGAGAGCGCGGCCAGGGGGTTCGTCGGCACGATCGCGTCCAAGGCGTTCATGCTCTCCGGCGGCCGCTCGCCGTCCTGATCCCCGTAGCCGTAGTCCTTGCCTTCGTCGTAGTCGTCGTCGTCGTGGTCGTCTCTAGCCATGGTCCCTCTCGCAGAGCACCATGGCGAGCCGCAGCCGATCGCGCCCGAACGCCGCAGGGGATACCGAGCAGGCTGTCGAGTCACGCGTTGGCGCGAGCGGGTCCCAGCGAGCACCATTGCGCCCATGGGGGTCCTGCGAAACGACGCGATCCGCCGCTCGCTGCGGCTCGGGCTGAGCTTGGCGCCGGGCTTCGTCCAGCGCTCGCTGCGCGCTCGGATCGCTGAGTTCGGCGCCGAGCAGGCCCGCCTGCGGGCGCGCTTTGGGATCGGCCTCGAGACGCCGATCCGCCCCTGGGGCCCCGAGCTCGAGGCAGAGGTCGAGCGCTGGGCCGCTCAGCACCCAGGGACCGTGTTCGCCTACACCTCAGGGACCACCTCGCGCCCCAAGAAGATCGCCTTCACTCCCCAGCGCGTGGACCGGATCAAGCGCGGGTCCTGGGAGGCTGCTGTCCAGGCGGGACAGGTTCACGGGGTCCAGGACCCAACCATGTTCGTCTTGGCCGCCCTCAAGCGCGACGCCTCGCTCACGACCCTAATGCTCGAGGAGGGCGCGACGACGCCCTACCTCCAGGGCCTGATCATGCCGAGCAAGTATCTCTGGGAGGAGGCCTGCGCTCCCCTCCTCGAGCGCTACGGCCCGCGCGCTTGCCGGCTCTGGCTCCTGCTCCTCAGCAACCCAGCCTTCGTCTACAGCACCAACCCCTCGACCCTGGCCGTGTTCTGCGAGGGCCTCGCCGCCAACTGGGACGAGAGCGTGGCCCTGGTCCGCGACCTGGTCTCTGGAGCCGAGCTCCCGCCCGTGGCCGCCAGGATCCAAGACCGGGTCGTAGCGCGGGGCTACGGAGAGCGCCTGAGCCGAGCCGCCAGCGCCCGCGAGCTGCCTCCCCTGGGCGAGCTCCTGCCGGGCCTCGTGTGCTACGCCTGCTGGGACGGTGGCTACGTAGGTCCCTTCCTAGAGCGGATCCGAGCCTTCCTCCCGCCCGAGCGCTTCGCCCACGTCCCCATGTATTCCATGGCGACCGAGAGCGTTCAGACCCAGCTCTACTACGAGGGCGCGCGGCCCCACTTCCTCCCCCTGGCCCCCGGCGTCCTCTACGAGTTCCTCCCCGAGGGCGCCGACGACGACCCCCGCCAGCTCCTCTCGCCCGCCCAGCTTCGTCCTGGGGAGACCTACGGCATGGTCCTCAGCGACGGCTACGGCCTGACCCGCTACCAGACCAACGACCTCTTCCTCTGCGCCGAGCGAGTCCGCGGCCTGCCCGACCTCCGCTTCCTCCGCCGCCGCGGCCTGGCCTACTCCTTCACCGGCGAGAAGCTGACCGGCGAGCAGGTCTCGGCCTGCTTCGCCGCCCTCCGGGCAGCCGTCCCTGAGCTGGGCCCGACAGGGGCCCAGCTGACCCTGATCCCCTCGTGGCTCGAGCGCCCTCACTACCGCCTGGCCCTGGCCTGCCCTGGGCGCTGGGAGGCCCTAGACGCCCGCGACCTCGGGGCGCGCCTCGACGCGCTCCTCTGCCGAGAGAACGAGGAATACCAGACCAAGCGAGAGAGCGAGCGCCTGGGACCGGTCCAAGCGATCCCCCTCCCCTACGACCGCCTGGCGGCCGCCCTCGGCGGCGGGCGAGAGAGCGCCGCTGCGGGAGAGGCGCGGGAGGCCCGGGCCTGGGAGACTCAGTTCAAGCTCGTGCCTCTCTACACCCGAACCTGGGAAGCGATCGGACTGCAAGAGGAGCACCCCGAAGAAGGAGCTACATGAGCCCCTACCGCGACCTCGCGGGCCGCTGCGCGCGACTCGATCAGCGCCACCTTCGCTACCGCTTCGACCTCGAGCGCGACGTGTGCTGGGAGCGCCTCCCCGAGAGCGGCCTCCTCTTCGGGCCCAGCTACCTCGAGGCCTTAGGCCTCCCCGCGGACCTCGCCGAGCACGAGACCTTTCAAGGCGCCCTAGCGCTCGCGACCTGCGAGGTGTTCCACGAGCTCGAGGCCCTGATCTGCCGCTTCAGCCGCGACGAGGCCGAGGCCCTCGGCCCGACGCGCAGCCTGACCCTCCTCTGCGAAGAGGAGGAGAAGCACATGGAGCTCTTCCGCCGCTTCGCCGACGGCCTCCGCGCCGAGCGACCGGAGCTGGCCGCGACCTTCCAAGAGGCCTTCGCCCCCTCGGCCGGGCTCCTGAGCCACCTCGGCGAGGACGAGCGCTTCTCGCCCGCGGCCTTCCACTACCTGTTCTGGATCAACACCCTCTTCTTCGAGGAGCTCACGGTCTGGCTCGACGACCGCCTGGCCGACGACGGCGAGCGAATCCAGCCGACTTGGCGCGCGGTCCACCGCGTCCACCGCCAGGAGGAGGTCCAGCACATAGTCACCGACGCCGCTCACCTCGAAGCCCTCGACCTCGACCCCGCCGAGCGCCGCGAGCTGAGCAAGGTCTTCTTGCTGCGCCTCGAAGAGGGCTTCGACCGCTTCTTCGGCGTCGAGGCCGCTCTCGCCCTGGCCGGCGTTTCGTCCCCCCGGGACCGATCCTTCCGAGAGCTCCCCCTCTGCCAAGCCCTCTGCCGCGACTCGGCCTTCCGCCGGACTCGGGCCGCGGCGCCGGCCCTAGCGGCCCTCGCGGCGAGCCTCGACGCAGCCGAGGACCCCTCGGCTCCCACCCCAGAGCCGGCGCTCCTGGAAGGCCCCCCGCTGATCGGCCTCGACGAGGGCCCGCGTTCTCTGGGCCAGGTCCTCAACCGCGCCGCGAGCCGCAAGGTCCCCTTGACCTACGTCTCGGGCCGCGGCGAGGTCCAGCGCGAGACGGCCGCCGACCTCCGCAAACGGAGCGCGCGGATCGGAGCTGGCCTCGAGGCCCTCGGCGCCAAGGCCGGCGACCCGATCGTGCTCCTCCTCCCCGACCCCCAGGAGTTCGTGAGCGCGTTCTGGGCCTGTCTCCTCGACGGCCTGGTCCCCGTGCCCCTCGGGCTCTCGCTCCGCCGGAGGCTCCGCGCTGATCGGGCGCGGGTCGAACGTGTCCTCAGTCGACTTGGTGACCCGCTCCTGATCGTGGACGGCAGCCTCGGCGGCCTCCTCCCCAGCTCTTGGCGGACTCACACCACCGCCGAGCTCTTGGCCGACCCCGACCTCCTCCCGCCACCCAGCGGCTCAGGCTCCGTCGCCGCGACGAGCGAGGAGGCCCGCAGGGAGCGCGTCGGGCCGCCGCTCCCGGACCCTGACTCAGGGAGCACAGAGCCCGAGGCCTCGGACCTAAGCGACGACGACAGCGGTCCGATCCAGATCCCACCGCCCGCGCCGCCCAGCGTCCCTGAGGGGCCCGCCCCCGGCTGGATCCAGTTCAGCTCCGGGAGCACCGGCGAGCCCCGCGGGATCGTGCTTCACGCTCGCCAGATCCTGGCCAACACCCTCGCGGCCCAGCAGCACCTCGAGGTGACCTCGAGCGACGTCGTCGTGAGCTGGATGCCCCTGCACCACGACATGGGCCTGGCCTATCACCTGACCGCCCTCCTGAGCGGCGCGCCCCAGGTCCTGCTCTCTCCCCTGCGCTTCGCCCGGGCTCCGCGCTCGTGGCTCGAGGCCCTGCACCGCTTCCGCGGCACGATCAGCGCGGCCCCGAACTTCGGCTACGCCCAGGTCCTGCGCCGCCTCGAGCGCCAGGGCCCCGAGGGCCTCGACCTGAGCTGCGTCCGCGTCCTCCTCGACGGCGCCGAGCCGATCTCGGTCGAGGTCGCCCGGCGCTTCACCCAGGCCCTGGCCCCGACCGGTCTCCCCGAGAGCGCGCTCCGCCCGGCCTACGGCCTGGCCGAGGCGACCTGCGCCGTCACCATCGCCGGGGGCCGCCGGCCCCTGCGTGAGCACGCCCTGGTCCGCGAGACCCTCGACGCGCCGAGCGGCGTCCGCAAGACGTCTCCCGAAGACACCTTGGCCGCGCGCTTCGCCGGCTGCGGCCAGCCCGTGCCTGGCGTCGCCCTGCGGATTCGGAGCGAGAGCGGCGCCCTAGCGCCCGCTGGCGTCGTGGGCGAGGTCGAGGTCGCGGGGCCCAACCTCTGCGCGGGCTTCCTGGAGGACGCCGCCGCGACCGCAGAGCGCCTCGTCCCCGACGGAGATCGCCTCTGGCTGCGGACCGGCGACCAAGGCCTGGTCCTCGACGGCGAGCTCGTGATCACCGGACGCGCGGCCGACCGGATCTTCGTCGGCGGGCGAAACCTCTTCGCCGGCGACCTCGAGGATCTCCTCCGCAAGGTCCCGGGCCTCCGCAGCGACCGGGTGGCCGTGATCGGCGTCACCGACCCCAAGCGGGGCGTCGAGCGCGTGATCCCCTGCGTGCGCCCGCTCCGCGGAGGCGCCGGGCGCGAGGCCGTCGTGTCCGAGGTCGTGTCTCGCCTGAGCGAGGCGATTGGTTACCCCGTGGACGAGGTCTTGGTCCTCCCCGCGGATCGCTTCCCGCGGACCACCAGCGGCAAGATCCAGCGTCACGCCCTTCGGGCCGCCTACGCCGCCGGAGAGTTCGCGCCCTTCGCTCACCGCAGCGGACGCCGCGGTGAGTCCGGCCGCCTGGCCCGCGCCGCGGCCACGGCCTGGCAAGAGGCCTCGGAGCGGAGCGAGGTCTCGACCGAGGCTCCGGCCCTCCCGGCTGGCCCTCCTGGCGACTTGATCGCCGCCTGGAGCGAGCGGATCCGAGAGCTCTGGGCCCAAGCCCTCGAGCGCCCCCTCGAGGAGGTCGGGACTCGCGAGAGCTTCTTCGCCCTCGGCGGCGACTCGCTCTTGGCGGTCGAGGTCCACGGTCAGCTCGAGGTCCTCGCTGGACGCGATCTCGACGTCGCGCTCTTGCGCGAGTGCCAGACCGTTCAGGAGACCGCGCGAGCCTTAGCCGAGACCCTAGGCGAGCCCCCCAGTCAGGCTCCCCCCGCAGCCGCCGACCCAGGCGCGTCTGGAGCCTCGACGCGCTCACCCCGCCCCGTGTGGGCCGGGGACGAAGTCGCGATCGTGGGCATGGCCTGCCGTTTCCCAGGCGCCCCCGACTTGACCACCTTCTGGGAGCTCCTGCGCGGAGGAGGTGTCGCTACCGGACCTGTCGCCCGCGAGCGCTGGGACGCCGCCCGCTACTACGACCCAGACCCCCGCGCGCCCGGTAAGACCGTGTGCACCCAGGGCGGGTTCCTAGACGACATTCGCAGCTTCGACGCCGAGGCCTTCGGGATCGACCCCGACGAGGCGCGCCAGATCGACCCTCAGCAGCGCCTCTTCCTCGAGGTCGCGGCCGAGGCGCTGAGCGCCGCCGGGACCCGCTCCCGCTCAGTCGGGGTCTTCGCAGGCGCGGGCGGAAACGAGTATTTCCAAGCCCAGTCCAGCGACCCCTATCGGATCACCGCCGCCTCGGCCCCGGCCAACCTCGACAACATGCTCGCGGCCCGGGTCTCGCAACGCCTCGGCCTGACCGGGCCCGCCCTGACGGTCAACGCCGCCTGCGCGACCTCGCTGGTCTCCGTTCTCCTGGCCGCGCGGAGCGTGCTGGCCGGCGAGTGCGAGCTCGCGATCGCGGGCGGCGCTCAGCTGAACCTGAGCGTGACCCCCTTCCTCCTCTTCAGTCAAGCCGGCGTCCTCTCGCCGAGCGGCCGCTGCCGCCCCTTTTCGTCCCACCGTGACGGCTTTGTCCCCGGCGAGGGCGCAGGAGCCGTGGTCCTCAAGCCCCTGGCCGCGGCCCAGCGCGACGGAGACACGATCCTGGGCGTGATCCGAGGCGGCGCCATGAACAACGACGGGGGCGGCCTCTCGAACATGGCCCCGAACCCCGCGGGTCAGCGCGCCGTCCTTCGTCAGGCCTGGGAGCAGGCTGGCCTCGACCCCAAGACCGCCTCCTACGTCGAAGCCCACGGCACGGCGACCTCCGTCGGCGACCCCGTCGAGGTCCGCGCCCTGCGAGAGGTGTTCGGCCCGGCGGGTGCGCGTGACCTCGGCCTGGGCTCCGTCAAAGCGAACCTGGGCCACCTCCTGAACGCGGCTGGAATCGCGAGCCTGATCAAGGTCCTCCTGGCCCTCCACCACGAGCTCCTCCCGCCCACGCCAGGCTGCGACGCGGCCGAAGTCCTCGAGGCGGATCGCGATCTCGACCTCGGGCGCCGAAGCGAGGACGACCAGGCCGTCCTCTGCCCCCTCTCGACGTCTCGTCCCTGGCCCCGTCACGAGGCTCCGCGCCGGGCTGGGGTCAGCGCGTTCGGGATCGGCGGGACCAACTGCCACCTCGTGATCGAGGAGGCCCCAGCTCCGCCTGAGGAGGCCACGCCGCGCCAAGAGCACCTCCTCTGCCTCTCAGCCCCCAACGGAGACGGCCTCGAGCGCCAAGCCCAAGCCTACGCCCAAGCCCTCGACGCAGGCGCGCTCTCCCTAGACGCCCTCTGCGGAGCGCTCCGGGGCCCGGCCCTCCGCTTCCCGCGGCGCCAGGCCCTGACGGTCTCGAGCCCCGCCGAAGCCTCCCAAGCCCTGGGCTCCCTGCGCGCCGAACCCGACGAGGGGGGCGGGGCTAGCCTCCGCCGACGGCGCAGCTCGCCGCGCTTGGTGTTCCTCTTCCCAGGGCCAGGCTCCCAGTATCCGGGCATGGGCAGCCACCTCTGGCAAGAGGCGGCCTTCGCGGCCGCCTGGGCTGAGTGCGAGCTGGCCCTGGCGCCGCACATGGAGCTCCCGCTCCACGAGCTCCTGGCCGAGGTCCCCGCCGAGGGACAGCGCCCGAGCGTCGATCGAATCGAGCACGCGCAGCCCGTCGTGTTCGCCCTCAGCTACGCCCTGGCCCGCTGGCTGGGCGACCTCGGGGTCGAGCCCGACGCTGTCCTCGGACACAGCGCCGGCGAGTATGCCGCCGCCGTCGTGGCCGGCGTTCTGTCGCTCGAGGACGCTGCGCGTCTGGTCGTGCGGCGCGGCGAGCTGATGGCCAAGGCTCCCCCCGGTCGCATGGCTGCGGTCTTCGCCGGCGAGAGTCAAGTCCGCGCGGCCCTGGCCGAGGTCCAGGGCGCCGTGAGCGTGGCCGCCCTCAACGAGCCCGATCAGACCGTGCTCTCAGGAGCGAGCGAGGACCTCGATCAGCTCTTGGCGCACCTCCGCCAGGCCGGCGTCGAGTCCCGCCTCCTGGCCGTCGGCTGCGCCGCGCATTCGCCGCTGATGTCCGCGGCCGCCGCGGCCTTCCGCGAAGACCTGGCCCTGGTCAGCCCCCAGGCCCCACGCCTCCCGCTCTACTCGACCCAGATCGGGGCGCGCCTGGCCGCGCTCCCCCGCGCCTACTGGAGCGACCACCTCCGGGCCCCGGTCCGCTTCGAGCGCGCCGTCCGGGCGGCCTTGGCCGAAGGCCAGCGGACATTCGTCGAGCTGAGCGGAAGCGGCGCCTTGAGCCACTGCGTCCTCCAGATCGCCCACGCCGTCTCGCCGACCCTGGCCGAGGAGGTCCGAGTCTTCCCCCTGATCCGTCGCAGCGAGGCAGGCTGGCGCGCGACCCTCGAGGCCCTGGGTGGACTCTTCGAGGCCGGCGTCGACCTTGACCTCGGTCGCCTGGAGCGGGCTGCGCGCCCGGCCTTCCTCCCGCCCTACCCCTACGAGCGCCGGGTGCTCTGGCTCGAGGCTCCCCGGCTCGAGGTCTCGGGGAGCGCCCCGCGAGCGGCCCTCCGCTTCGCCCTCGAGGACTCGCCCACGGTCCGCGATCACCGCGTCCACGGCACCCCGACCGCGCCGGCCGCCCTCCTCTTCGACCGCGTCTTGCAGGCTTGCGCTCCGGCTAATGTCCCCGCCTCCCTGGAGGAGGTCGTGATCGGCCGCCCGCTGGCCCTCGAGCCTGGCGTCCCCCGCGTCGGCCGCCTCCGCGAGAGCGAGGAGGGCCTCGTCCTCGAGACCCGTCCCGAGTCCTCCCGCGACGAGAGCGAGTGGATCTCGCACCTCAGCGCGCGCTTCGTCCCGCTCCGGCGCGCCGCCGACCGCGCCCCGCGCCCCGAGGACTCCCTGGACGCGGCCCGCGAGCGCTGTCCGCGAGAGCGCGACCCAGCCGAGGTCTACGCCCAGCTCGCAGCAGGCGGCTTGGCCTATGGGCCCAGCGTCCAGACCCTGCGCGCCCTCTGGCGTGGCAAGGGCGAGCTCGTCGCCGAGCTCGACCTGGCGCTGCTCGAGGGCCAGCCAGACCCCCTCGACTCCGACGCCGAGGACCCACCTCGCCTCTATCCGGCGGACCCCTTCCTGAGCGGACCCCAGCACCGGCTCCACCCCGGCCTGGTCGACGGCGCCATGCAAGCGATCGCCGGGCTGACCCTCGACGTCGACCTCGAGGGGGCCCCGACCTTCCTGGGCTTCGCGGTCCACCGCCTGACCGTCCTGGCGCCCGTCGCTGGGCGCTGCTTCGCCCACGTCCGGCTCGCGAGCGAGCTCAAGCCGGACGCCGAGACGATCCGCTGCGACACGACCCTCTTCGGGCCCCAAGGCGGGGTGTTGGCGCGCTTCGAGGGCGTGGCCCTCAAGCGCTTCCGTGGCCGAGACCAGGCCGCCCTCCTGGGCGAGGCGCGCCTCTTCGCCCCGGTCTGGCGCGAGGCCCCGCCGCTCCTGGCGCGACCTCGGCTCCCCGCCACGGCCGGAGTCGTCGTGTGGGGACGAAGCGGGGCGCTCAAGACGGCCCTGGAGCGGGAGATCGAGAGCGCCGGCGCCGTGGCCCTGCCCGCGGGCGGGGCGCCCCAAGGCGCGCTCCCTCTCCTCGAGCAAGCCGATCGGCGGGCCGCGATCCTCCTCGACCCCTCGCCGAGCGAGTTCGCCGAGTTCGCCGAGGCCCTGGCCCGCGCCGGACTAGAGGCCCTAGGCGGCCTGGTCGTGTGCTCGAACTCGGCCGAGGTCCTCGGCTTCGCGCGCGCCCTCGACCGCGAGCGCCCCGGCTGGGGCTGCCGGATCGTGCAGCACGCCGACGTCGCGCCGGGGGCGCTGGGCAAGGCCCTCGTAGCGGAGCTCGCCGACTCGACGGGCCCCCTCGTGGTCAGGCGCGCAGCGCCCGAAGCCCTCGAGGCGAGCGAGGCCGACCTCCCTGAAGAGAGCCTGGCTCGCCGGCGCGCCGTCCTCGCGCGACGCACGCTGGACCTCGAGCCGCGAGACGCCCCCGTCGGCGAGGCCCGCGAGGCGATCCTCCGCCCGCGCGGCGTCTACTGGATCACGGGCGGGCTGGGAGGCTTGGGCCGGACCTTCGCCGAGGTCCTGGCCCGCCGGGTCGGAGCGCGCCTGCTCCTGACCGGCCGGCGCCCTCGGGCGGACCGCGCCTTCCTCGAGCTCTTGGACGCGGCCGGAGGCGAGGCGCGCTACGTGCCCGCCGACGCCACAGACCGCGACTCCCTGGCGCGGGCGCTGAACGTGGCCCGCGAGGCCTGGGGCGAGCTGCACGGCGTGATCCACGCCGCGGGCGTCCTGGCCGACGCTCCCCTCGGTCAGCGGACCCCCGAGCAGGCCCACGCCGTCCGGGCCGCCAAGGTCCGCGGCGCCGAGCACCTCGCGGCGGTGACCGAAGGCGAGGACCTCGACTTCTTCGTCCTCACGAGCTCGCTCTCGGGCTGGCTGGGCGTCCCCGGCCAGAGCGACTACGGCGCCGCCAACGCCGCCCTCGACGCCTTCGCCGAAGGCCTCGAGCGAGGCCGGACGCGCGTCCTAAGCGTCGCCTGGGGACCCTGGCGCGACGTCGGCATGGTCCGAGACGATCGCTACCAGCGCCGCTTCCGCGCCATGGGGCTCCGGCCCCTGGCTCCTGTCAGCGGAGGCGAGGCCCTCTTGGCCGCCCTGGCGACGCCCAACGCGCGGAGCCTGGCGGCCCTCGACCTAGACCCCGGTCGCGAGGGGGCGCTCCGCGCGGCCTTCCGGCGACCGAGCGGGCGGGGCGGAATCCCCGAGGAGGTTCGCCCGAGCGCCGTCTCCGACGACGCCCCTCTGCACGACTTCGTGCGGGCCCGCCTGGCTCAGCACCTCCGCTGCGGTCCGGGCGACGTGGATCCCCGCGCGCCCTTCCAGTCCCTGGGCGTGGACTCGCTGATGGCCGTGACCCTTGTCCGTGAGCTAGAGCGCCGGCTGGAGCGGCGCCTCTACCCGACACTCCTCTTCGAGTTCCAGACCGTCGACGCCTTGGTCAGGCACCTCGAGGCCAGCCAGCCCGCGCCCGCCCCTGCGGCGACGGAGCCTGCGCCCCAGGCAGCCCCGGCCACCTCCGAGAGCACGACCTGGGCCTGGGAGGCCCGCGACGGGAGCCTGGCGCGAGTCGCCCTCGAGCGCTCTGCCCCCGGTCCCGGGGCCCTGGAGGTCGAGGTTCAGGCGGCCGGCGTCAACTTCATTGACCTTTTGGCTCAAGCGGGAGCTCACCCTCTGCATGGCTCGGCGCCGACCCTCCTTGGACACGAGGTCGCAGGCGTCGTGTCTGCCCTCGGGCCCGGGGTCGAGGGCTTCGCGATCGGGGATCGCGTCGCGGCCTTGGTCAACGCGGGCGGCTGTGCGACCCACGTCGAGGTCCCAACGCCCGCGGTCTATCGCCTCCCCGAGGGCGTCTCCTGGGAGGAGGGAGCTGCGCTCCTGATCTCAGGCCTGACCGCGATCGCCTGCGTCGAGCTCAAGGGCCGCGTTCGTCCTGGCGAGCGGGTCTTGGTCCAAGCAGCGGCCGGCGCGACCGGCCTGGCCTGCGCCCGCTTGGCCCTCCACCACGGCGCCCTCGTGTTCGGGACAGCCAGCGCCCCCGAGAAGCTGGCGCGCCTCGCGGAGCTAGGAATCGATCACCCGATCGATTACAGCTCCGAGCCCTTCGACCTCGCGGTCCGCCGGATCCTGGGGACGACCCTCGAGGACGAATCGAAGGACGAGGGCCTTGACCTGGTGATCGACTCGCTCTCGGGCGACGCGATCCCCCG